>ERZ791737.53-NODE-53-length-158764-cov-44.758747_pt1 | contig 158764 bp, 135 predicted proteins | sample MGYA00510042_ERZ791737 | MGnify/ENA primary metagenome ERZ791737 (study PRJEB30046, sample SAMN00791965) | human gut metagenome | study: EMG produced TPA metagenomics assembly of the A metagenome-wide association study of gut microbiota in type 2...
TAAAAAAAATAATATATACTTGTGTATAAAGGGTAGCTTCCCGAAGGAGGAGAATTGAGATACTACCGACTTTTTAGTCACTCCCCAGTTATCGGCAGTCAAATGAAAGCGTTTGCTTATTTCATGATATGTTTGCCATAATTCCATCCTTTGAGGTCGTATAGCTCTGCATCCTTACGAATCCTTTCTTTAAAGTCTTCATAATTCCTTTTTTCTTGTGGTGTCCATCCGGCTTCGGCAACGGCGGCAAGACGTGGCAACATCAGGTATTCGAGAACGGAAGGTTCGGTCACCCATTCGGTCCAAAAGTTGGCTTGTACACCTTTATAATAAGGTTGCAAGGCAGCATCCACGTCTTTAAGCGGCTGATAGTTATAAACGGCCTCCACAGTTTCCGTTCCATGTCCCTGCGACATCGGTTCCGTGGGAAGTTTCGACTGTTTTCTGTTGATATAATAAGGTATTTGCGGGCTCAGTATGGTGTTCATTCCTTGCTTGGCAGCCTGTTTTGCGGCGGCATTAGCTCCGATCCATGCCATAATGGTGATGTCATTGCCAAGGATACTGGTATTTCCGTGAAGCACTTCGTTCCAGAATATAAGTTGGCGTTGTTGATCGGCAGGTTTGGTGGCAATGTAATCTTTTAGTTGTTTGTAGAAATAAATCTGCAAGTCTCTGAAGTTGGAAGAACCTATTTCACTCAGCAGCTTCTTGCATTCGTCATTCTTTTGCCATTTCCTTGTGGGGCATTCGTCACCGCCTAAATGAATATAATTGAATGGAAACAATTCAGTGAGTTCATCAATTACCTCTTTGGCAAACTGCATCGCTTTCGGGTTGGCTACGTTGATTACATCAGTAGAAATCCCTTGTTGTAGCCATACTTCATGTTTATCCCTTGGGTCGCACGCCAAGAACTCCGGATAAGCTGCAACGGCTGCCTGTGAATGTCCCGGAATGTCTATTTCGGGAATGATTTCTATAAATTTCTTCTTTGCATACGCTACGATTTCTTTGATATCTTTCTGAGTATAAAAGCCGCCATAACGCTCACCGTCTGGTTTCACGTCACCGTATGCAAGTACTTTGCTGTTTCTCCATGCGCCTGTCTCCGTCAGTTTGGGGTATTTCTTTATTTCGATTCTCCAGCCTTGATCTTCTGTCAGATGCCAGTGGAAACGATTCATTTTGTAGATGGCCATCATGTCGATCACTCGTTTTATCTCATCTTTACCGAAGAAATGTCTGCCTTCGTCCAGCATAAAACCTCTCCATTCGAAACGGGGAGCATCTTCAATCTCGACAGATGGGAGACTCCATTGTGAATGGTCGGACGTTGCTACGCCTGCCATTACGTTGCGGGGCATCAGTTGCTTTAGCGTTTGTAGCGCATAATAGAAACCTGCCGGACGGGAGGCTTCGATCCGGACTTGTTTTTTCGAGACGTTCAGCTTATAAGCTTCAGCGGGAAGTTGTGGATTCAAATCTAAGATAATCCTTGCTTTAGCTTCTTTTTGAGTAGATGAAACCTTGATGCCGGTTGCTTCTTGCAATTCCTTTTTGAATGATTCAAAGACCATACGGATGCTGTCTCCCTGATAAGGAGTGACTTTGGCTTTAAGTTGGTTGCCAAACTCAAAGCGGCCGTCTTTTACGGTAAGGTGAGCCGGTTGTGGGGTGAGAGCGATTTCTTGTGCTGTAAGCATCTCATTGCTACCGAGTAGCAATAGCAGGGGTAGAAAATGTTTGATTTTCATGGTAATTGGGGGTATTTAAATAAAAAGTATAACAGCGGACGAAGATAGAAATAATAAATCAGAAAAGTATGTCTTTATGATTATTTTGTTTGCTCTTTTTGATTTGTTTGATCTAGGTTCCTCATAAATTTGCTTAATTTGATAAATTAGTGTTTCTTTGCACCATGATATAAGTCATGATAACTAACCCCCATTATTACAACTTATGAAAAACAACAAGATTTATCTGTTGGGAGCCTGCCTCCTGTGTGCTGTTACTACCTTTGCGCAGAATGTTAGTCTGCAACCTCCTCCTCAACAACTCATTGTTCAAAACAAGACCATCGATCTGCCTGCTGTCTATCAGCTGAATGGCGGGGAAGAAGCCAATCCGCATGCTGTAAAGGTACTGAAAGAACTGCTTTCCGGTAAGCAAAGCAGCAAGAAAGGGATGCTTATTTCTATTGGTGAGAAAGGTGGCAAGAGTGTGCGTAAATATAGCCGCCAGATTCCTGACCACAAAGAAGGCTATTACCTGTCTGTGAATGAGAAGGAAATCGTACTGGCCGGAAACGACGAACGAGGTACTTATTACGCTCTGCAAACTTTTGCGCAATTGCTGAAAGACGGAAAGCTGCCCGAAGTAGAAATCAAAGATTACCCTTCTGTACGGTATCGGGGAGTGGTAGAAGGGTTTTACGGAACTCCCTGGAGCCATCAGGCACGCCTCAGCCAACTGAAGTTTTACGGTAAAAACAAGATGAACACTTATATATACGGTCCGAAAGATGATCCGTATCATAGTGCTCCCAACTGGCGTTTGCCTTATCCCGACAAAGAAGCTGCCCAGTTGCAGGAATTGGTGGCGGTAGCCAACGAAAATGAAGTTGACTTTGTATGGGCGATCCATCCGGGACAGGATATCAAATGGAATAAGGAAGATCGTGATCTTCTGCTCGCTAAATTTGAGAAGATGTATCAGCTCGGTGTCCGTTCGTTCGCCGTATTCTTTGATGATATCTCCGGTGAAGGTACTAATCCGCAGAAACAAGCGGAACTACTGAACTACATTGATGAGAAATTCGCACAGGTAAAACCGGATATAAACCAACTGGTGATGTGCCCTACGGAATATAATAAAAGCTGGTCGAACCCTAATGGCAATTATCTGACTACGCTGGGCGATAAACTCAATCCTTCCATTCAGATCATGTGGACGGGAGACCGTGTCATTTCCGATATTACCCGTGACGGCATTTCATGGATTAACGAACGAATCAAGCGTCCGGCTTATATCTGGTGGAACTTCCCGGTGTCCGATTATGTGCGCGATCATCTGCTTCTCGGTCCTGTGTATGGCAACGATACTACGATTGCCAAAGAGATGTCGGGCTTTGTAACCAATCCGATGGAACATGCCGAATCGTCAAAGATAGCGATTTATAGTGTGGCAAGTTATGCCTGGAATCCTGCCAAGTATGATACATGGCAGACGTGGAAGGATGCGATCCGTACCATTCTGCCAAGTGCAGCGGAAGAACTTGAATGCTTTGCAATGCACAATTCCGACTTGGGACCTAACGGACATGGATACCGCCGCGAAGAATCTATGGATATCCAACCGGCTGCCGAACGTTTCCTGAAAGCGTTCAAAGAAGGCAAAAATTACGATAAGGCAGATTTCGAGACTCTTCAATATACGTTCGAACGTATGAAAGAATCCGCCGATATCCTGTTGATGAATACGGAGAACAAACCGTTGATTGTGGAAATCACTCCTTGGGTGCATCAGTTTAAACTGACGGCTGAAATGGGAGAAGAAGTGCTGAAGATGGTAGAAGGCCGGAATGAATCTTATTTTCTGCGGAAATACAATCATGTGAAGGCTTTGCAGCAACAGATGTTCTATATCGATCAGACGAGTAATCAGAATCCTTATCAACCGGGAGTAAAGACAGCTACGCGAGTGATAAAACCATTAATTGACCGGACTTTTGCCACAGTTGTGAAATTCTTCAATCAAAAGTTTAATGCTCATCTGGATGCCACTACCGATTATATGCCGCATAAGATGATCAGTAATGTGGAGCAGATCAAGAACCTGCCGTTGCAGGTGAAAGCGAACCGTGTACTCATTTCTCCTGCCAATGAAGTTGTGAAATGGGCGGCTGGAAACAGTGTTGAAATAGAACTGGATGCTATCTATCCGGGAGAGAATATTCAGATAAACTTTGGTAAGGATGCTCCTTGTACATGGGGACGCCTTGAAATCTCTACGGACGGCAAGGAATGGAAAACGGTGGATCTGAAGCAGAAAGAAAGCAGATTGTCGGCCGGTTTGCAGAAAGCTCCTGTGAAGTTTGTCCGCTTCACGAATGTGAGTGATGAAGAACAGCAGGTCTATTTGCGCCAGTTTGTTCTGACTATAGAGAAGAAATAAGAATGATTATATAGGCTGACTAAAAAGTCTGAACTACCCACAATTCCCCTCCTTCCCGAAGGAGGAGAGTTGGAAGTTACCACCGACTTTTTAGTCAGCCTTTTTTTGATTTACGATATTCCCGCGGTGACATTCCCATGATCTTACTGAATAGGCGGGAAAAATAATAAGTATCTTCAATACCTATTTTATAGCATATCTGATTTATCTTCATATCGGTGGTATCCAGCAACAGGCAGGCCTGCTGCATCTTTAGCAGATTAAAGTAAGTAAGCGGACTGTGTCCCGTTTGCTTTTTGAACAACATGGAGAAGTGCGACGGAGAATATCCGATTTGTGTTGATATCTCTTCCAGACTCAGATGTTTCTCCATATTCTCTTTCATGTAGTGGATGGCAACGTTCACTATTCCCTCGTCTTCTGCCTCATTGGTGCCTGCATTACGATATTGCTGGACATAGCGTAACGTTCCCAAATAAAAGTGAAACATAGAAAACGCATAACGCAGGTTCTCGTTGCTATAACCATTTTTGAGTGTATTGAATATCTCTTCAAACAGGTTGATCCGCGTACTGATGCGGGAGTGTTGTTCGGACTGAATATCCATCGGACGGTTGGCGTCTTTGGCATAGAACGGAGCAAGAATACCTTTGAAGTGAATCCAGTAAATAGTCCATGGCGTCGATTTGTTGGAAGCATAAGAATGCGGGACTCCTGCCGGAAGAATAAAATACTGATTGGCGGAGACGGTATATTCCTGGTCTCCGATCCGGTAAGATCCGGCACCATCAATACAATAGATGAAGACATATTGATTGATGGGCTCTTTCCGTTCCCGAAAATGATGCTTGGCTTTGGGATAATATCCGATGTCAGTGATATGCAGCATGGAGGTCAGCGGGTCCTCTTCCATCTTATCAACGATGATGCGGGGCAATACTAAGGCTCTTTCCCCGGTAAATCCATCTTTTAGTTTTACCATAGTACATAATTGGTTATTCTGCGCAAATATATAATAATGTATGCGATCTGTCAAATAATACATTAAAAATAAGATTGTCCATCTTTATAAAATGAAATTCTATTTTTTGTGCTTTGGATACGCTCTATCTTTGCAACATCAATTAATCAATCTTCTAGTGGTATGAAAAGTTATAATAAAAAGTTTGTCTATTCCATTTGTTTGGTTTCTGCGATGGGCGGTCTGCTCTTTGGGTATGACTGGGTGGTAATCGGAGGAGCGAAACCTTTCTATGAACTCTATTTCGGTATTGCCGATTCGCCGACGATGCAGGGACTGGCTATGAGTGTAGCCTTGCTTGGCTGTCTGATCGGTGCTATGGTAGCCGGTATGATGGCTGACCGCTATGGCAGGAAACCTCTCTTGCTGATTTCCGCATTTATCTTTTTATCTTCCGCATACGCTACCGGTGCATTTTCCGTATTCAGCTGGTTTTTGGCAGCACGCTTTTTGGGAGGTATCGGCATCGGTATCGCTTCGGGGCTGTCTCCGATGTACATTGCCGAAGTAGCTCCTACTTCCATCCGGGGGAAACTGGTATCCCTCAATCAACTGACTATTGTATTAGGAATCCTTGGCGCACAAATAGCCAACTGGCTGATAGCCGAGCCTATACCTGCCGACTTTACGCCTGCCGATATCTGTGCTTCATGGAACGGGCAGATGGGATGGCGCTGGATGTTTTGGGGAGCAGCATTTCCGGCAGCGGTATTCTTGCTGCTAGCCTGTTTTATTCCCGAAAGTCCCCGTTGGCTGGCAATGAAAGGCAAGAGAGAGAAAGCATGGAGTGTACTTAGCCGGATAGGAGGAAACCGCTATGCGGAGCAGGAACTTCAGATGGTGGAACAAACTTCTGCTTCCAAGTCGGAAGGAGGATTGAAATTATTGTTCAGTCGCCCGTTCCGTAAGGTACTCGTACTGGGTGTTATCGTGGCTGTGTTCCAGCAATGGTGCGGTACGAATGTGATTTTCAATTATGCACAGGAAATATTCCAGTCGGCGGGTTATTCGCTGGGTGATGTACTCTTTAATATTGTGGTGACCGGTGTAGCGAATGTGATCTTTACGTTTGTGGCTATCTATACGGTCGAACGTTTGGGGCGCCGTGCTTTGATGCTTTTGGGGGCTGGAGGACTGGCAGGTATTTATCTGGTTCTCGGCACGTGTTACTTTTTTCAGGTCAGCGGTTTCTTTATGGTAGTGCTGGTAGTGTTGGCGATAGCTTGTTATGCCATGTCTCTGGGGCCTATCACGTGGGTACTGCTTGCTGAGATATTCCCCAACCGCGTGCGTGGTGTGGCTATGGCAACCTGTACTTTCGCTTTGTGGGTCGGTAGTTTCACGCTTACCTACACATTTCCGTTGCTGAATACTGCATTGGGCAGTTACGGCACATTCTGGATTTATTCGGCTATCTGCGTCTTCGGCTTCCTTTTCTTCCTGCGTGCATTGCCTGAGACAAAAGGGAAATCGCTGGAGACATTGGAGAAAGATCTGATAAAATAAAAAGATATAATTAATAATATCATGGTAAAAGCATGGAGAGAAAAGGTTGTAATTCCTACTTATGAAGTAGGTAAACCGGAAAAGAATCCTATTTTCCTGGAGAAACGTGTCTACCAGGGCAGTAGTGGGGTAGTTTATCCTTATCCTGTCATCGAATCGATGTCCGATGAAAAAGTAGATAAGGAATACGAAGCTATCTTTATTGAAAACGAATACATCAAGGTGATGATTCTGCCCGAGTTAGGCGGTCGTGTACAAATGGCTTATGATAAGATCAGGGAACGTCATTTTATTTATTACAATCACGTGATTAAACCTGCATTGGTGGGGCTGGCAGGTCCGTGGATTTCGGGAGGTATTGAGTTTAATTGGCCTCAGCATCATCGTCCCAGTACTTATATGCCTGTAGATACGACGATTGAAGAAAATGCTGACGGCAGCGTCACTGTATGGGTGAACGAAATGGAACGGATGTTTCATCAGAAAGGGATGGCGGGCTTCACGCTTCGTCCGGGACATGCTTTTCTCGAAATAAAAGGGGTGCTCTACAACCGTACCGAAGTGCCGCAAACCTTCCTGTGGTGGGCGAATCCTGCCGTAGCGGTGAACGACTACTATCAGAGTGTATTTCCGCCCGACATCAATGCGGTGTTCGATCATGGAAAGCGTGCCGTATCCAGCTTCCCTATAGCAACGGGTACTTATTATAGGATGGACTATTCTGCCGGAGTAGACATTTCGAACTATAAGAATATCAAAGTTCCTACTTCGTATATGGCTGTCAACTCCCGTTACAACTTTGAGGGTGGCTACGAAAACGACACTTGTGCAGGTATGCTTCATGTGGCAAATCATCATATTTCTCCGGGCAAAAAGCAATGGACATGGGGAAACGGTGATTTCGGCCGTGCATGGGACCGTAATCTGACTGACGAGGACGGACCTTACATCGAACTGATGGCTGGTGTCTATACCGAGAACCAACCGGACTTTACATGGCTGCAACCTTACGAAGAAAAGAGCTTCGTACAGTACTTCCTGCCTTACCGTGAACTGGGAGTGGTGAAGAATGCAAGCAAAGATTTGTTGATGAACATAGAACCGGAAGGTGAAAAGGAGGTACGTTTCAAGATATTCGCAACATCTAAGCAGGTGGTTAATGTAGTGCTGAAAGGTGACGATGGAAAAGTGTATTATAGCAGGCAAGTGACCATTACTCCGGAAGAACTATTGAATGAAACGGTAGACGTAGCAGGGGAGAAGTTGAACAAACTGAATCTTGAAATCACCGCAAACGGCAAGGAACTGCTTTACTGGCATGCCGAACCGGACGAAGTAAAACCGATTCCGGATGCTGCCGAAGCTGCTTTGTTACCGGAAGAAATAAAAACAACCGAGCAACTCTATCTGACAGGTTTACACCTGGAACAATACAGACACGCCACCTATAATCCGGTAGACTATTACGAAGAAGCCTTGCGCCGTGACCCGATCGATGTACGTAGCAATAATGCACTCGGATTATGGTATATCCGTAAAGGCCGTTTCCGTAAAGCTGAACAATACTTGCTTACGGCAGTGAAGACCTTGCAGAAGCGCAACCCGAACCCGTGTGATGGAGAGCCTATCTATAATCTCGGACTTGCCTTGAAATATCAGGGACGCTATAATGAGGCTTACGACCGTTTCTATAAATCATGCTGGAATGCAGCCTGGCAGGATGCCGGTTATTTTGCCTGTGCTCAGATTGCTACGATGCAAGGACGTCTGGAAGACGCTTTGGACGAAGTGGACCGTTCGCTTATCCGCAACTGGCATAATCATAAGGCACGTGCTCTGAAAACGACCATTCTCCGTCAGATGGGGAAAGCGGAAGAAGCCTTGCAAGTGATTGAAGATTCATTGGCTATTGATAAGTTCAACTTCGGTTGCCGTTATGAGAAGTACCTGATAACCAATGCTGCCGAAGACCTGCTTACTTTAAGGGCGATGATGCGTGGCGAAGCTCACAACTATGATGAAATCGCACTTGATTATTGTGCTGCCGGTTGCTGGACAGAAGCCGCTTCTTTGTGGAATGTAGCTATCGCTGAGGGCAGTGTAACGCCAATGACTTATTATTACTTGGGTTGGTGTCTTGTTCAGGGTAAGTTATCCGGGGCGGAACAGGCATTTGCCGATGCTGCCAACGCTTGTCCGGACTATTGTTTCCCTAACCGCCTGGAAGCCATCCTTGCTTTGCAATGTGCTATGGAACAAAACCCGAATGATGCGAAAGCACCTTATTATCTGGGTAATTTGTACTACGATAAACGTCAGTACGATTTAGCACTCGAAGCATGGGAAACTTCCGCCGGACTGGATGACAAGTTCGCTACGATATGGCGTAATCTGGCTTTGGCTAACTTTAACAAAAAGGATGAAGAAGCAACGGCCATCGAATATATGGAACGTGCTTTCCAACTCGATACGACCGATGCACGTGTGTTGATGGAATTGGATCAGCTCTATAAACGTGTCCGTCGTCCGCATTCCGAACGTCTGGCGTTCTTGCAGCAATACCCCGAATTGATAGCGCAACGTGACGACCTCGTACTGGAAGAGATCACTTTGCTGAATCAGACAGGCGAGTATGAAAAGGCTAAAACGTTACTTGATGCGCATATCTTCCATCCGTGGGAAGGCGGCGAAGGAAAAGTACCGGGACAATATCAGTTTGCCCGTGTGGAACTGGCGAAGAAAGCACTTGAAGCCGGGAATTACAGTGAAGCTGTCTCGTTGCTGGCAGAGTGTCTTGAATATCCGCATCACTTGGGTGAAGGTAAGTTGCACGGTGCACAGGAAAATGATTTCTATTATTTCATGGGTTGCGCTTATGAAGGTCTGGGGCAGAATGACAAAGCGGTGGAATGCTGGGAACAAGCGATTGTCGGTCCTACCGAACCGGCTGCTGCCATGTACTACAATGATGCAAAACCGGATAAAATTTTCTATCAGGGACTGGCTTTGTTGAAACTGAACCGCATGGATGAGGCTAACGGACGCTTCCATAAACTGACAACTTACGGAGAGAAATATCTTTTTGACAAGGTTAAAATGGATTATTTTGCAGTGTCACTACCCGATTTGTTAATATGGGAAGATGACCTGACCATACGAAACGTCATTCACTGCAAATATATGATGGCATTGGGTTATTGGGGATTGAACGAAAAAGAGAAATCCGTTCGGTTGCTGAGTGAGGTAGAAAGATTGGATATCAATCATCAGGGTATTCAGGCTTTTCGTAGTCTGATTGGGTAGGAAGTATTGGTTCTTGGTTAGGACCGGCGTACTCTTGTTTCAGTCCGGTGCTAACCAAGTACTTCTTCCTGTTTATGGTACAAACTTAATGCAGACAGGCTTGTCCACCTTTATATCTTTACGTATATCCGTCAGTAATCCTGTATCTGTATCCCTTTCATAAACCTGTATCACATTACTATCCCGACAAGCCACCAGCAAATACTTGCCGTTAGGCGTGATAATGAAATTGCGCGGGTGAATGCCTGTCAGTTGATAACCGACTTTCGTCAGCATACCGTTTTCCGGATGGATACTGAAGATCGCCAGTCCGTCAGCCTTTAGCCGGTTACTTGCATACAGGAATTTGCCGTCCGGGCTGATATGAATATCACCACTTCCTTTGGCTCCCACAGTGTCGGCAGCAATAGTCTGAATTTCTTTTAACTCTCCGTCGTTATATTCAAACGCAATGACTGTTCCCGATAGTTCATTGATGAGATACGCATAGCTTCCATTCGGTGCAAATGTCAGATGGCGGGGACCCGAACCGGCTTCTACTTTATAAGAGGCGGGACTTCCTTCTTTCAGAAAAACATCTTCATTGTCTGCCTTTGCATTCGGATTAACAATAAATTTGTGTATCTGGTCTGTGCCCAGATCGTCTGCAAATAAGTATTTGCCATCCGGCGTGATGCGGACACAATGCAGATGCGGTTTCTCCTGACGTTCCTTGTCGGCTCCCGAACCTTTGAACTTCACCACCTCAGAAGCGGGGAGAAGTGAACCGTCCTTATCGATCGGGAAGACAGAAATGCTTCCTCCACTGTAATTGGCAGTAACCACATTACTTCCGTTGGTAATGATGTAGCAAGGATCTTCGCCTCCGGTTTTCTGCGTATTCAGCAGTCGGAAAGTTCCTTCCTCCTTATTGAAAGCAAATGCGTTGGCAGCAGCTTGTTCGTTGCTGAATTCGCTGACTGCATAGATGAATTTGCCGTCGGCAGAAGGTACGAGATAAGATGGGTTTTCCACTTCCGCTTCACTGAGTGCGGTTGCGGTTCCGTTTTCTTCATTGAATCGGAAACTATAGAGACCTTTACTGTCTCCCGAAGTGTAAGTACCGACAATCATTGTCAGTTCCTGTTCTGCTTCATGGGAGCCTTCGGTCCGGGAAGCCTTTTTTGATGTACAACTAGATGTGAACATACCGATAATACAGATGGTTGCAAAAGTTTTTAGCATATATAGGTTCTTTTTATTAGATAGCAACTTCCTTAGTCTATACTAATGTCTTGTATAATAGATGATTGCAGTTTCCTTGTCGTTCCCTTACGAGGACACGATGGTTTCCCGACGAGGAAACGGTCGTTTCTCTACGGGGATACTTGCGTTTCTCTACGAGGAAACTGTCGTTTCTTTACTTGAAACGGAAATCTCCCTTACCTGTCCCAGTTATACTCTACTATATAACTGTCGAAATACTCACTTTGAATGACTCCCAGTTCTTTGGCGGTATTTATAATCCATTGCTGCTCGGCGGGAGTGAGCGCCAGTTTGCCACTGCGTTTCAAGTAGTAGTTTTTACGTCCCAGATATCCGATCATCCGGTAGCGGAACGTGTTTGCCACGCGCACTGTGAGTGCATTTATTGTGCACATGAATCCTTTGGCGTAGCGCACCTTTTCGTTCGAACAGAAATAGTCACATTTTTCTTTTATGCCCTTTATATGGTTTGGATTCATAATTGGCAGAAAAACTTTGTTTGCAGGGGCGTGTTTTAAAGCTATCTGTCGCAGGCAAGTCGAGGCTTGCGGGCAATTTTCGGCAGCGCACATTCCGAATGTGAAAGGTACTTGAGAATAATCAAATGGTTCTTCCATTGCTTTTTGGGGTTGATAGTATTTATTATATTCCACAAATGTACGGATAATGTTGGTAAGTTGGAAATAACCGGACCTACAAATGTTGTATGTCTGGGAACCAAGTCTGCCTCCGCTCATGATATATCTCTGTATACCGGATAGCATATCATCGGCTAATATTTGCAAATATATGATGGTTAGTAACAAAAGAATATGTATCTTTGTGCCAAAGAAAACAGGATTATTGAAAGGATATGATGTATTATTTATCCCTTATTTGTTTCTCAAATATAAAATAACGATTGTTCTCTTTTGATTTTCAGACCGTTATAAAGTCATGGGGTTGACTGGATTTGACAGCGGGCAGAAATGGTAGGTAAGCATGCAGTGGGTCGGTAATTTCCACTTAAATATCAGTTATCAAAATTTTATCTGGCGAAACTAATTACGCTCTTGCTGCTTAATCGAATCATAGTAGATTAGCTTAATCCAGGCACTAGGTGCCAGGACGAGACATCACTCGGAAGCTGTTGCTCCGAAGCATTCCGGTTCAGTGGTGCAGTTACATCGGGGATAGTCGGAAGTGGCCTCGCACTTTTGATGAAACTTTAGAGGATAAGGCAGGAATTGATGGCTTTGGTTCTGCTCCTGCACGAAAATTTAGGCAAAGATAAGCATGTAGAAAGCTTATGATTTCCTCGTTTGGACGAGGGTTCGATTCCCTCCAGCTCCACAATAGATGTTGATTATTAGGTAGTTATGAATAATACACCCTAATTTACACCCGGTTTAATGTGGCAGATGTTTATTTATCATTCTTTATATTGAATGATAGTCTATTTCTTAAATAAATTAACAGTATGATATTTTCTAATATACAAAGATACTAATCTATGGATTTGTTTAAGTAATAAAGAAACGTTATCTTTGCAAAATCATTTTGGGCTTGACTGGAATTGACAGCGAGTTGGAATGGTATGTAAGCATGCAGTGCGTGGTTGATTGGCACTATAATCCCAGTTTTCAAAAATTTATCTGGCAACGAAAATTATGCTCTCGCTGCTTAATCGAAGTATAGTAGATTAGCTTTATTTCCGCCAAAGTGGTAGAAACGAGATGTCACTCAAAAGCTCTTGTTCCGAAGCGTTTGATAAAGTGGCACAGTAAAATCGGGAATAGTTTGAGTTTTTCCTCGTAACTCTTACGAAACTTTAGAGGATAAGGCATAAGTTGGTGGCTTTGGTCTTGCTTATGTTCGAAAATTTTAGGCAAAGATAAGCATGTAGAAAGCATATGGTTTCCTCGTTTGGACGGGAGTTCGATTCTCCCCAGGTCCACAATACTTAGATAATTATTTTTTATGTATAAAAGTATTCCCGTACAGAATTTGATGTCCTGTGCGGGAATATTTTTAAGTGTTCGATGATACATGAATATTTCTTAACTATTCCTCTGTCATCGCTTTAGACATTAAAAAGAACGAATTTTCTCCTTTACAATAAACAATATCATAACAAGCATCTTTAGAGCGATAAAGGTTTTCATCTTCCCTTTTTAGTCCCAAAGTTTCTGTAAGATATTGTGGTATAGCATCAAATAATTTTTGAGGATTATCACCTATCGGTGAAGCATTCGCATTAATCTCTACTTTAATCACAATTACACACTTACATTCATAAAGAATGCCGACGGAATATGTTGCAAAAACTTGATTTATACCCCAATCTCTGTTATGCAAGTCAACCATCCCACTTGCTGGCATTTGTTTTATATTGTATAAATCCATAATTCTTGAAATAGGTTGACCCATTTTTAAACTATCAATGCCATCGGATGTTAATTTATCAAATATTGACGCCAATGTTTTCTTTTCATCTATATAATTGGTTACAACTCCCCAAGCATCATAATCAGACAAGGAGTGAGGTGCTATTAAAGAAGACCAAAAGGATGAGTAACTGGGGGAATTTGTAAATGGGGGAACTGAAATTTTGTAATAAGAGTTGTTGTCTACTGGATTCCCTTTCTTGTTAGCAAAGTAATATTTCTCATTTTCTGCCATTATGATATATTGGGATAATGGGTAAAAACATGAAACGTTTTCTATTTTATTTTTAATCTCACCTTTAGAATTTATTGCATATACATTCATATATTGATTATCCCAGTCATCTTTTAAATTAGCAATTGTATCAGCAACATATATCCAATCACCTACAATACCTAAAGCTCGCGAATACTTAGGCTCTACAATGCTTTCTCCTTGTATGTTAAGTTGTCCCCATAATCCAGTTTTACTGTCTTGAAATAAAGCGACATTGTCAATGAAAGGTGAAATACTATAAATATTAGAGGGGAATCTCTGTGCTTTTTCGCCTTTTTCATTGAGTAAGAAGTTTTCTATTAAACAATATCCGTTTTCAAAAAAAGTGTATGAATATTGTTGGTATCCATTGGAACTGGCTTCAAATAATTCTTTTCCATTGGGGTCGATAACTAACCATTTGTCAACTTCTTTGTTATATACAATAGCTTTTCCTTCATGGAAAGGGAAAGCGTTATCATAAATAGGTTCTATCACAACATTGCCTTGTGGATCTATATATCCGCATTTACGATTTTCTAATCGAAACCAAGCACGTTGCTCCGTAAAGAACGGAGATACACATAAGAATTCCTTCCCCTGATACGGAAGCAAATAAAAAGCAGTTTCTCCCGTTTCTGTTAAATAGTGAATACGTTCATCCGTAGACACAACTGGGATTATTCCCTCACTACATACACCTCCTTGCTTATAACCTTTTGGAGTCCCTATTAATTTAGGAGTTGGAGTTGCGGAATAGTAAAGATATTGATTTGTATCATAATCCCAAACTCTAAACACTCCATTTACTGCATAAGACGGTCTTTTATCAAATTTGTTTTCAAACAAGATGTTTCCATCAACTCCAACCATGCCCCATTTCCCATGTTTTTCTTTTTGGAAAGCTACATGGGTCACTTCAGGAAAATCGGTATTTGACTTAAAAGAACAACTCGAAAGCGTACCCATAAATATTACAAACGATAAAAACAAAGGGCGAAAATACCAATTAGTAATTTTAGGTTTCCTTTCGGCATGAACGTAGGGGATTTTGTCTAATGAATTTTCATCATCCAAAGCTCTCAGAATTTTTCGAATGGGTAAACCTTCCTTATAATCTTTATTGAAAATGCCATTCTTTATAAAAAGATGCATAAACTCTTTTGCAAGAGTCATTTCGCTTTGAGGATGTTTCGTAAAATAATCTTGCAATACACTGTTGATACTTGAAATACGTTCATTTTTCTTCATAATACGTCATATTATAAGTTATTCGGAATATGTTTTTCCATTAATCGTCACATTTGTTATGCCACTTGTATCTTTGCCTGCCATAGCGGCACCTTCCTTTACCGCCTGAATGAGAAAAGGTCCCAGTTGTTCCAAAGCTTTGTGGAATTTTTCTTCTGTTTGTTTCATCTTTTGAGAAGGGCTGAGGTAATCGCTGCAATTTGATACTTTACCGTTTTTATCGAGGGTAAATGTTTTTTCTAAGAATGAGCAGTTCCCATTCTTTTCATTTATTGTATATGCAACAGCGAAAGCTACAAATGCGCTATCACCGTTTCCTATAAATGCGAGTTCATCAAAAATACCTCGTGTATCTAATAGCTTGGTGCATCCTGGTATTGAATCTTTTTTATATGTATTATCCATTTGCCATACTTCAACGGGAATACTTGTCTTTTTTTCTGCCAAAATCCATTCCATTATTTTGTAACTTTCTCCTTCCTTTAAACTATCCTCAATGGAATGGACTACGTACTGTTTACCCCATTCTATGATTTGTTCATCGGAAGCGTTTGCAAATAGTACATCCTTCTGTGATGGTGAACAACCAAGATAAAACATCAAAATGAAAATAGAAGTAATAATTTTTTTCATGATGCTATATTATTTAAGTTAGAATTAAATTTTTTGATTAATCCATAAAAGGAGAAGCGATTAGACCTATTAAAATTACTATACAAAGTAGAATGATAATGATGATTGGAATCATCAGGCAACCGCCACATCCTTGTAGAAACTCCGCTTTACCTTTTGCAAACTCTATTTGGGCTTTCTCATATTCAGAAAGTCTTTCAGCATTTTGCTCCTTCATAACTTCATTGTTTGTTCATTGGAAATATCAATAACCATTAATGACTTCATTCATGTCATCTACAACTTTTATAACATTCCCGTCAGAATCCAATACAAAAAGTTTTTCTTCCACTACGTAACCGCCATAACTGTTTTTAGCCCTATATTTATGAAGAGCAAAATAAGTATTATTGTCTTTATTATATATACCAAAGGCTTCCCAACTTATTCCTTCATAACTGTCAGGGTCTTTAAGATAATGCCGTTTAAGATAGACCCTTACTCCTGCCATAGCTTTTGTTTGAGATGGTCCTTTGTTGCTCCCGTAGTTTTCGATTCTATTGTTACCCTTTGAAGAAGTGCTGTATTCTCTACTTGAAATATTAAAAATTATAACCACAACAAGAAAAATCAATACCGCTATCCATTGTCGGCGTTCTTTATTTTTTTTATTTTGTATGTAGGTGGGATTTTGAATAATACAACCACAAGAAAGGCATTTAATGTACTCCTCATTTTTTAACCCTTCATCAATTGTTAGATTTATACCACAATTGCTGCATTGCATTTGTTGTGGATAAGTATTTAGTTTTAATTGGTTATTTGGTATTGGGGCTTGTTTCGCTGAAGTGCATGAACGAAGCGCAGAAAGCTCCTTGCGGAAATCAAGATTAGTTTTATTGAAATTTCCTTGCAAGTTAAGAGGGGGATTATATGTGCGAATCAATTCTTTTTCAACATTTGCATAATCATTATTTGCATAATAAAAAAGTAGCAGGTTGTCTTTCATCCATTCGGTCAGTGTACGCTCGTCAAATTCACCAAATGTAGTTTTTCCGTTTTGGGGAGAGTTAATGTCTCTTGGAATCAGTTTGAATCCCAATAAACATCCTAATGATTTACGAATTGTGGAATTTCCGGCAGTGCCAGTGAAATGTTGTTTATAGTCACGAATACGCAGACTTTTACTGCTTTTGCCTACATACACGACATTGTATTTTTCTTTTTTGTGCTGAAAAGAGGTTAGTATGGGAGTAGTGGAAATTTGCACTTTTATGGGCAATGAGGACGTACTACGTAATACTATGATATAGTTACCGGGCTTATCAGGTAAGACTGAAGCTCTCGTTTTTTGAGGGTCAAATAAAGAAAATTCATCTTGTGAAATCATGTTGTTGGTTTCATACATAGCCGCCTGAGACCCTACTAAGCAGAGTTATACAAAAAGAAGCGTGGGCCTACATGCCACGTCTTAGATGAAGGTCGTAGGAAAATACCTTGAGTACAGATATGGATATAGCAGCCCACGCCTATAGCGTGAGAACCACTATGCTATCCTTGTACTCTTTGAAAATTTCCTACGTTTTCATCTACAAGATAAGCATAACGCTTCTAAAAATTCTAATATGTCTTGGAAAGAACACACTCAATCCAGTGCAAAAATATGAAAAACAGCTGAATAAATGAAACCAAAGCCCCTTATTTTTTATTACGCTTTACATCCTCAATCCCCTTTTGGGTATGTTTTCCTCTTTTTGGGTGTAGCCTACACCCAGTTTCTCTTTGAGCTCTTGAAACTTCATTTTAAACCATTCAAGTATCGGCATTCCGTCAATGCACAGCCGGAACTTTCCTTTCTCCTGCGGATTTCTCTCTACGGTTGCCGTTGAATGCTCCGTCCTGAACTTCTCCTTGTGTTCTTTTGAATAGAGCCTTCCCTTGAACTCCACGGGTTGCAGGCTGACGATTTGCCTTGTCAGTTCTTCGGTGAACCCCACTTCCCGGCATTGTTCGGCTATGGGCAGCAGTTCCGTTACGATAGGGAAATAGGTGTCTATCTGTTTCAGCCTATTGTCATACCCTGCAATTTTCTGCTGGTAACTTCGGTCTATCCTGATTATCTCGCTGTTGTGGCGGTTCTCCATTTTTGTCTGCTCCCTCTGTTCGGCTTGTACCTGCTTTTGCAGATCTACAATGTCTCGCTTCAAATTTTCGTTCTCCGCTTCCAGCCTCTTGACCTTGCTGCCGCCCAAAAGAGAACTCACCCCGTCCGCTATGACTGTGGTGGCGTTTACCGCCGCACCTTTCATCTTCTGCACGTTGATTTCCCTCTTTACTTGCTTCAACCTCTTCTGCGCTTCCTCTTCCAGCCCCAGCAGGGCTTCTATGTTCTCTTGCAGGCTGTCCTGCTGTTCCACCAGTTCCTTGTAATATTGTGAGGTGGAAACGTGTCTTGCCAGTGAGCCGTCCACACCTCTTTGCAAACTGTACTTGTTCATGGCTTGTGCATAAGTGTCCTGATAGTGTTTCAGCTTGTGCCTTGCCATTACGTCATCAGCGCACAGCCGTACATCCTGCGGGTTCTTCTTTCTGTATTTTTTCTTCCCGTTCTGTTCGTCTTGTTTGGCTTTCCTGCGTTCTCCCGTCACTATCGGTACGATAGTGGCGTGTATGTGCGGTGTCTTCTCGTCCATGTGCAGGACTGCCGATACGAGGTTTTGCTCCCCGTATGTTTCCCGTAGCCATTTCAGGTTGTCGTTGCACCAGCCGTCAAGTCGTCCGTCCGCTTCCATTTGTTTCATGTCCTTGTTGCTTCCGGTGAGCAGTACCCGGATTGCCTTCACCTGATTGGTGCCCACCTTGCGTCTGATACCTGCCGTTTCTATCCGGTGTGCTATCGCCTGCGTTCGGTTTTTCACCCCTTCGGGAAACCGCACCAGTTCCCGGTTCAGGTGCGTTCGTGTTCTGTCTGCATTCTTCGGATGAATGGTACGCTCTATGTGTGTGGACATTGCACCGTCCGCACCTTTCGCCTTTTCCAAATGCAAAACTGCATATCCCATAACTGTAATATATTTTTTCGGTTAATACTTCCCCTGCCTTGCTTCCATGCCGCATGGCTCCGGGGTTTCAAAAGGGGCGGCGTCCCTTTTGCTCATTGGGGCTTTTTTAGCGATGCGTGCATTGCGTCAAGAAAAAGCCCTAATGAGCTATGACTTTTTCAAAAGTCGTCCGGTGCACGTGCGGTTACATCCTGAAACCTTTGCCTTTCCTCTCCGGCTTCTCCTGCTGCCGTTCGGGTTGTTCGTTCTGTTTACTCCGGAGGAAGTCGTTCAGGTCGTTGTAGCCTCCGTATATGTGCGATGCGTCCCGGATGCGTAGCCCGTATTCCTCCCGCAGTTCCTGAACGGCTTCCATTCCCGCCTTGTCGTTGTCAAGGAAACAGTGGATGAGCCCGTAACCGCCCAATGGTCGGATTGCTTTGGAGAGGTTGGAAGTCGAGTTCAGTACGATGTAGTCCTGCCCGTCAAGGTCGGGGCGGGCAGGACACCTTTCCAGCCGCAGGGTGAGGAAGGAAAGGTAGTCCATGAAGCCCTCGAAGAGGTAGCAGGATTCCTTTGGCTGTTCCTGCCGTATGTGTGTGATGTCTTTCGGGGCTATACAGCCCTTGAAGAATTTGTTGCGTATTTCGTAGCCTCCCGAACGGTTGGGGAAGCCGACGGCAAAGTAGGGTTTGCCGTCAGTCAGGTAGCGCACCTCCCTGCATTCTCTTTTTGCCAGTTCCGTATTTATCCCCCTTTGCCGCAGATAGGACAATAGGGCGGGGGAAGAAAGCGGCACCACCTCTAACTGCCGGAAACTCGGTTTAGAGAGTGGTTGCCCGCCAAAAGAGAAGGAGACCGGGCGCACGTTTGGTGCCTGCTCCGCTATCCGTTCCAAGAGGTAGGGCAGGCTGTCGGACGCGTAGAGCTCCTGCGCCAGTGCGATGATGTTCCCGCCCCTGCTCGCGCCAAAATCGTACCATAGGTTGCGTTCCACGTTCACCTTGAAGGACGGTTCCTGCTCGTCCCTGAACGGTGACTTGTACCATAGGCTGTCTCCCTGCCGTCTTACTGGGTTGTAGCCAAGACTGTGCAGATATTCCTCTATGCGTATCTGCTTCGCTTCATTCGTATTCATGTGGGTTTCTGTTTAAGTGGACATTGTTTTTTCTTTTCGCCCGTACTTTTTGCATGTTGTGAGCTGCATCCGCTTTATTTTACTTCGCTATATATATGCACCCTGACTAAAGTAAAGCGGTTTCCGGGCTGTCATGCTGTTTTTCTTGTCAAGTGGTGCAAATGTCTTTTTTGTTTTTGCCCGTACCTTTTCTATATATTACGGGCTATATCCACTTTACTTTATTTCCGTATATATATAGTACGTGACTAAAGTAAAGTGGTTTCCATGCAATACCGCTAATAGTGGAAATCGGGTTTGAAGGTGTATTTCCTGCCGTTCTCCTGCACGATCATCCGTTTGTTCTTCAATACGGTAATGAGGTCTGTCACCCTGTTTCCGCCAAGCATGACACCGACAGAGGCGTAGGTTTCCCTCAATACCCTTTCGAGTTCCTTGTAGCCGTATTCGTCTTTCAGGGTGAATGCCGCTTCCAGTGCGATGCGGTGCTGCTGCTCGGTGACATCCTTGTACGGGTCGAATTTCCTCCTCCCTTTGCCCGGCTCCTTCTCCTTGAACTGATAGCCGTCCAGCAGTTCGGGCAGTGCCTCCTCATTGATACGGAATGCGAACGGCTCGAAATCCACCGCCCTGATATGTGCGGTTTTGACCGTACTTATGTCGGGGTTCTTGCTGTCCTTCTCCACTTGCAGTACGGTTTCCGCCTTGTTGCTGAGTTCGGTTCCGATGTGCCCCCTTGCGTTCTCGTCCCCCTTGTTCTGGTGCAGGATAGTATGGATGTGGATATTCCTTTCCCCCGTCCATGTCATCAGTAGGGAGATAATTCTTGTGGACTCGCCGGAACTGTTGATGTCATACACCATGTCCCGTATTCCGTCAATGATTACCAGCCCTACATTCTCGGTTCGGTAGATTGCCTCCCTTACGATTGCTATACGCTCTTCGGGCGTGTATTTCCTTAGGACGAGAAATTCAAGGTCTTCATGGTTTCTGTCTGTGGGTAGTCCCGCCATGCGCAATATCCGTTTTGCCACCTTTGCGCAGTGGTAGGTGCTTTGCTCGGTGTCCACATAGAGTATTTTCCGCTTGTTTTCGGGCAGTTCAGCCGTGTAGCTTAGTACCGTTCCGTTTTTCAGCGCAGCCGCCACGATTGCGGAAACATTGAATGTTTTCTTGCTTTTGGCTTTTCCGATTGACGCACTGAAATTGCCCAGCGTGCCTATGACGGAGCCCCGCACTTTCAGGATTTCGGGTGCCTTCTCGTAGTCATCCGAAAGGTCGAGCCGTGAGGCTTGCCATAGTATCACCGCCTCTTCGGGCGTGACCTCTTTTCTTTCTCTGTACTCCATAGCCTGCCTCCTTATCTGCGTCCCCCGTTTTTGTGTCCTGCCAGTTCCAGTGCCATGTCCGCATCGACGATGATTTTGCGTCCTATCTGCGTGACGGCTCTGTCTATCTTTCCGCTTTTCTTGATACGGTTTGCGGTGGGTATGCTGCACCCGAACAGCCGGGCTATGCCGCCTATCCCGTACACGTATTTCTTGTCCTTGTTGGCTACGGGCTGCGCTGCTCCCATTTCTTTTTCCTGCAAGGCATGGCGGTTCAGGAATATGAATTCCTCGCCCGTCATCTGCCATACGGGTTTTGATAAAAGTTCTTTCACTTCCATTTTCTTGATATGATTAAGTTTACACTGTAAGCCCTGCGCGTGGGCTTTTTACCTCGTTCGAACAGTGCAAAGTTAGTCCCGGGTACGAGTGGTAAGGATGTGGATAGCGTGATTGGGGTATCACGCTATCTTGTTAAATATCAGTAAGTAATAAAAAGTGGTAGAAATTATTTTGAGTGGTAAAAGTGGTTGTGTCGTGGAATGTCGGGACATATCATCGGCTATCGGAATATTGACCGCATTTCCTTAGCAAATTCCTGATTGCTGTCACTGGGAAAATCGGAAACGGGCTCTTTGTATTTTGACTTGTAGTATGTATCGTCTATTCCCAGCAGGTTCATGATGTCCTCTTTCCATTTTTCTCTGTCCGGCTTGGGTAGCGTTTCACCCATAAGGAAAATGAGATAGCATACACGTGCCTTCTCCCTCGGTCTTATTTTCAGTCTGCTTTCGTATGGTTGCAGGTTCATGTTGGCGTAGAAGTCCAATTCGGAAACGGCTTCGAACTGCTCACCGTTGCATTTTTCGTAAACGGCTGACAAGAGTTTCATGGGGAAGTAGGTGGGCGGGGTTGTCTGTGCGGTGACAGCTTCCTTTTCTTCTCCCTCCTTTTTCTTTTGGTCTGTCAGGTATTTTTCAAGGATAGCCAATAGTGAGCCGCTCAGCCTGCAAATATCCCCGCAATGGTTTTTCAGGCATTGCAGGGCTTCACGCTTTGCCTGCTCCTTTTGCTTGTACAGTTCGTCCAGCCTGGCTTTCTCCTTGTCGTATTCCCGTTTGCACCGTTCGTACCTTCTTTCCAAAAGCTCCTCTTCCTGACGGTCGTGCTCCCTGAAACCTACCGCCTCCAAAGAGCCGTTGGCTTCCATGAGTTCCCGGTAATATTCATTTGTGACTTTCATCTGTCTGTCAATGCCCCAGTCAAAACGGCTTTCATGCTGTCGGCAGACATATCCGGTATCGAGACGGTCGAAAAACTCCTTGCAGGTATTGTAGGTCGATATATTGTTCTCAATCTCACGTTTCAGGCTGTTCAGGAGTACGGAATAGTGTGTAGCGTCCATTTCAAGTATGAGGCTGATAAGTGCGGTTTCAAAGGTCTGCGTGTCCCCGTACTCTCTGTAAAAACCGGAAATGAACTGTTGCTTCTCAAAAGAGAAACTGCCTCCGGACATTATTTCGGTGTATATCTTGTTGAGTTTCCCGTAGCGGGGTATCATTGATGTTATTCTTTCGTCCATAGTTATATCAGATTAAATTTAGTCATGGCATTGATTTTAATCTCATCCGCTATATCAATATAGGGCTTCATCGCTTTGTAATCGCTGTGTCCCGTCCATTTCATTACTACTTGTACTGGAATCCCAAGCGCCAAAGCATTACAAATAAATGTTCGTCTTCCAGTGTGGGTACTTAACAATGCGTATTTAGGTGTAACTTCGTCTATTCGTTCATTTCCTCTATAATATGTTTCTCGTATTGGTTCATCTATTTCTGCCAGTTGTCCCAGTTCTTTTAAAAATTCGTTCATTCTTTGGTTGCTTACAACTGGCAATGCCTTGTCATTAGGGAACGGCACATCTTTGTACTTTTCGAGTATTGCCTTGCTGTGATCATTTAATTCAATAATAAGACTGTCTGCTGTCTTTATGGTAATAACCTCGATGTGACCGTTTTTAACGTCACTATGTTTCAAATTATACACATCGGAGTGACGTAATCCTGTGAAACAGCAAAATAGCAATACATCCCTTACTCTTTCAAGGTATTTCTTTGTTGGTGGTATTGGGCAGGTTCTTAGTTTATTTATTTCATTTTGGGTGAGGAATATCACTTTTTTTGGTGCACTTTTCATTTTAGGCGTGAATTTATCATAAGCCATGTTTTGGTGATACCCTTTTCGATTACCCCAACGTAAGAACCATTTTACGAACTTGATTTGTTTGGCAATGGAAGTGTTGCGCATGTTTTTTTCTGTACGTAAAAATTCTATATAGTCATTGAAATGTTTTTCCGTCCAACTGTCAAACGTAGTATTAGGGTCAAATGTGTAAATGTGTTTTTTGACTGTTGCAAACTTTTTGAGGGTTGAGGAAGACCAGTCATTTTGTTTGCTACATTCTGCAACAAATTCATTGAAAACTTTCATGAAATCCAATTCAACCTTCTGCTTTTCTTCATGGCTTTCTTTTTTTTCCTCTTTTGTTTTTAGGTTGAACGCTTCTTTAATTTGTGCAGGGGTGGGTATTACATCTTGCACCTCGAATTCTTTGAACACATTCTGTATTTCGGTGTATTGCCGCAATAGTTCTGCGTTGATTTCGGATGCACTTTGCTTTAGTTTGTTGGTACAACCGTTTCTAACCCGTTGCTTGTCTGTGTCCCATTTTTCTACATCAATTCTATATCCCGTTGTAAATTCGATACGCTGACTGGCAAAGATAACACGCATACGGATTGGCACATTCTTTGTAACTGGAATACCGTCTTTTTTGCGGCTTTCCGGTGCAAAAATGATATTTCTTTTAATATTCATAATTGGGTGTGTTTGAAAATGACACCCAAAAATACACCCGAAAAATGAGATATACAATGATATTAAGAGATATTTAGATTAATGAAAGAAAGAGATAAATAACTGATTATATGATATTTGATGTTCTGTGAGATTTTATAAAAAGGTTCGAGAGACACCCTCCAGCTCCACTTAAAAACAAATTAAAGCTCTGATTATCAGAGCTTTTTCTTTTTACTTCACTCTTTATTCCCCCATTCTATTCCCCATTAAAAGAGTTTTGAATTTATACTACTTTAACTCATTAATTAGTTTACTAGCACCAAAAATCGTATTTTCAACCTGATATAGAAATAAAAAGGGAGCATAATATAGTATATCTCGCCTTCTTCTTACAATGTCATCCTCAATAAAAGATACCCTAATAAAAACAGATGCTAAGTTTTTCGCTATTCATGCCAGTCCATCGGAAAAGGAACTGCAAGTTATGGGAAGTACCGGACAGGAAAAAGCCGAAACCATGAAACGCTATATTCGTAAAGTGCTTATTCTTGAATATGCCAAAAACTTTAATAAAAAACTATTTGATTCGGATATAAAGTTCTATGGTGAAATTTATTTTTGTCATAGTAGTATCGATAACGAATTGAATATGCACTGTCATTTGATTGTGAGCCGGAAGGATCAAACTAACAAAAAGAGGCTGTCACCGCTTACTAATCATAAGAACACCAAAAAAGGAATGGTAATAGGCGGTTTTGACCGTGTGAACCTATTCCAACAAGCAGAACGGGAGTTTGATAAGCTGTTCGGTTATAACTGCCAACAAACGGAATCATTTGACTATCACAACACAATGAAGAACGGTTCTATACCTAAACAGTTTAAATTACAGGCAGAAAATTTTGCTGCCGAAAAGAAAAAGGAAAACGATATTTCTTGCAATCTTGATAGCAAGAAAGAAGATAGACATTCTTACAATCAACAAAATAATACTGGCGGAGATTCTTGATTATCTATTTTCTCCTTGGGAGATAGTAATAATTATGATACAGCATTGGCTGAGGAAACACAGGCAAAGAAACGCCAAAAGAAGGTACGTAAGTTGTAATTCTTTTTTTTCTAAGTAATAAATCAGGGAGCAAGAAAAGGCATAAGGGTAAGTATTTCATTTTACGGAAAACATGTGAAATAATACATTATTTGGAAATAATCTTTCTATAGACTAAATGATTTTATTCTTTGTGTTGGAAATTATAAAACCATTCACTACCTTTGTTAAGGAATTAGTAGTTTCAATGCCAATAGTATATGTGGTTCTTATTGAGGCTACATTTTTGAAAGAAATTCACATGACATTTGAAGAAGTATTAGATATCAATAATATAAGGTTACTATATGAATCCAAAATATCAGTAAAACCTACAAAGGGAGTTGATGGGATATCTCCTTCAACTTTTCGTACTGATACTGAATTTGCCATCATACAACGAAAATGCTTGAATGATTCCTATAATTTTTCTTTTTATCTTGAAAAATTAGTATCAAAAGGTGCTAAAAAGATTCCTCGTGTTCTTTCGGTTGCAACAGTAAGAGATCGGCTAACATTAATTGTACTGAAGGAGTATCTAAATGATATTTATGCTGATTACGTTAATAGAAAACTTCCTAATAATCGAGTAGAAGAAATATTTTGTTTTATGCAGAGAAATCCTAAATACCAGTTTTTAAAAACTGATATCAAAGGGTTCTATGAAAATATAGATCATAAAATACTTTTAGAAATTTTAAAAACTAAAATAACGGATAAACGAGTTATATCTTTGATTGAAAAAGCTATTAAAACTCCTACTTTTAGTTCATCTTTTCCCAAAAAGGAAAGAGAAAATACAATTAATCATAAAGGTATACCTCAAGGATTAGCGATATCGAATATACTGGCAGAAATATATTTATCAGACATGGATGAATACATGAATAAAGTAGTTCCTTTTTATTCAAGATATGTCGATGATATAATGATTATATTGCCAAGAAAGGCTAATGAAATGAAGGCCGTATTAAGAAAAATATTATCAAAAAAGCATTTGCTATTAAATAAGGACAAAACCAAATGTGATAAAGTAAAAAATGGAGTTCTGTTTTTGGGTTATTGGATAACCCCTAATATTGTGTCAGTTCCAGAAAATAAAATAGCACTTTTACTAACTCGTATTGCAGGACTATTTACAGAATATCAAAAATTATATAATGAGTCAGATCTACGTCCAATTTGCTTCAGAAACGACAATGAGGGCTTAAAAGAATATTTTATTGAGACTTTAAATAAAAAAATTACAGGAGCAAAAAGCCTTTCTAAGCGTTATGGGTGGATTGCATATTATTCTCGGATAACTGATTATTCTATATTATATCGTATTGATAAAATAATAGAAAAATACTGTCGTCACTCTACTTTTCTTGGGGCAACTGTTCCATGTAATTTAAAATCAATACATCGTGCATTTTTTGAAATTAGATATAATTATAATAATAGTGACTATATCTACGATTATGATGTTGTTGATTCCGTATTGAAAAAGAAAAAAGAACTTGAAAAGAGGAATTTGATTAATATTAGTAAGACCTACACTGATGAACAAATCATTAATTTGTATGAGAGAATGAAACAGAAAGAGTTGAGCTCATATGAAAAAGATATTGATTTTATGAATGGCTCTGTCAGTGGATAAATATTTTTAAAATGGGAAATAAAACATTCTTAGAAAAGTTATCAGATAAAATCTGGAAAACGAAGAAAGCTAGATTTGCTGCAGCAAAGAGGATGGAAAGATATTACTATTTTTCCAACGTTAGCATGGCATTAACCTCTGTTTCTATAGTTGGCGTTAATTTACTTCCTTTCTTAGATGGATGCTCTAATAAATCTAGTCTTATTACTATCCTAACAATCATTTTTTCTGTTTATGTATTGGTAATATCTTTATTATCAACCCAGGCTCGATTTGATAAAAAAGCTGAAAATTATCATGCTTGTGGTTGTGAATTGACAGAATATAATGACATATTGCAACTATATATTGAAGAAAATAGAACTCTTAATATTGAAGAAAAAAAAGAGTTTATAAGAAAATATAATTTAATAATTAGGCAGTATAATTTAAATCACTCTTCAATGGATTATTATAGGGGACTTATAGAAGGTGGTGAAAAAATGAAAACAATTACATTCATAAAAAATTATCTTCAATGGTATTTTTTTAATTGGGGAACTGTTTTTATTTTAATAGCTATACTAATTCCAATAATATCAATTTATATAATAATATAAACGGAGTCACTTATGCATCTTGAAAAAGATGGATTTATCTTTGCGGATAGATATAACTAATCTTTTACCTCATAGGGTTGAAGGCTTTTATTAAAGCATTAATTCGATAATTAATTCAAAGTGACTCCGTTTTCTTTTACTCTTACATATATTGGAACAATAATTATTGTAGCAGGCGATTGGATAAAAGTATACATAGTGTTATTGATTAAAAGATTGCGAAATTATACGGAAAATCATAGAGTATACCTGAAAATGTAAAATATTAAATATCAGTGAGTAACTCTTTTGGGAGAATATCAGGCGATAAAATATTATAGGTTATAAATGCTTAATCCGATAAACTATTATTGTTTTATCAGATTAAGCATTACCTTTGTGACAGGTTATTGGAATGATGCAATCCTAAGAATTTTAAAGTAGATAGCACGTTGCTAAACCATTACCCTTTTTAAAACGATATATTGTAATCCATTGTTTATCAGTTGGGTATTTTCTAAATTTACAGTAGTGGTATAAGTATGGCTAATAATCAAAATAAGTAACTGGAATTAAAGAAAACAATGCTTTATATTTATTTAGTTTACAAATACTTGTAATATCCTTAAAAAATAATCTAGCTAGTACCATTTCTATTCTATTTACGGTTTAAATCACCCCAACACCTAACATATGAGAAAGAACAAATAGATAATAAATAAATAATATATAAACGGTTTGATAATGCTAAAGATAAAACATTATCACATCGAGAGATTAAATCCCTATTTTCAGTTTTGATTATACAAGTTATGACCACTGGAAATAGGGATTTTCTCGTATCTATATTCTTTCGACATAGGGAGCTAAAGGCTCTCTTTATTTTTTCTTCTCACCGATTGACTTACCTCCTATACTCCTCTGATCGCCTTATTTATGAATAAAAAACAAATTATTAACAATTAAAAAATAAGGAGAAATAACAATGAAAAAAGTAAAATTGATTATTGAAGTAGTAAAGTTTATCGGGTTACTTGCCCATTTACTAGAAGCGTTTGAGTTCATAGAATCTTTTATTAAAAGACGAACTCAAAAAAAGGTAAATCCCGTAGGATTTAAAACAGAAGAATGATCATGACTAAATTCGAGAAGATCGAAACTGGTCTAATCATAATTTTTGAGGTCGTACTATGTACGCTTAAAAATGGAAAGAAATTTAGAAACCTTTTGAAGAAGAAGGTCTCAAAAACAAAAACAGAGTAAGAAACAATTTAAAAACAAATAAATATGGAAACAAATTTATTAATAGCACCATCTCAGAATATGATGATGGTAAGATCTAATGAGTGGAAGCAAGACGTAGAAGAGGCAGTTCTTATTAGAGAGCAGCCACAAAAACGTTCACCATTCATAGAGTCAAACACAACCGAGGTGACATTAGATCATCTCAGAAACGAATGTATTATACCCGTGTTTTCTAAGGACAACGAGGTATGTATATCACATCAAAGTTTCATAGAATCAGTTTATGAAGCAACCAAAGATTTTTATCATGGGGAGACAATAGAATCCCCAGACATAAGAGTCAGTCATATAGTTAAAGGAAGAATACCAGAAGCGATCAATAAAAGAACAGATCAACTACTGGAATCGGACAAAACAATGTATTATGAAAGGATGATTTTCAATATAGAAATCCCGACAATTCATCAGGACGTAAATGGGAATCAATTACACTTATCAATCACAGGCTGTAAAAGCTATGGGAGAGATAACTTATCGGGAAAAATGACAGCGCAAAAATTTAGTATTGCTGTCGGATTCCTAAATCTTGCCTGTACTAACCAATGTCTATCAACGGACGGGTACAAGGAAGAAATAAGAGCAACAAGTTCAAGGGATTTATATCAATTCACCTTAGACTTGTTCAGCCAATATAATGTAGCAAAACATATTCACCTAATGCGGTCGCTTGGTGATACTATGCTCACAGAACACCAGTTCTGTCAAATCTTAGGAAGAATGAGATTATATAACTATTTGCCCCAACATCAACAAAAGGAACTCCCCCGACTACTCATCACAGATAGCCAGATCAACAATGTGGCTAAACAATATATCCATGATGATAATTTTGCCGGAAATAACGGAAAATTAAGTATGTGGAAGTTCTATAACTTGATCACAGGAGCAAACAAAAATAGTTATCTCGATTCATTCCTAGGACGTAGCGTTAATGCAACAGAAGTATCATTGGGACTAACAGAAGCATTGAATCACAAAGACGAAGCGTATTCATGGTTTATCGAATAGCCAGAGAGAATATGATTTGTATTATCCGAAGAGGGTATCACTAATAAAAACAGTGGTATCCTCTTTTTATTTATCATTAAAACAAGAAAATATGAATAGAAGAAAACAAGGAGATGTAAGTTGGTACTTACCTAATAGTAAAAGACCATTTGCATACAGTACAATAGCCGAGGCGGATACAGTAGCAATCCTATTGGAAGAATTCGGAGATTTGAGAGCGGTAGTATCAGCAAACAGAATATTATCGCAACAAGAAAAGATCATTATACAAACTTTTATCGACAATGGAGTTTATAAACCGATTGTCAGATAGAAATAAAAAAAATAAGTAAATCAAATATATACATTATGGAAAGATTTGAATTAGAAAACAGTAGAGAGTTTAAGGCAGCAATGGAATTGGAAAATGCTTTAAATGATATGTGTTTTGATTATAAGAAGTTTGCCGAGAGTATCAAGTACTTTCATCCGACACTATAACAATCATTATTTAGGTTAATACGAGAGATGATTAACGTACAAGCTGATGATAGCAGATATTATGATGCTCGTAACAAAGCCTCACATGAAGTAGCCAAGAAATTGGTGAAAGTGATAGCAGCAGAATGTTTACCTTATATATAGGACTATGTATCTAGAATGTACTTGTTCGCAGATCTCGATAGAGAAATGGAAACAGAAAATGAAAAACTGCCGACCACTCAATTATGGTTGGTTAGTAAGACGGATCAAGAAACAACTACCTTTATTATATAAGGAGCTATGTTTGGAATTCTATAATCCGTGGGAGAATCAATGTAGGGTGAATAGAGATTATTATATTCTCGTTCATTCGGCAATAGAGTATTTTATCAGGAAAAGATAAATATAAGAGAAAAGGAATCTTGATATTATTAATATAATAAGGTATTAGTGATTATCTGAGATTTCCTATTTTAAAGAAACTGGAATCTTGTTAGGAAGTAAAGTCTATCAAAACTTGAAATCTTACAGGATTCCTTTTTTAATAACCATACACCTAGTCTTAAAGGTTATTGAACGAACGTTTGGTAATCAAGAAGGATGTTAAAACAGTGTTAAATATGGAACAGAAAAATTATATAGCTTACCTACGACAATCTACAGTAAAACAAGAATTGTCAGGATTAGGTATAGAAGCACAAAGAGAAATAATAAGAAATTATCTAAAAGACAAAAAGGCTATTTCTGAATATATCGAAACAGAGAGCGGCAAGAAATCTGACAGACCAAAACTTATAGAAGCCTTAAGTGAATGTAGAAAGACAGGTGCTACATTGATTGTTGCCAAACTAGACCGATTAAGCCGGAACGTAGCTTTTACAAGCAAACTATTGGAGAGTGATGTTGAGATTGTGTTTTGTGATTTTCCAGAGGCAAACAAACTCGTACTGCATATTATCAGTAGTATAGCCGAATATGAAGCCGGATTAATCAGCCAAAGAACCAAACAATCACTACGAGCAAAGAAAGCAAGAGGTGTATCATTAGGAAAACCGGAAAACTTGCTTGGCAAACTGGATCAAGCAATAGAGAATAGCAATCAGACAAATAGGCAGAAAGCCTTAGACAATCCTAATAATAGAAGAGCAATTTCAATGTTGAAGATATTAGCCAAAGAGGAGAAGTCTCTGTCAGAGATGGCTAGAATATTGAATAAAGAAGGATTTGTGACAGCTAAAGGAGGTCAATTCAAAGCTTCACAAGTCAGTATATTATTAAAGAGATATAGCTTAAATAGAGAAAGAGAATAAAATCTTGGAAATATTTTAAGAATTAGAGGGTGAAATTCCCTCTTTTCTTTTTCTTTCCCTGTATCTTTACGTCTCGAAAGACCTAATTCCCTTATCTTTGAAGAAATAAATACTCATATAAGAGCGTTACATTGAACAAAAAAACGTATTTTTGCAAAAGTTCAACCGGAGAAATGGTTGGATTTTATAGAAAGCGTATTTTTGCTTTTATCCTAAGATCGAAATCGCCAATTTCAAAGTGAAGGGATAAGGGACAAATGTAACGCTCATTCTGTTTTGTATATGTACTTGTATAGCACATGCTGTACTTGATTACATAACATCATGGCATGGGTATTTGTTTCTTTGTTCATTTTTCACTAGGCGTTTGGCGATGCCCGATCTTGAATGAATGCAGACAAGTCCATGCCTTTCTTGTATACTAACGTTTAATCAAAATTAACGGCTGAATTTGGGACTTATAGGCGTATAGGAGGACAGAATTATGAAAAGGTCAATCTTATTACTGTTGTTATCTGTTTTTGCATTAAGTGGTTATTCTCAAAACAAAGGTACTGAAAAAATTTTAGCGAAAGCGGAGGATGGAAATGCTAAGGCACAGTATAGAATTGGATGGTATTATGGTAATGGTGCAAAAGGTTTTGAACGTAATGAATTAAAAGCTATCGAATGGCTAGAAAAATCAGCAGAAAATAATTATCATCCAGCACAATATTACTTAGGATGGTTCTATTTCTATGGTCATGGAGTTAAAAAAGATATAAACAAGGCAACTTATTGGTATGATAAAGCTGCAGCTTTGGGAAATAAAGAAGCAGAGAAAATGCTAAAAGTTTGCAAGTTACATTCTGGTAAAAATTAAACAAAAGGAATGCCCATATCGGAATAAACAAGTATCAAAGGTTCATTCTAAAAATGGTATAAGAAAAATAAGTATTTTGTAAATAACTTGAAAAGAATACCGATTTTAGAATAAACTCTATTTTCTCAGAACAAAATTATTAGAGTCCACTTTAAGAAGTCGTTTTTTCAGAAATCAACTATTTGTAAATGTTTCCAGATAATAATAAGTGTTCAGAAATACACTTTCCGAAGTGGACTCAATTATAAAATTGAAACATTATGAAAAAGTATATTTTATTCTTTTTACCATCATTGTTTTTGTTATTATTGTTTCAAAGTACAGGAAGAGCCCATTCCAAACAGTTGCTATTTGCATCAAATCTAATAATAGACTCAAAAACTATAACTATAAATGATGAGGATTTAAAAAGTGTATTTAATCCTAAAGCAGGGAAATTAAGCTCTATTATTGACAAAAAAGAAATAACTCAAATAACTAAGTTAAAAATATCTGGAGAGATTTCTTCTAAAGATATTAAATATATAGGTAAAATGCCTAATATTACTTTATTAGATTTATCAGAAGCCACCGGAAATTTTGAAGAGTTCCCACTAATGCCTAATTTATCAGAACTATATCTACCGAAAGCTCTTCTATTAAAATCATGGGTAGAAAAGAGTATTGGGGAATGTACTAATATAGAAGTACTATCTGTATGTATCAATGAAGCAAAAAGCGCAGGATATCGGCGGCATTACACTTATAACTATTTTTCAAATTTACCAAAATTACGTAAAGTAATAGTCTCCAATGTCTTATCTACTGGAGTGAGAGAACATGGTGGTTTTAATGAAACACAAGAAATTGATACATTAGTATTCCAAACCTCTAAACATGATTATGTGGGTTTTGAGCCCAAAGTAGTCATAGATGAAAATGGAAAATCAATATTGCAGAAAAATGATGTAAATGACAAGAATAGATTTTGTGGTATTAATATTCTTAGAGATTTAGGAGGCAGTGAAAAACGTAATGAACATAATGAGAAAAAAATTACTCTTCCTAATGTAGAAATTGTCGGTCAGGACTTTTTTAGGGATAGTTTTATAGAAAAAATTACATTTTCTCCATATATTAAAGAGATAAAAACAGGAGCTTTCGATAATTGCCAATTATTATCTGAAATAGAATTTCAATCAGGTACAGAATTATTGCATATCAAAAATTGTGCTTTTAGAGATTGTAAAAAATTGAAGACTATTCGTTTTAATAATAAAATAGATATAGAGCAATCCGCATTTTCAGGATGCTCACTTGATACTGTTGTTTTTATAAATGACATTGAGAATTTACATTATCAATCGTTTCATTACATTAAATATGTAGAATTCAGAAATATCCCCAAGAAGATAGACAAAGATTTCGCAGAATTTGGTTATAATATTGTGGCAGTTCCTAAAGGAAGTAGAAATCAATTTATTAATCTAGGACTTTCCTCTGATAAAATAATTGAAATGGGAGAAAAAGAGAAAATTAATATTACAGTCGAAAAACCTGGGAGTATTTTGTCTTCTTTATCATTAAAGAATCTTAGCTCAGTAGAGTCACTAACTATTACCGGATTTCTTTATGAAACGGATTTAGATATTATCAAGCAATGTAGGGCGTTAAAATATTTAGATCTGTCTCACACATATATTACTTATTCACCAGAGTTCTTAAAGAAACAGCAAGCAGATACGGAAGCTTTAAACTTCTTGTTTGGATTACTAGGGAAAGGATTAGATAATGAACATGAGGATCAGAAAATCTCGACTAATGAATATCAAGCAAATAAAGCTTTAACATATTTATTGCAATCTGCAACAGAGTTTAAAGAACCAGAGAAAAACTGTTGTATTCCATATAATGCTTTTGAAGGAATGCCTCTTCTGGAAACAGTGAAATTACCCTTAAGAGCCGCATGTATATATAGAGAAGCTTTCAAGAACTGTATAAACTTGAAAACAGTCGAATTCCCTCCTTATTTGAAAACTATAGTATTTTCTGCATTTGAAGGTTGTACAAGCCTTAAAAGAGTAATCCTTCCTCAAAGTATTGAAACCATTGGAGAAATGGCTTTTGGTCAATGTATATCATTAGAACAGATTGAATTGCCCAAAAATCTAAAAAAACTAGGCGATAAAACATTTATAAATTGTATAAGATTGCAAAATATAATCTTTCCCGAAGGACTTGTAGAGATTCCTCATGGATGTATAAGTGGCTGTTTTAGAATGAATAAAATAGTTATGCCAAAATCAGTAACTAAAATTGGTTCTTGGAATGACCGTAGACAACATAATACATATCCAGTTACTGCCGACTTTTATTTCAAATCATCGACACCTCCTACAATTAAAGAAGGTGATTTTATCAGATATGGCGGTAAAGTACATATCCCTAAAGGTAGTATAACCGCTTATTATAATGTAATGGGTGATAAAGTTGAATATATAGAAGAATAACTTATGAAAAAAGACAAAGATGTAGAACTTCCAGCTTTCTGTGAGAATAGATATGGACAGCCCAGAAGAAGGTGACGATCCAGATGAAGGCTATAACGACGATTAAATTATAGAGAGCTATCATTAACGAGGTATCATTAATTTGGTATCTCGTTTTTTTATTTCCTCCTACCCCAAAAATGCCGAAACTCTACTAAGAAACCTTGAAATCCCTAACTATGAATTAAATACTTAAATTTATGACAGACACATCCCAACTCTGGTATTCGCTCAACAAAGATTGTGGTGACATACCAAAAACTCCGGTAGAATCATACTCCGATTCGAAAGAGCAAACGAATAAATTCTCCGATGATATAAAGGCTTTAGGAGAATATTTTCCTCAACTGGCTTCTCTATTGACAACGGATAAGAATGAGCTAGGATTGATACTAGAAATAAGCCTTAAAGAAATATTTGTTTTATGCCCAAGAAACAGATGCAGGGTAGACAGATATTCCAAACTCCAAAAATATCTGAAAGAGAATTATAACACAACCTTAATTATTAAATCACAAAAAACTAAACCTAATAATCATGAAGAAGATAATTTATAAAGGTACAATAGAAGAGAGCGATTATAACCGTGTGAAAGACATAGACAGCGAGAACTATATAACCCCGGATGGAAAAACGGTACTGCCTAAACTAACACGGATGCCGTTACGGGACCTCGCTATCTTAAGTTTCACAGATGAGAACGAACTGAAGAAATACTATACGGGCAATGAGGAGTACTTTTCATATTCCGTTGTAGAATTGATGCTTGATACAAGAATACAAACCAGAAATTTAAGCAGACACAAGATCAGCAGTTTTGAGGATGCATTGTATCTGCTTTATACTTATTCAGAGGAGATACCACAAGCGGACGATCCCGAATACATGTCCGTTCTTATTGCAGCCGACATATTGAATGTAGAAGAGGATGATATCATAGAAGAAGCAAAAAGAGATAATGAGTTGTATTCAGATGAAGACAAGAACCTTTTTGTGCCTGTCCGGTGGATTGGAGACTGGTATCATGAAGCTCTGACAGCTTTGGGGCTATCGAGTGTAATCTATATACAGACTGGGGAAACAGGGAAAGTTAAAATATTAATAGAAAGAAAACTAGAATAATATGAAAAAGAAAATATTTGTAATGGGCAAGGTGTATGATCTCGCCAAACAAGAAATTTGTGAAATAGAGAATGAGGTACAGAAGGATTTAGATAAGTTCTCTGCTGGTGGGATTAGATTCAAAATAGATATTACATCCGAGAAGACTTTGGAGCTAATATTCACTCGCCAATATAGGGACGGAGAAATTGATTGGCTTAATTATGATTCAAAGACAATTTACTGTACCGACGCAAAGATCATAACTGGTCATGGATTCGATGGTTTTAAAGTTCCCGTCTATTGGGGAGGAGTCCCATACGGTTATCCATTCTTTATGCCAAAGGAGGAATTTATTGAGTGCTATAAGAAGTCAGCGATTAAACTTGGAGGAAGCAGGTTGAAATTTGCAGAAGTTTGTATTTTGCCAGATAAGATTATTTTGGCTTTGGCATATTAAAAAAAGGAAGGTAGTTGTAAGAGACTATCTTCCTTTTTTGGTTTTAGGCATACATTTCATGATTGAACCCGTTGAACTTTACATGCTTTTGCGGTAGTCAGTTCATGGAAAATACTGTAAATAAAAATAAGCCTTTTCTTGGAATTTGTAAAATCAGAATTAGTTTTAGCTATTTTTTTCTTTAAGGCATGTGTTACAACGCAGTCAATTAATTTTATATATTCTTTTATAATCGCTTTCTTTGTGGAAAAACTGATAAAAATAAATATTTCCTTTTCATATTGTATAAAATGAGAAATATCAATCTGATTAATGGATGTATTTATAATTACACTTAAATAATTAAATTCTATTTTTATTAGTACTAGATAACCGCTTTCTTTCCTGTATTTGTTTTTGTAATGTAGAAATGTCCGTTTTGTCATCTAAATTCAGTTTTGCTTGTTGGATTTTATTTGATAATTCTTGTTGCATATTTTTATTTGAGTTGGCTTTAAAGGCTAAGTAGTAGTTTAATTTAACAACTATCATATACTTTAATATTGGAATCTTTATATTATTCATTGCTATCTGGATATATTCCTTATTAGTATTTAGATCAATATCTAACAATAAAAAATATAAAATAAATAGCCTATATTGATTGATACCAATGTTTTTTTCTAATTCTGTTATTTCATTTTTAATCATACGTTCTATATTATAATGTCCCAAGCCATCAAACAACCAAACTTGAGTTATCATAGGACTAAAATTAGAAATAAATTTCAGTAAATTTAACTCGGGAAAATCATCAATGCTATATTCTTCTTTTTTAAGCTCTTGCTTTGTCAAGTCAGAAAATTCATCAATTATATAGAATCCCAAATCACAATAAAAATCAATTATTTGATTGAATATTTCTATCTTCTTTTCTTTATTCCCTAATATTTCATCAGAATTTCTAAAAACTCTAGCAAGTATAGAAATATATCGTTCTAACAGTTCCGAGTTTATTTCCTCTGGATTTATTTTTTTTATTAAATGAACGTCAGCATTTATCTGAAGTTCATCTGCAAAATCTTCTAACTCTGCTTTCTCATATGTAGTTAAAGATTTTTCTATAGAGACTTTTCTACACATTTCTTCTATGATTTTAGGCTCCTGTATTTTATTTAAGAGTTCAATATCTTTATTTGTATTATATAGTTCAAAAACAGGAAGAAGCTTATTTTTCGTCTTTTTATATACCGCCAGAAGAAAATCCAAATCATCCCTTCTAAATCCACTATATATCTCTAATTGATTTTTAAATCCTAAATACTTGCCTTCATCTTCAAGAATCATATTTTTAAATTCACTGTCTTTTGTCATCTGATATGCTAGAAAGTATTCAAAAAAACCATTTAATCGAAAAACATATATATCAACTTCATCTTTTAATTTTAGAATACCACATGATACAAAAAAATTAAATATTTCTTTACTTCCAATAGAAATTCGGTCATTATCTGCCACAATTTTCTCTATTAAAGATAAAATATCTCTTGAGGAAGCACTATAAACAGTATTTTCATAGTTTAAAAAAAGGTGCTTTGCTAATGCAGAACAAATAGCTTTTAATTGCTCAAAACTTATTCTACTACGAGCTATTAATAATTGCTTTTTTCCAAATATTTCATCAACGCATACATCTAGAATGGAAAATAGATTTTTTGAATAAGTATCAGATGACTTATGCTGTATCAATAATAATAAAGATACAGTCCAATAATTTAAAGGTAATTCTAATTGTTTGCACAATTGAATTATTTTTTCTTGAATAGCTTCTCTGTTTTGAGATGAAGATAATCTTTTTTCAGTGTAAGTTATAATTTCTTGCCTTCTTAAATCATGAAAAAATAATTTCTCACAAAGTGTATCTCCTAATTGAAAAAAATCTACGCTTCTTGAAATATTGTGTTCAGAGCAAATAATATATTTAATGGTTGGATTATCATGTAAAAAATCATTCAAATATTCTGCAACTCCAGAATTTGGTGAATAATTATCTATCAACAGCACAAAAAGACCTGATGTTAATATCTCTTTAACTTTCTCTTTGTTTATTTCAAAATAGTTTCTGATATGTAACTCCAAATCAAAACTTGAGTCGAGTTTCTGTTCAAACTCTTTTGCGTCGAAAAAAAATGGTATACGACCATTTCTTGAATAATTAATAAGATATTCTAATTGTATACGTTTAAGCAAAGATGTTTTCCCGCATTTATCTTTTCCTAAAATTGTATAATTTTCGGTATTAGATATTAACTCCTCAAAACTAATCATTGTAGATACCGAAGTAGACAAACCATCTTCTGATTCTTTTTTTAGCACAGGATGATTATATAACGACAAAAAATCTTTCTTATCTTCATCTTCTTTTAAAAGTAAAAGATGATTAGCATTTTCTTTTTCTATACCAATTTTGTCAAAAATCTTTTTTCTAAATGCTATCATTTTAGTTTTTTCTATTCCACAAGGAATAGTATGAACCACTTCTTGCCCAATATGACATTTTTCATCATCATCTATATAAGTTAATTCTTTAACTTTTATTTTATTTTCCTCCACATCATCTAAATCAATAATTGTACACCCTAAACTCTCTTTAGAAGATAGAGATGCTTTTGCTACATGTTCAAATATTCCATTTGTACCACTATGACGAGATATAGAAGAAATTTTATGTACATGTCCAGAAAACATCAAATCGAACTCATTGTGTATGAAGTTTTCAATACTATACAAGTTGAAATCCTTTAAAAAATATAACGGATGATGAATTAGTAGAATTTTTTTATCCAAACTATGTCCAAGATGTTTTTTTATGTCTTCTAACGCAACAAAAGGTATAAGCAAATTACCTTTGTCATTTTTACCTGTTTTGTCTATAGCGGATACCCATGCAGAATTCAAACAGACAATTCCAATCTTCTTATTATTACTTTCACGGAAATGAATAGAATATAAATCCTCATATATATTAAATTCATTTTTGGAATGATACTTCATTAAATAATTGTTGAAGTTCGCTGAAGGCTTAATACTATCTATAAACATTAAGTCAGTTTTATCTTTATACAGACTATTCAATTTTTCATCTGAAGTTATATTTGCTTCAAAATAAGCTTTAGCAGCCGAATGTATTACAGTTCTGTCAATATCATGATTACCAGGACAAAAAATAATATTTTCCTTTGTTATATTCAGTTTTGTTGAAATTTCTTCGAACAAAGCAATTGATGCATTTTCAAATGATTCTACCTTACTTCCGTTTAACACTAGATCACCAGTAAAAAATACAAAATCTATATTTAACTCCTGCTCCTTAAGAGTATTAACTATAGACTTTACAACTTTAATCTGCAATTGACTCTCTTTAGAATAATGAAAGTCTGTTATATGTAAAATTTTCATACATCTTAATGCTTTAATATATTAAATAATTTCGATAGTAAAATTTTGAATAAACTATATTTGACAAAGATATAATTTTTAAAGAATCTCTTTATATTAAATAGGAAAAATTTTCTTATCAAAAATTGCTATGAGTGCTCCTCGTCTGTGTTAAGCTTTTTTTTGTTAATATAGAAATAAGAAAAATATCCTTTAGGAAATCATAGAAATTAAATTGTCCGATTGAGCTATTTTTCTGATTAAAAGATAGATTAGTAAAATTATTATTTTCTTATTTGATAGTAATACTGGATATTTACATTAAAAATATAATTACTTGCTTCTTTATTTATCCCCTAATATGTATATCTTTATAGTCATATAAGCCTGTTAATCAAAAAAAACGCAACACATGGAAACCGTTTTTTTATTTTTTGTATATTTGAACACAAAAATATACCATACTCATAATGGCAAACCTCAAATTAATATGAAAAAGATTATTTTTATAATGTTATTAGGATTAGTCTGTAACACGATCAATGCCCAAATTGTGACTAAACAAGAATTAGAAGAATATACTAACATAGGTGATATGTCTTGGTCAGCAAAGGCTAAGGAGCTATCCAATGAATATAAGCTGAATGAATTGGGCGAACTATCATTATCGGTTATAAAAGAGTATAAAGGTCAGTCCAAATCTCAATTATATCGTAAAATTATAGATTGGATCATATCTATGTCTTCCGATGCAAAGTCAGCTATACAGGTATCAAATGAAGAAGAAGGAACAATCATAGCACGTTGTTATCTGCCTAATATTGCAAAACGTACTATGGGAGATAATTCATATAGAGTAAGCATCCGACCACTTCTTAAATTTGATTTTAAAGAAGAACGCATCCGCATAACATATACTTTACAGAACTATGAAGTCTTGAAAATAAATGACGATAGTGGATATGTAATAATGTTCGGTGAAGGTTTTGGTGTAACAGGTAATGGCATTACTAAAGATACCCAAATATGGGCACTTTCCGATTGTTATCCATTTGCAAAAGACATACAACACCCTAAGGTGACATCATCACGAGCTTTTGTTTATTCACTATCATGTTATAATATTCTTGTAGACAAAATTGATACAGTTCTAAAGAAACCACTGCAAACAAGTGATGATGATTGGTAAACATTATATAACTCTGAATTTCTGAAAATATAATATAGTTATATTTTAGTTATGAATATCTTTTAAGAGTAACTATTATCAATATTTCTATTACGCCCAGACCAGTTGCGATTAAATATAATGTGTAATTTTATACAATATCTTCTTGGACGAATTCTTTTTAATTCGGCATAAAAACTCTTATGCCGATGTTTAAATCTCATATTACTTGTTTTAAATATATTTCAAAATCAATAGTTTCACAAATATTTTATCATCAAATTACTCATATAGAAATATTAATGAGAAAAGAATGTGAATATTAAGTTATTTTCATTATTGCTTATTAGTTATGACAATCTTGATAGTATTCTTGTATGATAGTTGATATTTTTTTGAATACTTGCAGATTAGTAAACATAGGTAATGACTTAGATAGCAAACTATTAGATTTATCACGATATTCCCAATAAATTGGATTTTCTCGTTTCCCTGAATATATAGAAGATATATGTACTAGTATTTCATTGGTGCACTCATCTGATAACTTACTCATTATATTTAAAATAAGAGACAAGTTGTTTATATTGAGTTTCGGAGCCATATCATTGCTGATCATTAATTGATCAATAAATCCTTTAAGAAAATCTTCTCCTATTTTGGCTCTGTTATTTGTCTCATTTATAAAAATTTGAGCTTTAAAAGTTCCATTTTCAAAACATCTAGCTAATAATGTGCCTAATTTGTAACACTGCATTGGCGAAAAATAGCTATGTATATTATCAATACTTATCAAGAAATCAACAAATACACCTTGCATTGTAAATATATTCCCATCAATATAGCGATCAGTAATATCATTAACCAACTTTTCTTTGTCATAATAAAACGACAATATATCACTTGTTAAATCAAGATGTTTTATTTTATTGTAATATATTTTTAAATAACGAGGATTACTTTCGCTTTTCATTAAATTCTTCACATTGTATAATACATAATCAAGAGATTTTAATTCAGTATTATTGAAAAACTCAATTAACATATCCTTGTATTTCAAATCAAGTTTATTCCATAAGTCAACCAGAAAAAAGTAAAGCCAACATATTTCTGGATTTCTTATTAAATGAGATTCAACTCCCATTTTTTTATCATTAATATCTATTACAAATTCATTTAATAAGATATAAATAAAACATCTAAACGTCGTAGACAAGTTAGATCGCCATCCATTAGCTGCTACTTCTTTACTAAGTTCAAACTGCAATGTTTTATACAAGAAAGGGTAATGTTTCTCTGATACTAGTTTAATTTTATCTCGAATAAGAGGAGTTTTGGCACTCACATTCATTGGCAAGGTATGAGGATATGTTTTTAGATTATTAATATAATCATTAATCATATCCTTTGTCATTAATATAGGCTTTGAATATGAAATATTTATCAACTTTTCTATGATGTATTCAAAATCTTTAATAGTAACATTTGCCATATATGGATGTGAAAAAACACATCGCTGTTGCCATAAAGAATCAATAATGGTAAATTCAGAATCAGTAATAATTTCACAGACTTTTGCTGCATTGTATATTTCAACATCTACGGATTTATGAGACGCTTCTAATTTCTGAATCTTCTGATTTTCAGCTAATGCTTTTGTATTTCCTATACTTTCCAGTTCTAAAAGTTTTCTCTTAAGTGATTCTATCAATAACAACCAAGTCAATATAAATCCAGGTCTATATAACCCATTCTCATAACAAGTAATTATATCATCGTATAGAGAAGCATCACTAGCTTCTTTTATTAAACTTTTCTGCAATTTAACCCATTGTAAATCAGCCATAATTTATTCTACTTCTATTATATATAAATTTAAATTTCACTCTTAAGTATATACCAATATAGTACAAAAGGGAGGTTGGATTCGATTATTAGTCTATTACAAATCATTTCCATATATTGAATTTTTCTTAAGATAAAACAAATGTATGATTTTAAGAACACTTTTCCAAATGAATCTTTTGAAATTTTACAAGTGGAATATAGTTTAACGGCATGTCACTAAATATTAATGGTCTAAGATATCATAATCTACGTCTTCTATCACGCTAAATCAAGAATCTTTTTCATTATAAGCGGAAATAAACAGACTTTTGTAATAGCAAAGAAATAGAGAATCAGCATATGATTATCATCCAGTTAATATTATGATCAACAAAAGTATAATGTTGTATAATGTTGGGTTAGCCAACAATATTGATACTAGCTTTTTAGATTATCTGTTTTCTTGTCTCTTCTTTAATCCAAAATCTCCACTTGCGTGTACATTGACAGTACTTCTTTTTTCCAATTGTGACAGGTTTATTGTTTGCATCGTCTTGATATTCTATCTTATTTCCTGAATGATCATATTGACATACATTTTTTCGATAACCCTGTTCTATTGGTTCGGTTGGTAATTCTTCGTCAATCCATTTAATTTGTATACCATCATCAAAAAGAGAATTACCCATAAGAAGATATTCATAGACGTAAGTTGGTCTTGTTCCATCTGTACGAATATATTCAAGTATCTACTAAGAATACTATTTCTCAGTTTCTTAGCAAACTCGTACTTGATACAACATGATATAAATAGTAAATTTTATTCGTCATCTTCGTTAGTATTCAATACTTTTTTAATCTCTTTTAGCGGATTACGCATTGCTTTCTCCAAACTGATAATATTTGTAGCCAAAAAAGTTAAAGCCTTATTCCAGTCTTCTGGTGTGTAAAGACTCACACCAACAAGAGCAAAAGAGACTTGACAACTAATTTTAGCATCATTACGCTTCCAATCAAGTTTATACCCCAATTGCTGTTCAATTGTATCTTTAGATTTGATAAGTTCATCAAAAAGCTTTTTGTTCTCCTCTTTGCTTGACCTTCCAAATTCAATTTGAACAGCAGCATATTTTTTTGCGATAACTAAATTGTACCTTGCTCCACTAATACCTGTTCCACCTGAACTGAGCCAATGGTCTTTTGATGGACTGACATTTTGAAATATCGGAGTTTTTCCTTTAAGCATTGGCATAATTTTGCTCCAAAATTCCATTCTTAACTTATGTCTATCTTTAAGTCCCTCTTGAGTAGATATTTCTTCCTGCATTTTATCAGCCATACTTATAACAAAGTCCTCAGTATCTTTGGTTGGAATTATTTGTTCCACAGTGAGAAATAACTGATTCTCTAATGCAAATGGTGTAGCTTTAAAACATTGGATTCTCAACTTAAAATCCAATAACCAAAGTACATTAGATGTTACCTCTTTCCTAAAATTGGCAGCAACGATTATGATGCGTTGAGATTGTCGTTTATTAATAGACAAGTCCTCATACTCTTGCTCAAAGAATTCCGCAAGATTTTCCTCCGCTTTTTCTCCAAATTTCTCTTTGTCTAAAAATTCCTGATATATATTACGTACTTGTTCTTTATTCAATGTTGAACAATATGAGGCGTATTTTAGAACTTGCCATGTAACATCTCTACCTGTATCATCTAACTTATTTTCAATTACTACAATATTACCCTCTTTATCAAGAGCCAGTAAGTCTAGTCGCTCATTTGTATCGTTGAAACCATTAAACTCTTTTTGTATGATTAACAATTCTTCTCCAAAAGCGCTTGGCTGATGAGCCAACCATTCTTGTAAATGTTTTCTCTCCTTAAATCCAAGTTCAGAAAATGTTTTCTTTTCAAGTTCTTTAATTCGATTTTCTATTTTATCTATCAGATACATTTGATTGTCAGATTTATAATGATTCTGCAAATATAGGTAATTTCAACGATAATACTGTGAAGCCATATTTTTTTACTGCTATAACTTTGCTTTATCTCTTCTCTTTCGGATTAATACCAATAGAATGCAGAAACTTCTTTTGTTTTGGTTTGAACCAGTCAAATATATCCGTTCCATTAATGGTGCAGTTTTTTTTCGAGTTTAGTCTTATACTGTGCCTATTTCTGAGAGGCTTTTCTATTCTGAACCGTTTACTATGTACTTTTGAGTAGAGTTTACTAGAGCCTACAACCGTTTTCTTTATTAAATAGTCTCCAAAGCATATCATTGAATAGTTTGATCTCCTCAAAAAACTTTATTAATAATTTTAATCCCCCCTTATAAATATAAAACTAATTTTCAATGATAAGCACTATTAATGATACTTTCTATTTCAATTCCGTCAAAGTCTGGTTCAACATAACGCAACATCAAATACATAAGAGCATCATCTTTTGAGACACCATAGTCATGTAGTTTACAAGCAAACCGAAACAGATTAGAATTCCGAAATCCATGACTAACAGGAAAATACCTATCCGATAGTTCTTGTACTTTCTTTATAGCCTGATCGGGACTCTTAAATTTTGGTGGCGGTAACATGAGATTTTTCCAAAATGTCGTACCTGTACTTTTTATAGTCTTTGATGCCACATAAGGAGTAATCTTGGCTGTGGGAGATGATGGGATAAAATGGAAGACCTTTGAGTCTGAATTATAATACACTCCCGGATCATAACTTATGAAATGTGCCCTTGATAGATTATCGCATTTAGAATCTATATGCGTATTCCCCAAGTACCCACTGATTGAGCTATGCAGTTCTTTATGAAAAGCCGGATCAAGGGAATCATGTTGGATAATTAGTTTTATTCCTCCTCTTGGTGAATGGAAAGCCATCTTAACATAGGGATCACTTGTGTGTTTCACCCAATCAGAATCTCTCTCCGATAACTCATTGGGGAGATCATAATCTAAGTCTATACAGATATAGCAAGAATAATCTGATAATGCCGTATCTAATCTTTTTCCAAAAATGCCATTAACCAAAACTACAGGTAATTTCTTCTTTAACCAATCTTGTTTTTTTCTTATTACCCATATTTCTCTGAATATCTAAAGTAATATCCTTTATATATCCATAAGGAGTTTCTATTTTATTCTTTAGATCAAGTAGTTCTGATATACAGACATACTGATTCCTAAATAATCCTTCTATTAAAGTTATCTTATCTGTCATATTCTATTTATTATAAAAGGTGGGATTTAAGTTATTAATCTCTTATATAATAGTAATGTAGATCGTAGGAGAATATCCCACCTAACGAAATTTTACTATCGTACCACTTTGAGGATAATATTATACTCCTTCTTTAACGTATCTCTTAACGGATCATACGAGCGAGCTTTCTTTTCTTTCATAGGGATAAGTACAAGGATATCCTTCAATCTAATTGTAAGTGTATATGTCCTACAATACTTTATGGCATCCAATAGTTTAGGATCATATCCACACAAGGCTACTACCTTCTTAAGAAATACAGGTGTTCTTTTTGTTGCTGGCATAAAAACAGGCATTCCACTTATGTTTACCCCCGTATCACTATTCTCCCTAAAATAATCAAAGACATCTTTCATTAGCTGTGGATCTATATCATCTGAATAGAATACATGAATCGGATCACCATTATGTTGTCTTATCCGTAACCGACATATAGCTTGGATCATCCCGGCTGTTCTTATTCTTCGTTCAGTTGAATGAATGTCGTAGTTTTTATTAATCAATGATAGCCCTGATTTGCCTGTTCGCCATTCTCCGACAAAAGAGATGCCCGTATAATTACCAAAAGCATTGGTAGCTTTATCTTGACCGGAACCACGATAGATAATACTGTATTTTCCTGCCAATCCTTTTTTATTTAGTTCTTCTTCAAGCACTGTCATTATATTCAGGTGCTTATCTTCTTTATCTGGATCACTGTCTCTGGCTACCATATATTTCCATGTGACAATAAGTAACGGAGAAGCCTGTTGTATCTGATCTGCCAACTCATCAACTATATCCTGTATTCTGTCACGAATTGTATTATCGTCTACATCTTTCTTGAACAACCATCTTTCAAGAGACATTGGAAATTCTTGAAAAGTAATGGGTGACGAGTACATCTTTCCCGAATTTTGGATCAACTTGAAAGGTGTTTTCTTATAATCACTTAGAACATCCGCAGTAGCATCCAGTATGATAACATTCATTTGCATCCCCTTTAGCACCCAATTCTTTATAAAGTGATATATTGGATAATACTTCCCTTTTGCATTCCATATAACTGAATAATTTTGGTTGATATACACTAATACCTCTTCCTCCCGATATGTATTCAAGGCTGACTTAGTACTATATAAATGATCGCTGGTTTTTCTTAAGAATGTACTATTCACAGCCTTCATTTCCTGTATTCCTAAACAATGGTAATATAAACCTGCTCCAACGGGGATGCTACCTTTTGATGATGTCCCCAAGTTACCCATATAAGCAAGAATTTTAAGCCGTTCAAATGTATTAAACGGTTGTATAAAGGATGGCTGTTCGTCTATTATACAGAACTTGCGTACTTCGGTAGACTTTAGTAATGCTCCTAAGTTTCCAGTATATTTAGATATATCAATCACCTTTCCACTGTCATAAGCAAATAGGGCTGGCAGATAATCCAAATAGAGGTGAACACTGGGAACAATCAGAACCTTTTTCTTTGTTACCTGTTCAGGATGTGCTATGTAACTACTGTAGTAAGAATCTTCTTGATGTAAAGTCACTATTTCGTCTTTCAATGCAGGGAGAGACAGACTTTCCAGCCTTTTCTTCATATCGTTTGCATCGGCACGTGTAGCAACAAAGATCACGATTCCTTTATCACATCTCTTGGCAACCAGATCACAAGTAGCCGTACTCTTTCCACCTCCACATGGGAGAGGAACAATAGAAGCTCCTCCCTTGCATGGAATTATGGCATCTCCGGTTTGGTGCTTAATGGTTAGATTTGTATCAGACGAATCGAACACAACTTTTATGTCCTTGCAGTCTCTTACTTTTGGCATAATGCTATCTCTTTAAAAAGTCCATTTTTTACCTCTTGGCATCTCTGTTAGTATATCTACCGCTATATTGCTATCAAGTATCCTTGTCTGTTGCAATGCGAAGTACAAGCTAATATCTTCAAGTAGCACCAATTTCCGGTCTACATCAGTATCAAGAAGAGAGAGCAAGTCTCCGTTATCATCTACAGCCAACCATCCCTTTGATAAGAATATCTTAGCAGGAATTACATGTAGCATCGGTGCGTTGGCATTACAATGTAGATTGCATGTCAGTTTTCCTATGAGTCCTGTGTCTAAGCGTATCTTTTGCGGCAAACATAAGACATATCCTTTTTGTTTTAATTCTTCTAGTGTCATCATATCCCTGTTTTATTATATTCTCGTATCACTTTGGTAAACTTATCACTATGGAGAGGATATAGAGTTTAACCTTTTCAATTATGATTTGAGTGTAATTCGTAATTCTCATTAAAAGAGAGAGGTCTCTCACCCCTCCCTCCATTTTTTCAATTTTAGCTTAAGGTTTCTCGCTCGGTAAATGCTTTCCAATAACTCTTGAAAAGACCTGTAATAACCTGATCTTTGCTCCTGCTAGTAGTCTTCTTTGCATTATCAAGAGATTCTATCTGCTCTTTTGAAAGAGAATTTAGAAACTCGATGACATGAGCATACGCATCGTTAATCGGCTTGTTTTTGTTAATAAGTTGCTCTACAAAACTAAATAGCATTTTAGGAGTTATTTTCAAGCCAACTGTCTTTATGTTCAATTTAGCAATAGCAGCATCATAAAGATTTTTATTACGGTCAAGTCCATCCTCATCAACTAGCGTTTCCAATTTATCAGGGTCTTTTGAATCAATGGCAGACTTAATCGTGGCTTTTGAGTATATCTTTTTACCCCCAGTAACGAATAAGGAAGCCGCAGAATCAGAAATGTTTTCTGTATTTGCTAAAGATTTCAGCCATTCCAACTTGGAAGTATCAAGACCACGAACTTTTGCTGTCTGGATAGCCATCGTTAGCCAATCAATTCCATCCCAAGGATTCACAGAAGTATTCGCCTCCTTTAATATCGTCATAAGATCATATTGATCTGTAAGTGGTAGAATAAAGTAAGCTTCATAGTCCTCACCAGCCTTTTTAAGTTCTTTAATGGCTTCCCAACGGTGCTGACCATCCAATATCACTAGAATGTGTTCAAGATCAGGGGTATCCTTGGTTATAACATTGCCATTATAGTCCACTACATCAAGACCTGCTTCGATACATTCCTTAGCCGAAAGTACCAAGAAAGGGGTTATAACACCCTTTGCAGCTCTGATTGATTCAATCTTCTTTTTTACCTCCTCCTTATCAATATCCCTGTTTACTAAGATGCGAGCAAACCGATATTTATATATAAGAAGAGTTGTGAGAGTAAAAATTTGACCACGAGTGAGTTTTAACGGTTCTTGTTCAGTCTCCTTATCAGCTTTCGGAGACTCTACTGAGGCGTTCTTACCTTTTTGAGGAGCTGCACCATTCTTTTTTGCGGATTTCTGTTCTTTCTGCTCATTTAACACAGCATCTACTGTTTTTCTTTCTTCTGCCATTTTCTAAGATTTTAGTGGTTATTTTTTTTATTTCGTGAGCAAATATAAGTGAATAAATCAAACGTTTTACGCATATTAATTTTCTTGACTTCAATTAGTTACATACACGATTACTTGATTATAATCGATCTTATATCACTACATTTTATTCTCATATTTGAGCATATTTAGCCATAGCTGAACCTCATTGACCATCTCTGATTTGTTTATCAAAGAGTCTTGCTGGACATTCACTAATGAAACTGTTACCATTGGAGCTACACCAATCTCTCCAATCTGTCCTACCTGTTCATTTAAGACAAGTAATTCCCAGTTCTTTTCTTTCATGCTTTTTCTTGATTTATGAATAGACAGCTTCACCATTGAAAATAGCCGGCATATTTTCCTGCGAAACTGTCTATTCCGGTTAATTACTTGGAGTACTTACGCCCCCATTTTTTATTAGACACTCTTAGTAAATCTAGAGCTAGATCTGCATCGACTACAATGATCTTCCCATTTTGAGAAATAGCTGCATCGATGACACCACTTGATTTGATTCTTTGAGCTGTTGCTTGACTACAGCCAAAGAGCTTACTTATGCCAAATAGACCATATACATACCGTTTCTCACTTGACGGATTTGTGTTAGCTCTTCCATCTTTACCTTCATTAGCAAACCCTTCATTTAATGCCTCTATCAGATCACCTAAGGTAGCTTGGAAAAGAGGCTTATCTCTTAGTTCTAAAGTTTTCATTATATATTTATTTTATATTACTACTCTATTGAAATCCTTGCTACGATCGTTTTGATTTCTGGCACAAATATATGCACAAAAAAATGGAATTACAGCAAGTGTAATTCCATGATTATGAGACATATAATGCAAATTATATGAACGTTATATATATGTTATATAGAATATTATATAATGGAGTCAATTAGTATCTTTCCATTTTAAGATTCTTATTTTTTGGATATTCTCCGCTATCTCTAATCTAGTTTCTTCCGGTAATTGTTTTGTTCCTATTTTCCCCGTTTTTAATGTATTCTCACTTAACTTTTTCCCTTTCGGCATAAAAATATTACTGGTTATTTTCCATATGCCATCAGGAACAGTTTTAAGTTTTCCTTTAGCATCTTTACCATATAATTCTCTTATAAAAACTTGAAGGGTGTGACGGTCACCATTCCATAATACAGTTTTTGTATCAGTATTAGATGTACTGCTCCCTAAAAAAAAGCACAAAGGCTGTCCGGCATCAACATAACTATAAAAAGCTTGGTGAAGTTTTACTAATTTCTTATTATCAAATCCATCTGGCATAGGTAAGCGATAAATATCATTATTTGTTAATGGAGAATCTACAATATCACAAAAGTGAATTATATGTTCATCGTTTTTGTGTTTATACATATTATACTCATCCTGCATAAAGCCATCTATACCTAAATCTCGTAATTTCCTTATAATCCATTCTTTTTCCTCATTTTTTAGCGTATTATTATGCATCATGCGAAAAAATGGAGATAATATACGTTTCTCAAAAAATGTATAATATGTCCGAAAACAATTTAGTTTATCAAGAGCATAAGTATATGTTAGTATCACATTCTCTAAATTGAATATACCAGTGGTGTATATATTACTTTTCCATTCTTCATATTCAGTACTAAACTCTCTTACTACACGATCTATAGCCACAAATTGAATAAAAATCCAGTTTAATTCATATTGTTCATTTTTATGGACAACGGGTAATCCTCTTTCTAATATTTTTTTTCTAATATAATCATCATAAAAAAACTTAGCCTTAAACATCTCACTAATCCAATTGTTTATTTTATCACTATATTCAAAAAGAAACCATTTGGGAAAAGTTTTTTGGTCTGTTTGATATGTATTCTCTAACGATTTTTTTTCTTCAAACGTAAAGCATCCGGGATACAAAAAATCTAAAGCATCTGTCAAATTCATAATAGAGAAAATCATTCTTAAAAAAGATTCTGTCGCAAATTCTGTTTTTTTAGAATCTAAATTCAGACATTCTTGCTCAATTGTTTTAGATTCATATTCAAAATATGAATGGATCTGACTAGACCAAATACTAGCTATGGATTTTGGAAAATATAAAGTCATTAGATAAAAATAAAAAATAAATCTTCGGTCTGGAGATAACGAGTCTGTTGTCATCTTTTTCCTATTGATTTCATTAATCGAAGAGAATAATAATGGAGCGATCGCATCTTCTATTAAAAATTGTCCGTAACTATCTTTATCCTTACCGATTAAATAAGTATCCTTGTCTATTCTCTTATAGAAAATACTAGCTTCGTTTAAAGTGATATTTTCGTTTTCCATAATAGTATTAATTTAAGCAATTACAATAAAAAGCAGCACCCGTTTTTCCCGAATGCTGCCTCAAATATATGAAATTTTGTTAAGCTATACTCCTAATATGTTCACAAAGTTCTTTCAATTGTGTCGGATTCATTTTATCTAGACTTTCTATGATATCAGACTTATATTGGTGAGTATTCCATTTTTCCATTTGCATCTTCTGTGTTTCGTCTGCTACTTCTATATACGGCTTCATACTTTCATAATCTGCGTGTCCGGTACAACTCATCACAACAGTCGGAGATATACCTAAAGCTAAGGAACAGCAAACGAAAGTTCTACGTCCATCGTGACAGCTTATCGTTTCATAAAACTTATGGATTTCTTCATGCCGTTGCGTACCTATAAAGTAGGTTTCAACTATCTCTCTATCTAAACCAGCCAACTCAGCAGCTTCTTTCAGGTAATCATTAAGTTTCTGATTCGAAGCAACAGGGAATATTGTACCGTTCTTGGAGTGATACCATGAATATTTATCTATAATCTTTTGAGCATCTTCTATTATAGGAACAGTAATTCTATCATTCGTTTTTTGAGTATACATCTCAATATTCCCATTTGAAATATGCGCTCTCTTTAATGCGCTTAAATCAGAATAACGCAAAGATGTAAACGCCATAAAACAAAACATATCTCTAGCTCTATCTAAATACTCTTTACTTTTAGGAAATTGGAAAGATGCAAAATGGAGTAATTCTTTATATTTCAAAAAAGTCACTTCCTTTTTAGTCACAGTTAAGTTTACTTTATAGCTGAGTACTCCTTGCTCTACCGGATAACCATTAGCATCAATCCATCTAAGAAAAGACTTTAATATTCTGAATTGTTTTACAGTGGTGCGGTTACGATATCCATTTTTTACATACCATTTTTTAAGTTCTGTCATCTTATTCTTATCAAGTGTCGCTAGAGATATGTTGGGATCACAGCTGTTTAAATGATTCCATGCTTGAACATATTTATGATGTACAGATTCACTCCAGCTTCTTTCTGTGGAGCAAACTTCTAAAAAGTCATTGAAAATTTCACGAAAAGACTTTTCCCGCTCTATTGGATTATCTGGTACTACCTCTTCTTTTATTCGTCCCAGCTTCTCATTAACCAGTTCCTTCAATTCCCCTTTGGTTGGCAACTGAGAATTTAAGCTGTATTCTGTAAAAGACTCCTCGATGCACTCTAGAAATTGAGAAATACGATTGTTAATATCTCTAGCTACCACCGTCTTTCCACCAACTTTATGAGTAGTATTATACCTAGCTCTTTGGTTCTCTTTATCCCATTTGTCTGGATCGGCATTACAACCAACAGAAAAACCAACTTCGTCCTTCCGATTATTCCATCTAACACGAATAACTACTTGCCCCTTATTATTGAGGAATGCTCTACAACTGTGATTAATTTCTATCATACGTCTTACTGTTTTGAGGTTTATTTTCAGCGAAGATAGAAATAAAAATCGTGGGGAATACAGGGTAATTCTTATTCCCCCCTTTTTTGAGCATACAAGATTTTATGTGCTATAAAAAGATATGGTTAATCACATACAGTGCTTATATACAGCAATATACACAATCACATCAAAGCTGTTATGATCAAAGCAACAATACCTCCAGCTCCACCTGAAAACAAATGAAAGCTCTGATTATCAGAGCTTTTTCTTTTTATGGGTTTTCTCCCTTATTCCCCTTTTTATTGTTGATTTGTTATTTTTCCTTTTTTTAGATACAAAGTCAATTTCTTATACATACTTTTATTCTCTTCTCTTTTGGTATGACGATATCGCTATTTGGTATTGTCAATATTTATGTGTTTTTGTTTTATATACGGAATAATTATAAATATATGCAAACAAGTATTAATAATATATCTTTATTATGTTCTAATCTTTGAGAATGTCTATTTTTATACTTGTAATCGATAATAATCTTAGCGGATATGGAAAATAATGTTAACCAAATTGAGCTGAAGTTTCAGCGTTTTTTTATTTCTAATTTTCCGAAAGTAAAGAATTATGCCCAGCTGTTGCTTAAGTCGGAAGTTGATGCTGAAGATGTTGCTCAAGATATTTTCTGTAAGCTTTGGTTACAACCGGAAATATGGCTTGACAATGAAAATGAATTAGATAACTACCTCTTTATAATGACCAGAAACATTATTCTGAATATCTTCAAGCATCAGCAAATCGAACGGGAATATCAGGAAGGATACCTTGAGAAAACAGTACTTCATGAATTGATAGAAGGGGAAGATGCCCTTAATAATATATATTATGAAGAAATGTTGCTGGTTGTTCGCCTGACTTTGGAAAAAATGCCTGAACGGCGAAGGTTAATATTCGAGCTGAGTCGTTTTAAGGGATTAAGTTATAAAGAAATCGCAGAAAAGCTTAATGTTTCCATCCGTACGGTAGAGCACCAGGTGTATTTAGCACTGATAGAACTAAAAAAAGTGCTTCTATTTTTATTTTTTCTATTTTCCTTTAAGTAGTGTTTTTCTTTTAGTTGTATTTAGTGTATAAAGGAAGAAATTAATGATGAAAAACTATATTCAACAGATCATAGAGTTATTCGGGCATAATGAGTATTCATTGGCTACGCGTAGAAAAGTGCAGCGATGGTTGGCTGACGACAATCATGCGGAAGAAAAAAAAGAAGCACTTCACACGTTGTGGCAACAAGCGGGAGAACAGAAAGTACCTCGCGGAATGCAACAGTCCATATTACGGATGCAACAAAATCTGGGAATGCAGTCTGTCGGTTCCGGTAAAAAGTATCAGTTACTTATATGGAGAGCAGCAGCTATTTTCCTGTTGGCAGTATCGTCTGTTTCTATCTATCTGATGTTGGAGAAAGACAAACTGCAAAAAGACTTGGTAGAATGTTTCATACCAACGGCGGAAATACGTGAACTTACATTGCCCGATGGTACCCGGGTGATGCTAAATTCGAGAAGCACCTTACTGTACCCGGAGCAGTTTGCCGGTAAGACCAGAAGTGTATATTTGATTGGCGAAGCAAATTTCCAGGTAAAGCCGGATGAAAAACATCCTTTTATAGTGAAAGCCAATGATTTTCAAATAACAGCTTTAGGTACAGAGTTTAACGTGAATGCCTATCCGGAGAACAATGAACTGATTGCAACTCTGCTGGAAGGTAGTGTGAAGGTAGAATTTAATAATCTGATATCTAATGTAATACTTAAACCCAATGAGCAGATAACGTATAATAAACAGACCCGGAAACGTAGCCTCCAATCGCCTCGGATAGAGGATGTGACTGCCTGGCAGCGTGGAGAACTGGTTTTCAGTGATATGCATCTCGATGAGATTTTTACGAGTCTCGAACGCAAATTTCCCTATACCTTTGTTTATAGCCTTCACAGCCTGAACAATAAATCGTATAGTTTCCGTTTCCAACAGCAAGCCACTTTGGAAGAGGTGATGAAGATAATAACGCAGGTGGCAGGGGATGTGAAATATATAATTAAGGGGAATAAATGCTATATAACTGATAAAATATAGAAAAACGATTGTTGAACCTTTTTTAACTTAATGTACTATGCAAAAAAGTATCCGGAAGAAATGGCCGTTTCTCCCGGATGTGAAATCATTGTCCTTCTAATATTAGCGTATCTCGACGCTATTTCAATTGATCATAGAATAATAACCAATTAACTAATACTAAAAAGATGCTACAAATTTACGAAAAAAGAGCAGATAATGTTGTTCAAAAGCGAGTCTTTCTCATTTTTTTAGGTCTATTATTGATGCAGACCCTTGCTTTTGCTCAAAGTGATAGTAAAATTACTATCCAGCAGAAAGATATCACTGTAGTAGATGCATTGAAAACTGTGGAAAGACAGTCGAAGATGTCTATAAATTATAGTGATTCCGAATTGAAGGGAAAGAAAATTGCCGATCTTAACTTGGAAGACGTATCGGTGACTACTGCACTCGACGCAATCTTGAAAGGAACAGGTTTCTCTTATCAGATTCAAGGTAATTATATTATAGTTACGGAGAAGAAACCGGCAGCTGCACAATCTGTCAAAGATATCAAAGGGAAAGTAACCGATGAGAATGGTGAACCCCTGATCGGAGTAAATATCTCTGTGGACGGCAGTTCTACAGGGACGATTACAGACTTTGACGGAAACTTTTCGATTAAAAGTCCCGGTAATGCCCGTTTGAAAATATCTTATATAGGATATGCAACTCAACTGATTGCTGTTTCCAATAAGGACTTTTACCCGATTACAATGAAACAAGATACGGAAGTGCTGGACGAAGTAGTCGTGACGGCATTGGGTATCAAGCGGGCAGAAAAGGCACTGTCTTACAATGTGCAGCAGATAAAAAGCGAGGATATAACCGGCATTAAAGATGCCAACTTCATCAATTCACTGAATGGTAAGATAGCCGGTGTAAGTATCAACAAGAGTGGTAGTGGTGTCGGTGGTGCGACGCGTGTCGTTATGCGTGGCGCTAAATCTATCGAAGGCGACAACAATGCACTGTATGTAGTAGACGGTATCCCTTTGTTTAATACTAATATGGGAAACACAGATAGTGGTATCATGGGTGAAGGCAAAGCCGGAACGGAAGGTATTGCTGATTTCAATCCGGAAGATATCGAGAGTATCTCTATTCTGAGCGGACCTTCGGCTGCTGCTTTGTATGGTAGTAGTGCGGCAAATGGTGTCGTTCTGATTACTACTAAGAAAGGACAGGAAGGCAAATTACAGATATCATTTTCTTCTTCATCCGAATTCAGCAAAGCGTACATGGTGCCCGAATTCCAGAACACGTATGGAAATAAAGAAGGTATGTTCGAAAGCTGGGGTGACAAACTGGCCCGTCCGAATTCGTATGATCCCAAGAGTGATTTCTTCAACACCGGAACCAACTTTATCAACTCGTTGACCTTGTCTACCGGTACAAAGCAGAATCAAACTTTTGCTTCGGTTTCATCCACCAATTCAAAAGGTATTGTTCCCAACAATTCTTATGACCGTCTGAACTTCACCATTCGCAATACAGCCACTTTTCTGGACGATAAATTGCAGTTGGATTTAGGAGCGTCCTATGTGAAACAGGAAGATAAAAACATGGTATCGCAGGGACAATACTGGAATCCGGTGATTTCTGCCTACCTTTTCCCCCGTGGAGAAGACTTCGAAGATATCAAGACTTTCGAGCGTTATGACCAGAGCCGCAATATTCCGATACAGTATTGGCCGATTGCCGATGCAACCTATGGTTCGCAGAATCCGTACTGGACTGCTTATCGCAACATCGCAACGAACGAGAAGAGCCGTTATATGTTTAATGTCGGTCTGAGCTATAAGATCACCGACTGGATGAATCTTGCCGGACGTTATCGTATGGACGATACTCATGTTCAGTTTGAACGTAAGGTTTATGCTACTTCCGATCAGAAATTTGCCGAAGGAAAGAAAGGTCTGTATGATTACAGCAATTACAAAGACCGTCAGGAGTATGCCGACTTTATGTTAAATATCAACAAGCAGTTCAACGATTTTAATATTTCTGCCAACTTGGGTTATAGCTACTCTAACTACTGGTCGCTGGCAAGAGGCTACAAAGGAACCTTGCTCGGAGTAACAAACCTGTTTGCCGCCAGCAACATCGACCCTTCCAACGGTCGTATCTCGGAAGACGGAGGTGACAGTCGCGTACGTAATCACGCTATCTTTGCCAACGTCGAACTGGGCTGGAGAAGTATGCTTTATCTTACATTGACAGGTCGTAATGACTGGAACTCCCGGTTGGTAAACACCAGCGAAGAATCCTTTTTCTATCCCTCGGTAGGTCTGTCCGGTATTATCTCTGAAATGGTGAAACTGCCCGAGTTCATTTCCTATTTAAAGGTACGCGGGTCTTATACGGAAGTCGGTTCTCCGGTATCACAGTCGGGACTTACTCCGGGAACTGTGACCACTCCGATTATCGGTGGTGCACTGGCTCCCACAGGCATCTATCCTTTTACTGATTTCAAGGCAGAACGTACCCGTTCTTATGAATTGGGATTGAGTGTACGTTTATGGAATAAACTGAGTGCCGAAGTTACTTACTATAAATCGAATACATACAATCAGACCTTTATTGGCGATTTACCGGAATTTTCGGGTTACAAACAAATCTATTTGCAGGCTGGTAATGTGCAAAATCACGGTTGGGAAGCATCGTTGGGATACAGAGACAGTTTCGGAGACTTTAGCTTCTCCTCCAATCTGACCTTCTCGCGCAATGTCAATGAAATCAAAGAAATGGTGGAAAACTATCGTACTGACATGAGCCCCGAGCCCATCAACGTACCCGAAGTAAGGAAAGACAACGGACGCGTTATATTAAAAGTAGGCGGCAGCATCAACGATATATATGCCAATACTTTCCTGAAGAAAGACAGTCAGGGGTATGTTGAAATCAAGCAAGACGGTTCGTACGGACTCGAACAAGGTGAACCCGTTTTCTTGGGCAAGACGTCACCGGACTTTAATCTAGGATGGAGCAACTCGCTGTCATACAAAGGATTCGGACTCAGCTTCCTGATTAACGGACGTTTTGGTGGTGTGGTAACTTCCTCTACCCAAGCTATTCTCGATCGCTTCGGAGTATCCAAAGCATCTGCCGAAGCACGCGATGCAGGCGGTGTCTTACTGCCCGGACAAGGGAGAGTGGATGCGCAATCGTATTATCAGCTGATAGGTACGGGTGACTATACCACTTCCGGATATTATGTGTATAGTGCAACCAATATCCGTCTGCAAGAGCTGACTTTGAGTTACAGGTTCCCCGACCTTTGGTTTAAGAATGTGCTGAAAGATGTTACTTTGTCATTCATTGCCAATAACCCCTGGATGCTCTATAGCAAAGCTCCGCACGATCCGGAACTGACTCCGTCCGTAGGAACTTACGGTCAAGGTAATGACTATTTTATGCAGCCGAGTGTGAGAAGTTTCGGTTTCGGTATTAAATTTAAATTATAACTGACCCATGAAAAAGATAAATCAATATAAACTATTAGCAGGAATTTGCGCTTTGTCGCTCTTTACTGCTTGTGACTTCGAAGAGTTAAACACCAATCCGTTCGAGATGACCGACGAAATGGGTATAAGAGATGGTGTTGCTGTCGGAGGTGCTGTTATGGCGATGCAAAGAGCTGTAATCACCGTAGGAACTCAGGCTGACGATACGGAGGCCATCAACCAGTATCAGGTTGCATACAATCTGTCAGCCGATTCGTGGAGCGGATTTTTCGGACAGAATAATAACTGGTATAGTGGTAGCAACAATACTACCTATTACTTACAGGACAATTGGGTGGCGGCTACCTATACCAACTCATATACGACACTGCTGTCTTCCTGGAAAAAGATAAAACAAGAATCCGAAAAGAACGAAACACCGGAAATCTTTGCTTTGGCTCAGATTCTGAAAATATCTGCTTGGCACAAAACGCTTGAGTCTTTCGGTCCCATTCCTTACACCCATGCAGGAGAACCTGCACTGGTGATACCTTTCGACAGCGAGCAAGTTGCATTCAATGCCATGTTTGCCGATCTGACGGCCGCTATCGAAGCCTTGACAGTGAGAGCGGAACAAGGGGCAACTATTGTTGCCGATTATGATGCCGTATATGCCGGTGATACGAGAAAATGGGTGAAATACGCCAATTCGCTGATGTTGCGTCTGGCAATGCGTATCAGTTATGCGGACGAAACGACTGCACAGAAATATGCCCGTCAGGCTTTGAATCATCCGTTTGGAGTGATGACTTCCAAATCGGACGAGGCACAGATGAGCACCGGAGCCGGAATGGTATTTCGTAACAACATCGATTGGCTGGCCAATCAATACAATGAGTGCCGCATGGGCTCTTCCATGTTTTCTTATTTGTTGGGCTATCAGGACCCGCGTTTGAGTGCTTATTTTGAAGCTTCTCCCAGTGCGTATGCGGTAGCGGCTTTTGATGGAAAAAACTATCAGGCGGTGCCTCCCGGCAATGCCAATCAGCAGAATACGATTTATACCGATTTCTCCAAGCCCAATATTACCTCGAATACTCCGACTTACTGGATGCGTGCTTCCGAAGTTTATTTCCTGAGAGCTGAGGCTGCGTTGAGATGGGGAAGCGAATTTGGTGATGCGGAAGCACTGTACGAACAAGGAGTTGCCACGTCATTTGATGAAAATGGTATCAGTTCGTCTGTAGACGACTATCTGGCTTCCGGATTGACTCCGATTGCCCATAATATGAGAGCCTCCTATTACAGTTACAATGCTGCGGCTCCTACTACTGCAACACCCGCATTCAGCGGTGGAACGGAACAAAAACTGGAGAAGATCATGATCCAAAAGTGGATTGCATTGTATCCGAACGGTCACGAAGCATGGACTGAGTGGAGAAGAACCGGTTATCCGAAACTGAATCAGGTGCAGACCAACCGCGGACAGGGCGTTACTCGTGAAGGTGGTATTCGTCGTATGGTGTATCCTGTAAGTTTCTATCAGTCGGCAGAGGATAGAGCCAATTATGAAGAAGCATTGAAGCTCTTGGGCGGTCTTGATAAAGACAAAGCAACTACTCAGTTGTGGTGGGATTGTAAAAATAAAATCTATTAAACTATGATTCATATGAAAATGTTAAGACGATTATTATATATACTTCCTGTTATAGGGATAATGATTGCGTCGTGTGTCGATATAGAGAGCAAGGACTTTGAACATATCGGCGGTTACAACACGATGGACAATGAAGAAAGTGCACAGTATTATGCCGATCTTCGTGCATGGAAGGCAACCAGTCAGGGTTACGGACGTCCTATTTTCTTCGGATGGTTCAGCAACTGGTCTCCCGAGGGACCTATTCGTAAAGGATATTTGGCTTCTTTGCCGGACAGCATCGACATGGTATCGATGTGGAGTGGTCCATTCGGCTTGAATGAAGCGAAACTGGCTGATAAGGAGATTTTCCAAAAGAAGAAAGGCGGTAAGATCACGGTTTGTTACATTCTGCATAATATTGGAACTGGTATTACGCCTGCTTCCGTTTCAGAAAAAGTACAGGCGGAAAACCCGAATGCTTCCAGTGAGGAAATCACGGAACTGGTCAATAAGGCAACAGAAGCTTATTGGGGATTTACCAGTGGAGAGAAAGGTGCTGAAGACCATATCGCAGCCATTCAACGTTATGCCAAAGCATTGGTAGACACGATTGTTGCGACTGATTATGATGGTCTGGACATTGACTGGGAACCCGATAACGGTGGTGACGGCGGAAGATATGTAGGCAGTCTGAAAGACCGTAGAGGTGGCCCGCGTGGTGAGTTTCTGCATTATCTGGTAGAAGAGATAGGAAAATACTTTGGTCCGATGGCAACCGAGCGTCCGAATGGTAAGTATTACTATTTTATGATTGACGGTGAAATATGGAACTCTAACAAAGAATCTGCTCCTTATTTTGACTATTTCATCACTCAGGCGTATGGCGACTCCAATCTCGACCGAAGAGTGAGTACCTTGCAAAGCTGGTGTGGAGAATATTACGACTATCGTAAGCACATCTTTACCGAGAACTTTGAGTCATCCTGGACTACCGGTGGTGTACTTTTGACTCAGGCTGCTTATAACCATGCCAATGGTCCGAAAGGTGGCGTCGGTGCTTTCCGACTTGATAATGACTATGATAATGCCCGTGATTACAATTTTGTGCGTCATGCTATACAGATCAATCTGCAGGCTTATCAGGAATATATGGACAATCAATCTAATGAAAATACAGAACAGCAATGAAACGTATCAAAATCTTATATGCAGGTGCACTAGTTGCATTGTCTTTCTCTAGTGTGGGTTGCAACGACAGCGAAAGCGATCTGTTGGAGCCGAAACTTTACTTTGAAAGTAATGTGATAAGAGTGGAAGTTGAAGCGGATACCTACGAGTGTGAATTGGTGTCGCGATTGTCAACTATGGTAAAGAGTAATGTAAATGTGAACTATCAGGTAGGAGGGCAGGACCTTGTGGATGACTACAATCATAAACACGGGACGACCGGACAGCTTCTGGCGACTGATAACTATGAAATGACAGGAACTTCTTCGACCATTAAAGCAGGCGAACTGTATGCTGATCCCTGCGGATTGTCGGTAAAGAACATTACCAAGGGGGAAGACGGGGTAACGTATATTCTGCCTGTAATAGTGAACAGTACGGACATTGAAAAGATAAGCAGTTCGAGCGTTACCTATATTGTAGTAAGGAAACCAATTATTATTGATAAAGTATACCGTATCAATCCGGGCTGGCTTGATGTACGTCTGCCGACTGCTTATAAAACAATGGGTTCTGTCACCTATGAAGCATTGGTTTATGCCGAACGTTGGAAGAATCTGGGCACCATTATGGGCAATGAAGGTACTTTGATTATGCGTACCGGTGACTTGAATCATCCTGACAACGAGCTTCAAATGGCCGGAAGTGTTGCACTTCAGATGCCCGATGTATCCATATTCCTGTTGAATCAGTGGTATCATGTAGCGTTCACTTACGATGCTTCTGCGGGAATGTCTACTCTCTATCTCAATGGAGAGAAAATAGCAGAAAAGACGGTAGGCTCACTGACATTCGACTTGAACGAACGTTTCTGTATCGGTTATGCTTATGACTATGACAGATACCGTAAATGGAACGGATTTATGAGTGAAGTCCGTTTATGGTCGGTAGCCCGTACTGCGAATCAGATTCGTGAAAATATGATGTTTGTCGATTCTGGTTCAGATGGTCTGGTCGGTTACTGGAAGCTGAATGGAGAAGACATCGAACAACGGGACGGAGTGTGGTATGTGCTCGACCAGTCGCCGAATCATAATGACGCAACTTCCAATAATGGTTTGCGTGGTGAAACCGGTGGTAGTCAGTCTTTTGTAGAGCCGACGGTAGTAGATATGAGGGTTCGGCTTGAATAAATATAGGTTTGTTTTCTAGGTAGATTAAATAGCGGGGGCTGAATTCTCAATGCAGAATTCAGCCCCTATTTTTTATTTATATGAAATCCTGATTATTTCTTTTATGTTTCTGTGAATTACTCGGTAATATTTTTGTTATATTCTACTTCCGTTTATCTTAATGTCGGTATTGGGAAATAAAGTTTTGATACGTTGCATCTCTTCTTTAGTAATTCTGCCGGATAGCTTCAACCTTTCGATTTTCACTTTTGACAGTTCGTCCGGTATATCAATTTCATTAATAAAGGTAAGCTCCAACTGTTTTATTTCTTCAAGTTTCAGCAGGACGGAAGGGAACTCTTTCACTCTAAGGTTGATACCCCTGCCTTTGGCATCGGCTTTCAATCTGTTTATGAGTCCGGTGTTGTCTGTGTTTTTCTTTTTGACCATCCAGCCAATTTGTGGTCTCAGTGCAAAATTCTCATTGTTTTGTTTGAGTCCGATGAAACCGGACCACAACTCCAGTGGTGTTTCAATTACGGTGTCATTGTATGCTTCAATATACTTTAAATCAACTTTTACTATCTCGCTCGGAAGCTTTTTACGACCCACAATCTGTTTTAGATTATTTCTTTTCCCCTCATTGTCGTAAGGAAAGAATTTAATGATCCATCCATCAAAAGTCTCGGGAGCTCCGCATGACTTTGGCGAATGACATTTAAACATATTGCGCCAAAACTCTTGGTTTATTGTTCCCTTTGATGCCTTCACAAACTCCTCCAAAAGAGGTTCAAGTTGTGAAATCCACCATTCGAGTTTATATTCTTTTAGTCCTCTGGCTTTATTTAAAACTTTTTCCCAGTCTTGTGGTGTCCCTTCAAGCGTGATTTCCGGAATACCGCAAACAATCATTATGGTGATAAACTCGAAGTATGATTTCACCGTTTCCATTATTGTTATTTCAGAAACAGTCTTTTCCAAAGAAGTCGTTGTAGAGAAATTACAAGTGAGTGTTTCAACCAAATTGCCTCCTACCTCTTTTCTTATCTGTTCCGTAAACTGCGGGAAAATTTCTTCCCATAAAAGACTCGGGTCTTTCAGTTTCTTATTGGATTGTACAATTAAAGATTCCTTTCCGGAGAAATTTACAAAATATTTTCTCAAAGACTCATGGTTGGCATTCACATGTTGGGCAAAACCTTGATTAATCAGTAGCCAAATCATATCCGGAGATAAAACGAACGGCCTATGATCTGCATAAGCCTGATACATACCGCAGAAAAAAGAATTATACCCGAAGTATAATAAACTGTCAGGAGATTCACTCTTGGCTATTACATTAAATGGAGGTTTCCAGATGTCTTTTTCTGTAATTCGAATGGTTGATTCATTGTCAAATAGCATCAGATATCTGTAGATTTCATCAGGGGAAGCCACGGGATATAATTTTTCGGGCTTGGAGAGTTGTTCAACTTCAAAAGTAATTCCATTTTGAGCAACTATGGAAGTGCTGCATAGAATGAATAAATAGAATAGTAGTTTTTTCATAATACTAAATTTACTTTATGGTTTGTATTTCAAATATTTTCCTGTTGATAGATTATAGATAACAATATACAAATATAGTATTATTAGAAATGGAATCGCTATGATATTGAATCTTTTTTATGTCCTGTGCCTCTAAAAAAATAGGTGCATATTATTTTAGAGGCTGTTTATTCGGAAAATTATAGTAAGTTTGCTATGGAATTTGAATACAAGTGTTTCAGCGTAAGATAATACATATCGATATGGACGCTTTCTACGCCTCTGTAGAACAGCGTGATCATCCGGAACTTCGTGGCAAACCCTTGGCGGTGGGGCATGCCGAGGAGCGGGGAGTTGTGGCAGCAGCCAGTTATGAAGCCCGTCGTTACGGGGTCCGTTCCGCCATGTCTTCTCAGAAGGCGAAACGTTTATGTCCCCAGCTTATCTTTGTATCCGGAAGAATGGACGTTTATAAGTCCGTCTCCCGTCAGATACACGAAATCTTTCATGAGTATACCGATATAATTGAGCCTCTGTCTTTGGATGAGGCCTTTTTGGATGTTACGGAGAATAAGAAAGGAATCTCTCTGGCAGTTGATATTGCAAAGGAGATAAAACTTCGTATCCGGGAACAGTTGAACCTGGTCGCATCTGCCGGAGTCTCCTATAATAAATTTCTTGCAAAGATTGCATCGGACTATCGGAAGCCGGACGGACTGTGTACCATACATCCTGATCAGGCGCTGGACTTCATAGCAGGACTTCCGATCGAATCTTTTTGGGGAGTAGGACCTGTGACAGCAAAGAAGATGCATTTGCTTGGTATTCACAATGGTCTTCAATTACGTAAATGCTCGCTCGAAATGCTGACGGCCTACTTTGGAAAGGTGGGGGCACTCTATTATGAATGTTCGCGGGGGATTGACGAGCGTCCGGTTGAGGCAGTTCGTATTCGGAAGTCTATCGGTTGTGAACGAACGCTGGAAAGAGATATATCGGTCCACTCTTCCGTTATCATCGAATTGTATCATGTAGCGGTAGAATTAATAGAACGTCTTCAACGTAAAGAGTTTAAAGGAAATACATTGACTCTGAAGATCAAGTTTCATGATTTTAGTCAGATAACCCGAAGTATTACGCAGACGCAGGAGCTGTATACATTAGACCGCATCCTTCCACTCGCTAAAGAGTTACTGAAAAGTGTGGAGTACGAACAGCATCCTATCCGCTTGATCGGGCTTTCTGTTTCCAATCCGAAAGAGGAGGCAGATGAACAACATGGAGTTTGGGAGCAGCTCAGTTTTGAGTTTAGCGATTGGGAATAAAGTTAGGTTTTACCATCAGTGGAAATTTGTAGAAGTTTAAATGAAGTTTCTATTTATAATCAACAGGATGTTTTAAAACGGAACCTCTGTTTACTCTGAATGAAGGCTCTGTTTGCCCTAAATAGAAGGTTTGTTTGCTTTGAACAGAGCGTCTGTTTCACGAGAGGGCTGAGAGCTTCTGGATGTACTTTTTTTGAAGTCTGTACTTTTTTGTCATGAGGTTCGTATGATTTGCTCACCTTACTTTTTGAGAGATGCGTTATCTTTGCCATACTTAAACGAACAAAATACCATGAATCGAATGAAGCATTTAATTTGTGTTTTTCTGTTAGCTGCCTTTGGAAGTTGCTCCTTCAAAGCCAATGCCTATACAGAACGCGATATGCTGCAAAAAGCGGCAGATGAAACTACGTTGAAGAATGTGCTGGTAATGAAACAGGCATGGGTACCTTATCCAGCCTATACTGACCGTGCCGCTTGGGACTCATTGATGGGACCCAACAAGCAGCGTCTTATCGCGGCAGGCGAGAAGCTCCTCGATTACAAATGGCAACTGATCCCTGCTACCGCCTATCTTGAATATGAGCGGACCGGTAATCGTAAAATCATGGAAGTTCCCTATGACGCCAATCGTCAGGCATTGAATACACTGATGCTGGCAGAACTGGCGGAAGGCAAAGGACGCTTCATCGATCAGCTGCTCAACGGGGCTTACATGAGTTGCGAAATGAATTCATGGGTACTGTCTGCTCACCTGCCCCGGCAAAGCAGCAAACGTTCTCTTCCTGATTTCCGCGAACAGATCATTGATCTTGGTTCCGGCGGATATGGTGCATTGATGGCTTGGGTGCACTATTTCTTCCGTAAGCCTTTCGACAAAATCAATCCGGTGGTTTCTCTGCAAATGCGCAAAGCTATTAAGGAACGTATCCTCGACCCTTATATGAACGATGACGATATGTGGTGGATGGCGTTCAACTGGCAACCGGGTGAGATTATCAATAACTGGAATCCTTGGTGCAACTCCAATGCTTTGCAGTGTTTCCTTTTGATGGAGAACAATAAAGACCGTTTGGCAAAAGCTGTATACCGTTCGATGAAATCGGTAGATAAGTTTATCAACTTTGTGAAGTCTGACGGCGCTTGCGAAGAAGGGACTTCTTATTGGGGACACGCGGCAGGTAAACTTTATGATTATTTGCAAATACTTTCTGATGGTACAGGTGGTAAAATATCCCTGTTGAATGAACCGATGATCCGGCGTATGGGAGAGTATATGTCCCGTTCTTATGTCGGTAATGGTTGGGTGGTGAACTTTGCCGATGCTTCCGCGCAAGGTGGTGGCGATCCTCTACTGATCTATCGTTTTGGTAAAGCGGTAAACAGCAATGAAATGATGCATTTTGCCGCTTATCTGCTGAATGGTAGAAAACCGTATGCGACCATGGGAAACGATGCATTCCGCTCGCTCCAGTCTCTGCTTTGCTGCAATGATCTTGCCAAAGAGACTCCAAAGCATGATATGCCGGACGTGACTTGGTATCCCGAGACGGAGTTCTGTTACATGAAGAATAAGAATGGAATGTTCGTGGCTGCCAAAGGCGGATTCAACAACGAAAGTCATAATCATAATGATGTGGGAACGTTTTCCTTATATGTGAATACAATTCCCGTAATCCTTGATGCAGGAGTAGGTACATATACCAAGCAGACATTCGGTAAAGACCGTTACACCATCTGGACAATGCAGAGTAATTATCATAATCTGCCGATGATTAATGGTATACCGCAGAAATACGGACAGGAATACAAAGCGACAAATACCATTTGCAATGAAAAGAAACGCATATTCTCTACTGATATTGCTGCCGCCTATCCGTCGGAAGCAAAAGTGAAAAGCTGGATCCGGTCGTATACACTGGATGACCGGAAACTGACGATTACCGACAGCTACACGCTGGATGAGGCCGTAGCTCCCAATCAGGTGAATTTCATGACTTGGGGCAATGTCACTTTCCCGTCCTTGGGCAAAATTCAGATTGAAGTAAAGGGGCAGAAAGTGGAACTGGACTATCCGATTCAGTTCAAAGCCGAACTGGAAACAATCCAATTGGACGATCCGCGCCTCTCTAATGTATGGGGTAAGGAGATTTATCGCATCACACTAAAAACAAACGAAAAGAAAGAAACTGGAAATTATAAGTTTGTTATTCAACAAATTAAATAGGATTCAGTAAGCAGAGTGAAAATAAGAAATAACGTATAAACAATAAAATCGCAGTAAGATGAAAAAAGTATTATTAGTTAGTCTTTTGGCTATCGCAGGAGTAAGCGTGAGTGCGCAGAATCTGATCAAAAATGAAAAGTTTGCTACGGAAGTAACGAACAAGGTAACCAACCCTAACAAGGCTACGGCAGGTGAGTGGTTCATTATGAATAATGAGGCGGACGGAGTGACAACAATCGCTTGGGAGCAGACCGGAGATGCCAAGTATCCGAACGCGATGAAAATAGATAATTCGGGTGCTGAGAAGAATACATCCTGGTATAAAGCATTTCTTGGTCAACGTATTACAGACGGCTTGGAGAAAGGTATCTACGTGTTGACTTTTTATGCAAAAGCAAAGGAGGCAGGAACTCCGGTCAGCGTATATATCAAGCAGACGAACGAGGAAAAAAATGATAACGGTAAACTGAACACTACTTTCTTTATGCGCAGGGATTACGATGCTGATGCCCAGCCGAATGCTTCCGGTGCACAGTACAACTTCAAAATCAAGGATGCCGGCAAATGGACGAAGGTGGTTGTTTACTATGACATGGGACAGGTAGTGAATGCTATCAGCAGTAAGAAGTCAAATCCTGCTCTGGAAGTGTCCGATACGGATGATGACGCTGCAATCCTGAAAGACTGTTACGTGGCTATCCTTGGACAGAATAAGGGTGGTGTAGTAGAAATCAGTGATGTGACTTTGAAGAAGAAATAAAAAGAAAAAAAAGAAAGAGCGGAGAACCAGTGTGGTTGCTCCGCTCTTTTCATGATATATATTAGTGTGTTTAATTACATGGCAGGCTGCTTCGTCAGCAGTTTTTGAAGTTTACCATTCAAGGTTTGGCACATTGCACCGTTTCCCATTGCTTGATAACGTTTAATACGGTACTGTAACATCATGATTTTTTCATTTGCATTCTTTTTCATAATTTGTTTCCTCTTTTTTTGCCCTCCACGTTTTGAAGAGCGGTTTTACATCTTGTTTTCTTTATTAACACTGCAAAGATACAAAATGTTTTTGAATTATATGCTGTAAAACATAAAAATCTTCTTTTTCTTCTGATTTTTCTTTTTATGGGAGGTTCGGACACGGAGATGTTACAAACCTGTTACAATTTTCCCGTCCTCTTTCCTTGATGACAATCTTATTCTTATCTGTCACATTTTTATATACTTATCTAGGCATTCAGAAAATATTCTTGTATTTTTGTGAATCAGCAATCTTATTATCTAAAAATAAACCAAACACTTTTATGAAGACATTCATTCATCTTTTATCCGTTCTTATCCTGTCTGTTGTGCTATTTGCCTGCAACAACGCTCATTTTCTGAAAGAAGAGAATTATCGGAATCAAGTGACCGAAGACTTTGAACAGAAAAAACAAGCACTTCCTCATGGAGACCTGTTTACTGTTTTTTCGAATCCTGACTTGTCTGTATATGAGCAGGAAGCCCTGATGTTTCTCTATGCTTACATGCCGATAGGGGATGTGACGGATTATTCGGGAGATTATTATTTGGAGAATGTTCGCTTGTCCGGGCAGACGCGTACCGAGATGCCTTGGGGGGATCAGATTCCGGATGAATTGTTCCGGCATTTTGTGTTGCCTATCCGGGTGAATAATGAGAATCTGGATGACTCGCGTCGGGTGTTTTATGGAGAATTGAAGGATAGGGTGAAGCATCTGTCCATGAAAGACGCTATTCTGGAAGTAAATCATTGGTGCCATGAAAAGGTAGTCTATCGTCCAAGTGATGCACGTACCAGTTCGCCGTTGGCATCGGTGAAGACAGCCTATGGACGTTGCGGAGAAGAATCCACATTTACTGTGGCTGCGTTGCGTTCGGTGGGGATTCCGGCAAGGCAGGTATATACTCCCCGTTGGGCGCATACGGATGATAATCATGCCTGGGTAGAAGCGTGGGCGGATGGCCAGTGGTATTTCTTCGGAGCTTGCGAGCCGGAACCGGTTTTGAATCTCGGATGGTTTAATGCTCCTGCCAGTCGCGGGATGCTGATGCATACAAAGGTGTTCGGTCGCTATACCGGTCCGGAAGAGATTATGCTTGAAACGCCGAATTACACGGAGATCAATGTGATAGACAATTATGCGCCTACTGCCAAAGCTACAGTGACGGTGACGGATACGGAAGGACATCCGGTATCAGGTGCAAAAGTGGAATTTAAGATATACAATTATGCTGAGTTCTATACGGTAGCCACGAAATATACCGATGCCGAAGGTAAAGCCTTCCTCACTGCCGGCAAGGGAGATATGTTGGTATGGGCATCCAGGGATGGAAAATTCGGATATGCTAAACTGTCATTTGGAAAAGAAGATGCTTTGAAGTTATCTTTAGATAAGAAAGAAGGTGAAAGCTATACACTTCCGATGGATATTGTTCCTCCGGTAGAAGGGGCTAACCTTCCCGAAGTAACTCCTGAACAACGGGCGGAAAATGACCACCGGATGGCACAGGAAGATTCGATCCGCAATGCATATGTGGCAACGATGATGACAGATGAACAGGCAAAAGAATGGGTGAACGGACTGTACGGAAATATATTGCAACCTGAAACTATGAAAGATAAGTTGGCAGCTTTTCTGGTTGCTTCGCGCGGAAACCATCAGACATTGAAGGATTTTCTTTCAGCTATCAGAAAGGAGAAAAAACATATTTCATGGGAGGAAATGCGGGGTATGTGGTTATTAGAGAATATCTCGGCAAAAGATCTTCGTGACGTGACACTCGATGTACTGAACGATCATCTGAAAAACACATCAGATGGAGAAAAAACGGACGCTGATCTGGTGAAAAGGGCGTTGCTCAATCCTCGCATAGCGAATGAGATGTTGACTCCTTATAAAAAGGTACTTTATGATGCAATTTCTGAAGCAGTCTTGAAATCGGCACCTGTTGATGCTGCTCATGATGCCAAAGCATTAATAGAATGGTGCAGAAAAGAGATTAAGATCGATAACGAACTGAATTCTCAGCAGATTCCTGTTTCTCCGATGGGAGTATGGAAGTCGCGTGTAGCTGATGAGAAGTCCCGTGATATCTTCTTCGTAGCAGCTGCCCGGAGCATAGGGATACCAGCCTGGATTGATGAAGTGACCGGGAAGGTTCAGTATGCAAGTGATGGACTTTCTCCGCAGGATGTCAATTTTGAGACTTCGCAGTCCACGCAACCTCGTACCGGCATGTTGAAAGCCAGCTATACTCCGATACGTTCTTTATCCGATCCTAAATACTATTCTCATTTCACTATCTCCAAGTTTAAGAACGGCACGTTCCAACTGCTCAATTATGACGAAGGCGATGTAGATATGGGTGGTGGTGCTACGTGGTCGAATCTCCTGAAAAACGGAGTAAAGCTGGACGAAGGTTATTATATGATGGTGACCGGAACCCGCCTGGCTAGTGGTGCGGTACTCTCCAATACCACATTCTTCACTATCGAACCGGATAAGACGACTACTGTTGATCTTGTGATGCGTGAAAGTAAAGATCAGGTGCAAGTGATCGGTAATTTCAATTCCGAAGCTACCTATCGTCCGGTAGGAGGTACTGACCTGCAAAGTATCCTGCAAACCTGCGGACGCGGCTATTTTGTGGTTGCTGTTCTCGGAGTGGGGCAGGAGCCTACCAATCATGCTTTAAGAGATATTGCGGCTTTGCGCAGCGAGTTTGAACAGTGGGGACGTAAAATGGTCTTTCTTTTCCCTTCGGAAGAGCAATATAAAAAGTTCAACACGCATGAATTTAAAGATCTTCCCTCTACCATTGTTTATGGCATTGATGTGGATAACAGCATTCAAAAACAGATTGTTGATGCGATGAAGTTGAATCAATCAACCCTGCCTGTCTTTATCATTGCCGATACCTTCAACCGTGTGGTCTTTGTTTCTCAAGGATATACGATCGGTCTGGGAGAGCAATTGATGAAAGTAGTACATGGATTATAAAGAGGAGCCAGAGTGCAATAATCGTTAATTCTTACCATTAATACATTGTTTTTGGAAAAGAATGATTACGTTTGCAGCAAATTATGGCAAAGTACATTTTTTGCATATTAGCATGCGCATTTCTGGCTTTGGGATTTACTCATATTTCCAATAAAGAATTGCAGGGATTTCAGAAAGAAACTGAGGTCCCGGCAATTGATATGCAATACAATGCGGGAGTAAATTGCAGTGTCTCTTCTGCCGGTTTCGATAAATCATGTAAAGATACTCATTCATTGCTGACTGACGGAACTTACGGCAGTAAGGTCAGTGACTGCATTTTTGATAACCTCTCTTTTCCGAGAAGCATTGTTCCTTTCAAGAATCTGAGATTTAATACAAATACTGCAATAATACAGATATTGAGCTCACTGAATACGTTGCTTCCGGAGGAACGTCTGAGCCATACCTGTTCTGATGTCAATTACACTAAATATTCGTGTAAATACTACGTCTATACATTAGCCCATATTCTTATTTAGGCTGCATTATTTTTCCATTGGCAGGGTGAGGTATATCTTTTCTCTCTGCCCCTCCTTTTATTTATTGTTCCTATAAACGTGTGATATATTTCCCGGATACCTAATCAAGTATCGGGATCAGGATATTGTGTTTTCGTTGTGAAACGGGAGTTACGTCGTATAGAAGCAAAGATGTATACCGAAGTGATTCAAGCAAATAACATCTGCCGATTGTTTCTATATGGGTGATGAGGAGTGCCCAATGGGATTTAACTTTCATGTGTGTCTAAATTTTAATAATGATTTACCATTGGGCGCCTCTTCTTTTTTTTGAATACTATATTATAAAACCTATATTTTTTATTGCTATGATTGATTTATTACTATCTACTTTCGCTATGATGGGTCTCACCTTTCTCATCGGTTTTTTTGTTGCGGCAGTCATCAAACTGATTGCTTATGCGGCAGATTCTTTTGATTTTTATAGTTCTCACCGTCTGGAACTGCTGCGGTTACATCGCTGGCGACAACACCGGCAGAAAGTAGAAAGGCTTGTCAGACAGATGCCTCTTCCGGACGAAGGGACCTTAGGAGATTATCGCGAAGATTTCAGCCGTGGAATCAACCGGAATGTTTCTGGCTATTCCGGTTATTATCATGGAGTAAGTCCGGGTGCGTCGGAAGAGAACCTGATGGATTATTATTATCCGCGGGATACACGTGAGTTCTTTCTCAAAGAAGAAGAACTGGCGCATGTCAACAAGAAAAATACAAAGAAATCTACTACCAACAAACAATAAAATGACGTTTATTTATGGAAAATATTGATTTTGCCACCCTCTTTCAGGGTATCGGCACAATGATGGAAAGCGGCTGGTTACTGGCTTCTGCCAGAGTCTTTCTGGTACTTCTCGGTTTGTTACTTATCTATCTGGGTTGGAAGGGTGTGCTCGAACCTATGGTTATGATTCCGATGGGATTGGGCATGGTAGCCATCAACTGCGGAACATTGATGATGCCGGACGGTACATTAGGTAACCTCTTCCTCGATCCGATGCTTTCGGATACGGATGACCTGATGAATACGATGCAGATAGACTTTCTGCAACCTGTCTACACGCTGACTTTCAGTAACGGGCTTATAGCCTGCTTTGTCTTTATGGGCATCGGAACTTTGCTGGATGTGGGCTTTCTGCTCCAGAAACCGTTTGCGAGTATATTCCTTGCTTTATGTGCCGAACTCGGTACGTTCCTTACCGTGCCCATCGCTTCCGCGCTCGGACTGACTTTAAAGGAAAGCGCATCTGTTGCTATGGTAGGTGGTGCGGACGGTCCGATGGTGCTTTTCACTTCGCTGGCTCTGGCAAAACATTTGTTTGTTCCTATTACAGTAGTCGCTTACCTGTATTTGGGGCTGACGTACGGAGGGTATCCATATTTGGTCAAGCTATTAGTGCCCAAACGTTTCCGTGCCATTAAGATGGTGACCAAGAAGGCACCGAAGAATTACGATGCCAAAGTGAAACTGGCTTTCTCTGCTGTTCTCTGCGCAGTACTTTGTTTCTTGTTTCCGGTTGCCTCTCCATTGTTTTTCTCCCTGTTTCTGGGGGTTGCTGTTCGTGAATCCGGTATGAAGCATATTTATGACTTTGTCAGTGGTCCGTTGCTCTATGGCTCGACCTTTATGTTGGGAGTGTTGCTGGGCGTACTTTGCGATGCACATCTGTTGCTCGATCCGAAGATTCTGAAATTGCTGGTATTAGGTATCGTTGCACTTTTACTTTCCGGTATCGGAGGGATTATCGGAGGATACATCATGTACATTGTCAAACGGGGAAATTACAATCCGGTGATCGGTATCGCAGCCGTTAGTTGCGTACCTACCACCGCAAAGGTTGCCCAAAAGATAGTAAGCAAAGATAATCCCGATTCATTCGTATTGGGAGATGCCTTGGGAGCCAATATCTCAGGAGTAATCACCTCGGCTATTATTACCGGTATTTATATTACGATTATCCCTTATTTATAAACAGGTATGCTATTGCAGGACTATAAATCGCTGTTTATCGCAGTTTTCAGCTTTTTATAGCCTGAATAGTATTTATCACTCTTTGGGCGGTGGTTACATTTCGTTCGTATTCGTCGATATGTACAGTGCCGCCCATCGATACTGATTCGTTTTTATACTTCATATCGCTCTTGATGCTTTCCCGTGCGGAGAAATGAAACTCCTGTATTCCGGTTTCCGAAGCAATACGGACGATATTCTTTTCGTTCACGCCACATCCGGCAAGCAGGATAATTCTTCCGGAAGCCTGTGTCTGCAATGTTTTTAGCAGGGGGATTCCTAGTTCGGCGGTAGCTTGCTGACCGGAAGTGAGGATACGGTTACACCCCAGTTCGATAATCTGCTCCAAAGCCTTTTCAGGATCACGACATACATCAAAGGCACGGTGAAAAGTCACTGATAACCCTTGTGAGGCTTTCATTAACTCTTGCATTACAGGAAGGTCGATTTCCCCATTTGCCGTCAGACAACCGAATACCACTCCGTCAGCTCCCAACTGCCGTGCCATTTCTATATCTTTCAGCATCGTTCTCACTTCGATGGGAGAATAAAGAAAATCCCCACCCCGCGGGCGGATAATGACATGCAGACGAGTCGTTGTCAGCATGTCGCGTGCTGTCGATATCTCTCCGTAAGAAGGAGTTGTCCCGCCTTCCGGAATACCTGCACATAACTCTACCCGGTCGGCTCCGCCTGCCTGTGCTGCCAGACAGCTTTCTACGGAATTGGCACAGACTTCAAACTGGTACTTTTTCATAAGCTGATGCTTTTAGACTGCATGCTGCTACGTGATGCTGCAAACATGAGAAGTGAATGATGATAAATTGAAAAAGGGCGAATTGCTTCGCCCTTGTATTGAATCTTCTTTTGAATATTTACTTATTTAGCGAAGCTGACCGCACGTGTTTCACGGATAACGGTAATCTTCACCTGTCCCGGATAAGTCATCTCGTCCTGAATCTTCTTGGCGATTTCACCGGACAAGCTTTCTGTCTGCTTGTCATCGATCTTATCCGCACCTACGATCACGCGGAGTTCGCGTCCTGCCTGAATAGCGTATGTCTTGGTCACACCCGGATAAGCCATAGCCAATTGTTCAAGATCGTTCAGACGTTTGATGTAAGCCTCTACGATTTCGCGGCGTGCGCCCGGACGTGCACCGGAGATAGCATCACAAACCTGTACGATAGGAGCCAGCAGACTGGTCATTTCCGTTTCGTCGTGGTGAGCACCGATAGCATTGCAGATATCCGGTTTTTCTTTGTATTTCTCGGCAAGTTTCATACCCAGTAATGCGTGCGGCAATTCCGGTTCTTCATCGGGCACTTTACCGATATCATGCAGCAAACCTGCACGTTTTGCCTTCTTCGGGTTCAGTCCCAGTTCCGATGCCATCACAGCACAGAGATTGGCTGTTTCACGGGCGTGTTGCAACAAGTTCTGACCATAAGAAGAGCGATATTTCATCTTACCGATGATACGGATCAGTTCCGGATGCAGACCGTGGATACCAAGGTCGATTGTTGTCCGTTTACCGGTTTCGATAATTTCTTCCTCTACCTGTTTGCGTACTTTGGACACCACTTCCTCGATACGTGCCGGATGGATACGTCCGTCTGTCACCAGTTGGTGAAGAGCCAGACGGGCAATTTCACGGCGAACCGGGTCAAAAGCGGAAAGAACGATTGCTTCCGGAGTGTCGTCTACAACGATTTCAACGCCGGTAGCGGCTTCCAGTGCACGGATATTGCGTCCTTCACGTCCGATGATACGTCCTTTGATTTCGTCCGATTCGATATGGAATACCGTTACGGAGTTTTCGATGGCAGTTTCGGTAGCTACCCGTTGGATAGACTGGATAACGATCCGTTTAGCTTCTTTGCTGGCAGTCAGTTTGGCATCATCCATGATGTCGTTGATAAACGACTGTGCCTGCGTTTTAGCTTCTTCTTTCAGTGATTCGACCAGACGTTCTTTTGCTTCGTCGGCAGACAGACCGGAGATTGCTTCCAGTTTTTCTATTTCCTGATGTTGCAGTTTGTCCAGTTCTTCCTTCTTTTTGTCAACGATAACAAGTTGCGCCTCCAGGTTTTCCTTTACGGCTTCGGCTTCCAGCTTTTTGCGTTGGATTTCTTCCTGACGCTGGCTGAGCACCATTTCACGTTGTTTCAGTTTATTTTCCGCCTGCTGAATCTTTTGATTACGCAGTGCCACTTCCTTCTCCAAATCAGCTTTCTTGTTCAGGAATTTTTCCTTTACTTCCAGCAATTTGTTTTTCTTAATTACTTCAGCTTCTGTCTCCGCATCTTTCAGGACACTGTCGTACTTGGACTTCAACACGTACCGGAACAGTACGTATGAAAGGATTCCTCCTACGACGAAGCAAGCAATTGCTGTTGCTATTATTGCTATCATTCTTACATTAATTTAGTTATATAAATAAAAACGCACCGCCAAATATCAGAGCATACATTTGCTCGGATATTGTGCAGTGCGTGGTGTTTTCTTTATCAGTGAATGGCTCGGTGGCATTATTCTTTCTTAAAATAATCCTCCAGCAATTCCGTTAGTTCTTTTACCTTTTCCGTATACGGAGTGGTATCGTTACGTTGCATTAATTGCAGTTTCTCCAACGAGAACTGATAGGCTACCATGGCAATAATCTTTTCCGGTTCAAGGTTTTTATAGTATTCCCGGTACGCATTAAGCCTGATGTTTACCTGCTTGGCTGCTTCCCGTACCATTTCTTCTTCCTCTCGGTTAATGGTTAACGGGTAGTTTGAATCTGCTATTTGCAGGTTTATCTTTATCTTATCGTTCATACATCTTTCTTCTTTACTCGTTCAATAAAGCGATGCATTTATCGACTTCACGCACTAATTTTGACAATCGCAGCTTCGTCTCTTTTACGTCGCTGCCGTTAAGGCTGATTGCCGTAGCTGTTTTTAGGTTTGTATAGTTGACTTCCAATTCATCATACTGAGCTTGCACCTTCTCGTTCTTCAACTTTTCGTTTTCAAGAAGTTTTCTCAACCCGGCATTTTCACGCTTTAATTCATCGTGCAAATACATTAAATGCCGTAGCTGCGTTTCAAAGGTACTCAATAACTTTTTTTCTTCTTCTGTCATCACTACACCAAAATTGTACACAAAAATACGATTAACTCTGATATTACAAAAACTTTTCGGGAGAAAATGTGCTTTTTAGCCTTAAAATAGCGGAATACGTGGGCAAAGGGGATGAATTATGGAAGAGTATGCGTATAAATCTTTTCTTTATGAACAGCTTGTCGGAGGTGAAAAATGCAAAAATGCAGAAAATGCACTCCACAATTTTTCCACACACAGGCGCGCGTATATAATATAGTTTACGCGTATTTAGTTATGTTCGTGTGTGTATGTGTATGCGCGTGCGCTTACGTGTGTGCGTGTGTTAGGGAGGCCCCCGAAAAAGTGCATTTTTGCATCGGTTAATAACATAGCGCTTTGGGGAGGCTAAAGCTTAGCTTTACGACTCCTAAAGCTAAGCTTTAGCTCACACAAAGCGCCGCTTTGTATTTTCAGCCGGATTGTTTCATTAATCGCATGACTTCATATTCTCTTTTTTCGGCAGATTCTAGCCGGTAAATCTTTCCATCCACACCGGAGGCACCTTCTAAATAAACTCTTCTTTTTAGTGGTTCCGTTCATCTGATTCGTTCATAAAATAATGTGATTTCTATTATTATTGAGTTCTCTGTCGGTGGATAATCAAGAGATGAAATGAATCATTCTGTTGAAGGATTATATCCTTTTTTAATGAAAAAAGGGGCGTTTTTGCGTCATAATGAACAAATTTTGTCCTTTATTGATTTGTCGTTTTCCTTCTTTGCTGAGATTTTCCAGTAAGTTTGCGTACCGAACTAACGGACTCAAATTATAAACATAAACATTTGTATCAGCTAACCATGAAAAAGTATTATTTACTATCTCTGATTTCTGCTTCTTTGATTGGAGCAACTTGTATTCAATGTACTTCTCCCAAACAAAAGAGTGGAGAGAATACTCTTCCGCAAAAGAGTGAACTGTTTGTATCATTGCCGGACTATTGTCCGACACCGGATGGCATGGCCATTGCTCCCAATGGAGATTTGATTCTGGCATGTCCCAATTTTGCAGATATCACACAGCCTGCTTGCCTGATGCGTATTACTAAGGATGGAGCCGTTTCAAAATGGCTGGATGTGCCTGTATTGGAAGAAACCGGATGGGCTTCTCCGATGGGACTTGCCTTCAATGAAGAGGGCGACCTGTTTATCAGTGACAATCAGGGCTGGAGCGGTGCAGAGAAAGCAAAGAACAAAGGACGTGTACTTCGTCTGAAGTTTGAAAATGACCAGTTGAAGGAAACTATTACAGTAGCATCCGGCATGGAGCATCCCAATGGTATCCGTATCCGTAACGGAAAATTATATGTGACTCAAAGCTCTTTGTCACAGATCAAAGACCCTTCCGGTCTGCTTGTCAGCGGTGTATATTGCTTTGATATGAACGACCGTGACATTGCAGTAACCAATACTTCGGCAGATCAGAATCTGTTGACTACGGTAATCACCAAGAACCCGGAAGTACAATACGGACTGGATGGAATCGTGTTTAACGAAGCGGGCGACCTTTTTGTAGGTAACTTCGGTGATGGCGCAATCCATCGTATCAAGATGGACGCGGAAGGAAAAGTTGTCAGCAACGATGTCTGGGCACAGGATACGACTCAGCTTCGTACCACAGACGGTATGTGCATCGATGATAAAGGAAATATTTGGGTAGCAGATTTCTCTGCAAATGCCGTTGCCCGTGTAGATAAGGACGGAAAGATTCAGCGTATCGCCCAAAGCCCCGATTGTGATGGAAGCGATGGCGGACTGGACCAACCGGGCGAACCCATCGTATGGAACGGTCAGGTGATCGTATCCTGTTTCGACCTGGTGACCGGACCGGACAAGGTAAATACCAAGCACGACAAGCCTTTCACACTAGCTAAACTGTCACTGGAATAAGCCTTGATTACCAATCTGAAAACACATTATCAACCCAAGAACACATTATCTATAATATGAAATACTATCTATCGACCTTTGCCGGCTCCGCCATCTGTGGTGGTTTCGCTTTCGGCATCTGGCCGGAACTCTGGAAGACTTACGGTCTGATGGGCGGCTGGCTGGCGGCAACGCTGATTATCGGCATCATGTGGTATATGAATCATTATAACGGAGCGATCTTGAATCCTCCGGGAAAAATATGGCTCGATCAGGGCTGGTGTATCGGTTCTGCCGGTATAGCCTGGGGAATCGTCCGCTTTCAGGGAGACATTACCAATTTCTTTTATGCAGTGCCTACACTGGTCTGTTGTCTGATAGGCGGTGCACTGGCGGGAATTGTAGTTTGGAAAATCCGTTCGTGCGACTGTGCCCGAAAGATAAATTAAGGAGGAGAACACAATGAGCGAATGGTTACAAACCTATAATGAGATGTTCGGTATGTATCATGCCGGAATCATCACCACTATTTTCGGAGCTTTTGCCGTGACATTTACCGTATTGATGAGCTGGCCCAAGCTGGTGAAGGATTTCGGTCCGATAGGCGGATTCATGGCAGCCGCCCTTATCATCGGAACGTTCTGGCTGGTCAATCATAAACTGCCCGGATTCGGCTTCTCTACCGGATTGCTGAATGATGCCGACGGCTTGCCGATGCAGTTCAGCCTGATCCATCAGGGGAATCGTGGCAGTGCCCCCTGGGTAGATATGGGATGGGCGATTGCGATGGGATTCATCTTTGCAGACGTGCTCTGCGCACCGAAAGGCACACGCGGCGGATTGCTGAAAGAAGCGTTTCCCCGTTGGGTAGTTATTATACTGGGCGGCATTGTCGGAGGAATCTTCGTCGGCCTTACCGGATACACGAATGCGGCACTCTAATTCAATTAACTGAAAAGGAAAATATAAAATGTATATATTAGCACATGACTTGGGTACCAGTGGGAACAAAGCCACTTTGTTCGATGAATCGGGGCTGTTGATAGCTTCGCGTACCGCTGCTTATCCTACCGACTATGCTTCCGGCAACCGGGCGGAACAGAATCCGCACCATTGGTGGAAAGCCATCGTTGACACAACACAGGCACTTCTCGAACTGGTATCACCCAATGATATTGCCGGAGTAGCTCTTAGCGGACAAATGATGGGATGTCTTTGCGTAGATAAAGACGGTAATCCGCTTCGTCCGCACATGCTCTATTGCGACCAGCGTTCGCAGGAAGAAGAAGCAAAGTTGACCGAAAAAATAGACCCGCTCCATTTCTACGAAATCACGGGACATCGGATCAGCGCCTCTTACTCTGTGGAGAAACTGATGTGGGTAAAGAAGCACGAACCTGAAATCTTTGCGCAGACTGCCAAAATGCTGAATGCGAAAGATTACATCAACTACCGTTTGTGCGGTACTATCGCCACAGACCCTTCGGATGCATCGGGAACCAATGCTTACGATTTGAACCGCTGGCAGTGGAGCGAAGAGATCATAGAAGCCGCAGAGCTCGATCTTTCTTTATTCCCCGAAGTCCGTTCGTCGATTGACGTGATCGGAGAAATCACCAACGAAGCTGCCCGTGAGACAGGACTGCTTGCCGGAACACCCGTCATCTGTGGCGGCGGCGACGGTAGCTGTGCCGGAGTAGGTGTCGGCTGTGTGGCTCCGGGCACTGCGTACAATTATCTGGGCTCTTCTTCCTGGGTAGCACTGACGGTCGAAAAGCCGATTGTAGACGAACAACGCCGTACCATGAACTGGGCGCATGTAGTGCCCGGTATGCTGCATCCGTCGGGAACGATGCAGGCGGCAGGATCATCCTACAACTGGATGATCAACCAGCTTTGCCAGAATGAACAGGCACTGGCAGCTCAATCGGGACGCAGCGTGTTCGAACTGATCGACGAGCAGATCATTGCTTCTCCGATAGGTGCGAACAAACTCCTGTTCCTTCCCTATATGCTGGGTGAACGTACTCCCCGTTGGAACGTTGATGCCAAAGGGGCTTTCATCGGTCTGACGCTGGGACACAAACATGGTGATATGTTGCGTGCCGTAATGGAAGGAGTAACCTTGAATCTCGGATTTATCATCAATATATTCCGCAAGCATGTTCCTATCGACCGCATGACGGTGATCGGCGGCTGTGCCCAGAATCCTGTCTGGCGTCAGATGATGGCGGACATCTATCAGGCGGAAATCCGTGTGCCTAACTATCTCGAAGAGGCAACTTCGATGGGAGCGGCCATCCTTGCGGGTATCGGTGCGGGTGTTTTCCCTGATTTCTCTGTAATCGACCGTTTTGTCCGTATCGAGCAGACGGTGCAGCCTATTCCCGAAAACGTGAAGAAGTACGAAGCGTGGATGCCTGTTTTCGATCAGGCTTATCACGCCTTGTGTGAGATGTACACAGAGATAGCAAAAACTGAACTATAACCTATAAAAATGAATAAGAATACGATGAAATCTGTAATTGTGCCGGCTCCCGGCAAAATAGAAATACGAGAGGTCGAAACTCCTGTCATCAATGCTTATCAGGCGTTGGTGAAAACAGAAATGGTGGCACTGTGCAATGCGACCGACAGCAAACTGATTGCGGGACATTTTCCCGGAGTAGATACTTATCCTCTGGCTCTGGGACACGAGAATGCAGGAATTGTAGTGGCTGTAGGCGAGAAGGTGCGCAACTTTAAAGTAGGCGACCGTGCTATCGGCGGTCTGATCTCCGACTTTGGCGCGCAGGGAATTAACAGCGGCTGGGGTGGTTTCAGCGAATATGTAGTGGTGAACGATTTCGAGGTACTGAAAGAAGAAGGACTGGCTACCCCCGAACAGGGATGTTGGGACAGCTTTGAAATTCAGAACTCGGTTCCTGCTCATGTGCAGCCGGAAGAAGCGGTGATCTCTTGCACCTGGCGTGAAGTGCTGGGCGCTTTCAAGGATTTCAACCTGACTCCGGGAAAGAAAGTGATAGTGGTAGGCTCCGGTCCTGTAGGACTGAGCTTCGTCAAGTTGGGCAAGCTGTTCGGCTTGGGGCAGATTGACATCGTCGATATGCTTCCCGCCAAACTGGAAGTAGCCCGCCGGATGGGTGCGGACAACGGATATACGCCTGCCGAAATCAGCACGCCGGAGTTTATAGCCTCCGCCAATCGTTCTTACGATGCCGTGATTGATGCTGTAGGACTCGATGTAGTAGTCAATTCCGTATTGCCGTTGGTAAAAATGGGCGGTGATGTCTGTGTATATGGTGTCATGACGAAGAATCCGACATTCGATTTGTCGAAGGCGCCTTACAACTTCGACCTGCATATGCACCAGTGGCCTACCCGTTCGGAAGAGAAAGCGGCTATGACCACGCTGGCACAATGGATTGAAGAAGGCAGACTTTCCGCTTCCGACTTCATTACACACCGTTTCAAAATCGAAGAAATCGAAGAAGCTTTCGCTGCCGTGAAACGGGGTGAAGTCTTGAAATGTGTATTGACTTTTTAAGAACTAACAATTAACTAACATATTAAACGACTCAAAACAATGGAAAAGAAAAATATAAACGAAGTGATTGCGAATTTATCAGTAGAACAACTGGCAGGAATGATTGACCATACCTTTCTGAAACCTTTCGGAACAGCGGAGAACATCGAAAAACTCTGTGCAGAAGCCCGTCAGTATAAGTTTGCGATGGTAGCCATCAACCCTGCGGAAGTGGAAACCTGTGTCAAACTGCTGGAAGGTTCGGGTGTACGTGTAGGAGCGGCCATCGGTTTCCCTCTGGGACAGAATACCGTAGAGTGCAAGGCATTCGAAACCCGCGATGCCATTGCCAAAGGAGCTACCGAAATTGATACGGTCATCAATGTCCGTGCTTTGCAGAAGGGACAGACAGACATTGTAAAGAAAGAAATCGAAGATATGGTTTCTATCTGCAAACCTGCCGGTGTGATCTGTAAAGTGATTCTTGAAACCTGCTACCTGACTGACGAAGAGAAAGAAACCGTATGCCGCATTGCAAAGGAAGCGGGTGTGGACTTCGTAAAAACTTCTACCGGATTCGGTACGGCAGGCGCCAACGTGCATGATGTTGAATTGATGCGTCGTGTGGTAGGTCCGGTGATCGGTGTGAAAGCTGCGGGCGGTATCCGCGACCTCGATACGGCACTGGCATTGATTCAGGTGGGTGCTACCCGCATCGGTACTTCAAGCGGTATTCAGATTGTAGAAGCTTACAAAGAGTTGAAGAAAGGTCTGTAATATCCGGTTCGGAAAGGTAAATTTAAGGTAAACAGGAATTTGAAATGATAAGATCGAAATTAATAAAATGGTTGAAGTGGGGGCTGGCATGTTGCATGCTCGTCCCATTCCTCGCTTGGCAGGCGAAGGACACTTCTTTCCAGCCAACCGACACAAAAGGTTTTATCGCCGAAATGCAGAAGCAGTTTGCGGAGGTTCAGACGATAAAGAAGAAAGAGAATCACAGGGAAGAGCTGGAACGTAAAGTAAGAGATACACACCGGATGTTGATGCATGATTATCCGGTTTATTATGACTGGTGGCTACAGGATGGAAATGATGCGAAAGACATAAAGGACGGGAAAGATGTAAACTGGTTCAGAGGTTCTTTCAGCCGGCAGCTTTCCCTTCGTATGCAGAAACTGAATATTACTGCTGCTGTCAATGATACTCCGGAAAGTATCGAAGCGGCTTTCCAGTCTTATCTGAAAGCGTGCGAGAGAAGACGTGCCGAACGTCTGGAAACTTTCACTGCCAATCAGCCGGAGATTGTTTTTACGAAGTTCAGAACGTTGCGTCCTTCTTTCTTTGCTTATACCGAAGGCGTTTCCGATGCCCGTGCCGAGTGCAACTACTTTGCAGGCGGTTCGCTGTCGAAGATTAAGATGAACGGTATCTGGGCGGAGGAAGAAACACTGCTGACGGACGAAGACGGTGTATATCGTGACCCGAATCTTCATTTTGACGGTCAGCACCTGCTTTTCTCTTGGAAGAAGTCTGCAAAAGACGATGATTTCCATTTGTATGAGATGGATTTAAAGACACGTGCGGTCAAGCAACTGACTTTCGGAAAAGGACACGCCGATATCGAAGGCATCTACCTGCCGGATGAGAATATACTTTTCAACTCTACCCGTAGCGGAAGTGCGGTGGATTGCTGGTTTACCGAAGTCAGCAATATGTACCTCTGCGACCGTGAAGGACGTTATATGCGTCAGGTAGGTTTCGACCAGGTGCATACTACTACGCCGACTTTGCTTGATGACGGTCGGGTAGTTTACACTCGTTGGGATTACAATGACCGCGGACAAGTATGGGCGCAACCCCTGTTCCAGATGAATCCTGACGGAACGGGACAGGCTGAATATTACGGAATGAATAGCTGGTTCCCGACAACGGTAGCGCATACCCGTCAGATTCCCGGTACACGTAAAGTGATGACTGTTTTCATGGGACATCATAATCCCCAGCACGGTAAATTGGGTATTATTGATCCCGAAGCCGGAAGAGATGAGAATGAAGGTGTCATGTTTGTTGCTCCGGTGCGCAAACCCGAGGCAGAGCGTATAGATAGCTACGGACAGTTTACCGACCAGTTTCAGCATCCTTTCCCGCTGAACGAGACGGAGTTTCTGATTTCCTATACTCCGCTGGGATACCACATCGGACATCCGATGGAGTTCGGCATTTACTGGATGAATGCAAACGGAGAACGCGAATTACTGGTTGCCGATTCGAAGATATCCTGCAATCAGCCCATCTTGCTTGCTCCCCGTAAACGTCCGTTCCATCGTTCGTCTTCTGTAGACTATACGAAGAATGAAGGAGTATATTATATGCAGAATATCTATGAAGGGAACGGTTTGAAAGGAGTAGCTCCCGGAACGATCAAACAGCTTCGTATCGTAGAAATTCAATTCCGTGCAGCTGGTGTAGGCGAAGTGAATGGTAATGATGAGGGAGGTGGTGCATTGGCAAGTTCTCCGGTAGGAGTCGGCAATGCCGCTTGGGACGTGAAGAGAGTGATCGGAGTGACGGATGTATATCCCGACGGTTCCGCTTTCTTTAAAGTACCTGCCCGCAGACCGCTTTACTTCCAGGCGTTGGACGAAAAGGGCAGGGTAGTGCAGACGATGCGTAGCTGGTCTACCTTGCAGCCGAACGAAGTTCAGAGTTGTGTAGGATGCCATGAACACAAGAATACGGTTCCGGTGGCAGGTCATCGGGTATCTATGGCAATGGACAAAGGAATCAAGGCATTGGCTCCGGAAGATGAAATGGGAGAACGTAACTTCAGCTATCTGAAAGAGATTCAGCCTATCTGGGACCGAAATTGTATCTCTTGTCATGACGGAGTAAAACACCCGATGAGCCTGAAAGGAGAACTGAAGGTAGTGGACAAACAGAGTAAAAGAAAATATACGGACTCATATCTCAGTCTGACGCATGCCCGTCCGGATGGTCCCGACAGAGCATGGAGAGGCGATGCCCATCATCCTGAAGTAAACTGGATCAGCGCTTTGTCCCAACCTACTTTGTTGCCTCCTTATTTTGCAGGGTCCAACAAGAGTAATCTGATCAAGCGTCTGGAAGAGGGTCATGGAGGTACGAAACTGACACCGCAGGAGATACGTAAAGTTTCTCTCTGGATCGACTTGCTTGTTCCTCAGATCGGTGACTACCGGGAAGCGAACAACTGGTCGGATCATGACCGGGAGTTTTACGACCGCTACGATAAAAAGCGGAAACAAGCCCGCATGGAGGAACAGGAGAATATTCGCCAGTACATTCAATCTCTTCAAACTAAACAACAGAAATAATGAAAAAGATATTGATACCTGTTAGTATCGTAGCTATACTTCTTTGCGCTAGTTGGAAAGAAGATGCAAAGACGGTTTCGCCGGATCGTTTGTTTCTGGCGGACAGTGGAAAGTCCTTGTTTGTAACGAACAGGGCAGGCAATGAACTAATAAAAATCTCGTCCGACGGACAGAAAGCGGAACAGAAAGTGACCCTTTCTTCGCCCGTCAACGCCATGACACAAGACCCGTCCGGCAACCTTTGGGTGGTATGCGACGGAAACACCGGCATGATGTACGAACTGGATGGAAAGAAACTTTCGGTGCAGTCAAAAACAAAGAGCGGTGCTACGCCTTCGGATATCTTGTACAGTCCGGTGTCCAAATCACTTTGGGTGACACAACGCTTCAACAACGAGTTGTGGGAAATTGATCCGGCAACCCGTAAGGTAAAGACAAAGATTGCGATCGGTCGTGAACCGGTGGCTATGGCTCCGTTTGCAGGAGACTCTTGCCTGCTGATAGCCAATAATCTGCCGGAAATGCCTTCTACGGCTTATCCTATTGCAGTACAGCTCGATATCGTAGATGTCCCTTCAAAGAAGGTGACAGGACGCATTATGTTGCCGAATGGCGCTACCGATGCGAAGTCTGTAGCGGTAGATAAAAATCAGACGTATGCGTATGTCACTCACTTGATTGCCCGTTATCAGTTGCCTACCAATCAGCTGGACCGTGGATGGATGGCTACGAACACGCTGTCCATCATCGATCTGAAGGCGAGGAAACTGCTGACTTCCGTATTGTTGGATACTCCTCAGAAGGGAGCCGCCAATCCGTGGTCGGTGATTGTCACTCCGGATGATAAACAGATTATCGTAGCTGCTGCCGGAAGTCAGGAGTTGGTTCGTATTGACCGCATTGCTTTGCACGAACGTCTGGCGAAGGCAAAGCAGGGAGAGATGGTGACGCCTTCCGTGAAGTCATGGAATAATATTCCGAATGATGCGGGATTCTTATATGGTATCCGCGACTTTATCCCGACACAGGGGAAAGGCCCCCGTTCGGTGGTCGCTACCGGAGATAAGATTTACACTGCCAACTATTATACTTCGGAATTGGTGTCTATGGATTTGAACGGCAAGAATCTGAAGAAGCAGGTTTTGGGTGCTCCGCTGGCTTTCACGAAAGTCGGAAAGGGTGATATGTATTTCCATGACGCTACTATTTGTTTCCAGAACTGGCAGAGCTGTGCTACCTGTCATCCGAATGACGCCCGCATGGACGGACTTAACTGGGACTTGCTGAATGACGGTATGGGAAATCCGAAGAATACCAAGACACTCTTGCTTTCGCATCAGACTCCGCCTTGTATGGCGACCGGTATCCGTAAGAATGCCGAAGTAGCGGTACGTTCGGGTGTGAAGTATATTCTGTTTATGGAAGGTGAAGACGAAATATACGAATCCATCGACGAATATCTGAAATCCCTGAAACCGTTGCCAAGCCCATACCTTGTGAACGGTAAACTTTCCGGTAAGGCAAAGAAGGGAAAGAAGATTTTTGAAGAAAACTGTGCGAGCTGCCATTCCGGAGAGTACTATACAGATCAGAAACAGTATAAGGTAGACTGGACAACGGGCCCGGACAAGGGACTGTCTATGGATGTTCCGGCACTGAATGAATGCTGGCGTACAGCTCCCTATCTTTATGACGGGCGCAGCTATTCGATGAAGGATATGCTGAAAGTTCACGGACCTCATAAGCCTGTCACTGAGAAGGAATTGGAAGAACTGGAAGAGTATGTGTTGTCTTTGTAAAGAAGATATCTGTTTATATTAATACATAGAATAATAATGATAAAGATATGTAGTGTTGCGTTTTTGTCGCTTCTGCTCTCTGCCTCTTCTCTGTTTGCACAGACCAAGACGTTTGCCGGAGCCGATTATTCGCAGGGAATCGTATTTGTGATGGAAAACAACCAAATGGTGTGGAAGCACAAAGCGCCCGATTCCAATGATTTGTGGATATTGCCTAACGGCAATATCCTCTTCACCACCGGACATGGAGTGCTCGAAATGACTCGTCAGAACGATACCATTTTCCATTATGAATCAAAGAGTCCGGTCTTTGCCTGCCAACGCCTGAAAAATGGTAATACTTTCGTTGGCGAATGTGTTACCGGACGGATGCTGGAGATATCCCCAAAAGGGAAGATTGTGAAGGAAACCTGCATCCTGCCGAAAGGTGTGAAGGATGGCGGATTCGCATTCATGCGTAATGCACGGCGGCTGGATAACGGTCATTTCCTCGTAGCTCATTATGGAGACCAGTGTGTGAAGGAGTATGATGCAAACGGCAAGGTGGTGTGGAAGCTGGATGTTCCCGGCGGTCCTCATTCTCTGACTCGTCTGCCTAACGGACATACGCTGATAGCTGTTGCCGATAAAGATCAGAACCCGAGATTGATAGAAGTGACTCCGGAAGGAAAAACGATCTGGGAAATATCGAATGCGGATATTCCCGGAAAGCCTTTGAAGTTTCTCGGAGGTTTTCAGTACTTCTCCGACGGACGTTTCCTGATTACGAACTGGACGGGACATGTGAATCCGAAGGAGAAAGTACATCTGCTGCTGGTAGACCGCCAGAAGAATGTGCTCTACTCTCTGGAAAATACTCCGGAACTACAGACGATGTCTTCCGTATATAGCACAGACAAGCCGGCGGGAGTAGCTTCGTATCATTAATTGATGTCTGTGGCATAAAAAATCATTGAAGTTTGCAATATGAAATATTATCGGATAAAATGTGAAATCTATAAAGCGGAAGGAAAGAGCTGGGAACGAATGGCGGAAGAATTACTTTTGTCAGCCGTTCGCGGGGGAGGAAAGGAACATGGGGGAAAAGTGGTCCGTCTTGTATTCTTTACATTCTGTGAGGATAATCGGGAATATCAACTCCAACGGTCTTTTCTGGAACAATGGGTGGACGATCATTTCGTTTCTCCCCGTCCGGTCCTTTCGCTCGTAGCCCAAAAGCCTTTGGTGGGAGAACTGGTCATGGAAGTCCATTCGTTGCCGGCAACTGCCGGTGAGGAAGTGACGGTAGAAGAACAGATGACTTCTTCCGTCCGCTACCTTCGGGTTACCTCCGGTCATTATCGGGAAATAATAGCGGGAGGACTCTATGCCGACGATTTGACTCTTCCTGTCCGTGAACAGTCGGAGCAGGTGTTCGGGAAAGCGGAAGAAATGCTGAAAGCGGAGCAGATGAGCTTCGGTGATATTGTCCGCCAGTGGAATTATCTGGAACGCATCACGGATATTGTGTACGGCAATCAGTGTTATCAGGATTTTAATGATATACGTTCGCAGTTTTATGCTTCTTCGGAATGGGCTTCCGGATATCCGGCGGCCACAGGAATCGGGACACAACATGGTGGAATACTGGTCGATTTCAATGCCGTCAAAGGAGGAATAGAGATTATCCCGTTGGATAATGACTGGCAGAGAGCTGCCCATGTCTATTCGGATGAAGTCCTGATCAGCCACCGGACGGATGCGGAGAAGGGAACTCCCAAGTTTGAAAGAGGCAAATCGTTGTCCGATCATCAACAGGAGATGATTTATATATCCGGCACAGCCGCCATTCGTGGTGAAGAAAGTATCGTGACGGGCGACGTGCTTGTGCAGACGGAAATCACACTGGAGAATATCCAGCATCTGATTGGTCTGGAAGAAGGGAGAGAGAAACTTCCGGAACATTCCGGCAAGCTGGAACTTCTCCGTGTGTATCTGAAGCATGAAGAGGATGCGAAGATTGTAAAAGAAGATATGGACAAACTTTGTCCCGATGTTCCTATTGTCTATCTTTATGCCGATGTATGCAGGGAAGAACTGCTTGTAGAAATAGAAGGTATTGCTTATTTGTAAAAACAGAAAACTGATGAAACTGATTCGATTGATCGCTTCTCCGATTTTGATGTACGTATTAGCGGGAGTTTATGCGCTGGTACTGGCAATCGCCACTTTTGTGGAAAATTCGTCCGGTCCGGCCCTTGCGCGCGAATACTTTTATTATGCTCCGTGGTTTATTTTGTTGCAACTCTTGCAGGCTGTCAATCTGTTGGCCATGTTTCTTCAGGGAGGTTATTTCAAAAGAATCAGTAAAGGAAGTCTGATCTTTCATGGGGCTTTGGTTTTTATTTGGTTGGGGGCGGCTGTTACTCACTATGCAGGAGTAACAGGAATCATGCACATCCGTGAGGGGGAAACGGTGGACCGCATGATGCGCGATGAAGGGGCAGGGATGGGAAATGCCTCCCTGCCTTTTTCTGTCACTCTCGATGATTTCCGGTTAAAGCGTTATCCGGGTTCGCACAGTCCGATGTCTTATGAAAGCGATCTGGTGATAAAGAAGGAGAATGAAGCTCCTTTGCAGGCTACGGTCCGGATGAATAAGGTGATTGAAGTGGATGGTTATCGTTTGTTTCAGTCTTCGTTCGATCCGGATGAGCAGGGCACGGTGTTGTCCGTAAGTTATGACCGTCCCGGTATGCAGATTACCTATATCGGCTATTTCCTGCTGTTCGCCGGCTTTGTGCTGACTCTGTTCAGTAAGAAGTCCCGTTTCGGTCGTTTGCGCAGGGAACTGGGGGAGATGAAAAAGAATGCTCCTTTCTGTCTGCTTCTCTTTTTAGGTCTATCCGGTGCTTTGGGCACACAGGCGTCATATGCGCAGGAAACGCTTTCTTCTTCGCAGCTACCTTGCATTCCTGCCCCGCACGCCCGGAAATTCGGCAGTCTGGTACTGCTCAATCCTAATGGTCGCCTTGAACCTGTCAACAGTTACACTTCCGCCATTCTACGCAAACTTTACGGAGCGGACAAGCTGAACAGCATCAATTCAGACCAGTTCTTTCTGAATCTTCTCGCTTTTCCGGATGAGTGGGGTGGCTATCCTTTTATCAAGGTCGATAATAAAGAAATTCTTCAACGGTTCGGAAGAGACGGCAAATACATCGCATGGCAGGATGTCTTTGATGCCGACGGCAACTATGTGCTGACCGATGAAGTGAATGCCATCTATGCAAAATCCGCTTCAGAACGGAAACGAATGGATTCGGATTTGTTAAAACTGGATGAATCGGTGAATATTGTCTATCGTATTATGCAGTATCAACTTCTGCCCCTCTTCCCGGACGAAAACGACGTTCAGGGAAAATGGTACTCGGCAGGTGACGAACAAACCGTCTTTCATGATAAGGATTCCCTGTTTGTTTCTAAAATCATGGATTGGTATATCTACGAATTGGGCAATGGGGTCCGTACTGATAACTGGAAAGAAGCGGACAAGATTGTCGATATGATGCATATCTTCCAGCAGGCAAAAAGTAAAACTCCCGCTATTGACAATCAGAGAGTAAAAGCGGAACTTCTCTATAATCAGTTAAACCTGTTCTTCTGGTGTCGTCTGGCTTACCTGATTTTGGGCGGAATCTTACTTTTCATAGCCTGCGGAGAGATTATCGCGGATTTCAAATGGGGGAGCAAACTGAGTAGCATACTGATTGTTCTTCTGATCGCTGCTTTCCTTGCGCACACGACCGGTGTCTTACTGCGCTGGTATATCTCCGAACGTGCACCGTGGGCGAATGCTTACGAATCAATGATTTGCACTTCCTGGCTGCTCGTTGGCGGAGGCCTCTTGTTTGCCCGCCAGTTCCGTATTCTCCCTGCGCTTGCCGGACTGTTAGGCGGAATCATGCTTTTCGTGGCAGGACTGAACCATCTGAATCCGGAAATAACTCCTTTGGTTCCGGTGCTTCAGTCGTATTGGCTGATGTCTCATGTCGCCATTATCATGATCGGCTATGTATTCTTCGCACTTTGTGCGCTGACGGGACTGTTTAATCTTATCTTGATGAATCTGCTTTCTGCCACCAATCGGGTGAAACTCCTTTTCCGTATCCGTGAGTTTACCTTACTGAATGAAATGGCAATGATTCTCGGCTTATTCTTTATGACGGCAGGAACCTTCCTCGGTGCCATCTGGGCAAATGTCTCATGGGGCAGATACTGGGGATGGGACCCGAAAGAAACATGGGCGTTAATCTCTATTGTTGTCTATGCGCTGGTACTTCATATCCGTTTTATCCCGTTGTTGAAAGGTAAAACAACCTGGTGTTTCAACTTGCTGTCCGTAGTCTCCATTCTCTCCATTATCATGACTTGGTTTGGAGTAAACTACTACCTGAGCGGCTTGCACTCTTATGGAAAGACCGAAGGGGGAGATTTACTGTTATGGATATGGGGAGCGGGTTTGTGCGTTGTGCTTGTTTTGGCTCTCTTTGCACGCAGGCGTTTGAAAAAGTATTCATAATGCTGTATGAGATAGGCTACTTACAAATACTAAATTGTACCATAGGAGGAACGATTTTTAGTCAAAAACGTACCTTCTATGGTACAATTTTATATCTTTGTATCAACAAAAGACTAGAAAGATATGGAAGAGGCACTTTTTCAGAATTATACGCGGTTACTAGATGCTACTGATAGTACGCATTATCGTTATCTATACAATGAGATAGACTGGGACAATCGGTTAATCGGCATAACGGGTTCTCGTGGTACCGGTAAAACCACCATGATATTGCAGCATATTAAAGCTACTTTTGCAGATCGCAGAAAAGCACTTTATGTGAGTTTAGATAATATTTGGTTTACCAAAAACAGTCTGTTAGAATTGGCAGATGAGTTTTATGCTTTTGGCGGAACTCATTTATTCATTGATGAGGTTCATCGTTATCCTAATTGGTCAATTGAAATTAAAAATATATATGATAGTTATCCTGCCTTGCATATTGTATTTACGGGTTCGTCTATTCTTGAAATATATAAATCGAATGCCGATTTGTCAAGGAGGGCTATCAGTTATCATTTATACGGACTCTCTTTCAGAGAATTTCTAAATTTTGAAACCGGATTAGATTTTCCTGTATTAACTTTAGATGAGATTCTTACTAATCACATGAATCTTGTGTCGCCTGTCACAACAAAGATAAAGGTACTTCCCATGCTTAAGAAATATTTTGAGTATGGTTATTATCCGTTTTATAAAGAAGGAATAAAGTCTTATGGGATGCGTTTGCAGAATGTGGTAAATACGATTCTCGACAATGATCTTCCGTCAGTGGAAAATGTGGAATATCAGACTATTATTAAGATAAAAAAGATGTTGATGATTATTTCTTCACTGGTCCCGTTTTCTCCGAATTTAACTTCTCTCAGTGCTGAAATAGAGACTAATCGCGTATCTGCTATCAAATATCTTGGTTATTTGCAAAAAGTCGGACTAATTAAGATGCTACTTTCTTCCGGAAGTGGGATGAGCCTGATGAACAAACCGGAAAAAATATATTTGGATAATACGAATCTCATCTATGCGTTGGCTGTGTCCAATGTGAATGAAGGTAATGCACGGGAAACGTTCTTTGCCAACCAGTGCTCTGTCACTCACAAAGTAACCGCAAGCAAGCAAGGCGATTTTGTCATTGACGATAAATATACATTCGAGGTGGGTGGTAGAAATAAAACCTTTGCCCAGATTAAAAATCTGGAAAATAGCTTTATTGCAATGGACGGTATAGAAACAGGCTTTGGGAATAAAATACCGTTGTGGCTGTTTGGGTTTACATATTGATGTAGTGTATTACGCTAACTGCCACATTTTTGTATCTCTCATAAGTATTATACGGGGGAAGACAAAAATGTGGCAGTGCTGATAGTCAATGATTTATTAGCAATAATTCCCTTGAAATAAGAGAAGTTTACAGAAATCTTATAGTAGATTTTGACTTTTCTATTGCGAAAACTGCATTTTTCTTTTAATTATTTGAATTTCAGAACTTTGATTGTTCTGCTGTCATGTTTCCATCCCTTTTCCACCTCCGCATATTGTTCCAGTTCTTTCGTCGTTATGCCCCGTCCCGTGTTTAATCCCATCTTTTTATATACCTGTCTGAGCATACTTTTCGCTTCCTGCACGGATATTTCAGCACCCACAGGAAAAGCACGTTGGATATATGTCCGCATTTGCCCGGATTTCTTAATCGTATGCTCGCTACTCACATTTAGTGCTGTCCGCAATTTATTCTCATTATAATCGGCTTCCCTTACAAATTCCGCTCCGAAGCGGCAGAAACAGTCGTATATATACCTGTCGGCGGTAGAAGTAATCAGATTCATCAACATACGCTGATACCTTTTCTGTATTTTCTTGTCGGTAGCTTTGCTCATCTTTTCCATCTCTTCCAGTTTCCGGACGATCAGTTCTGCTCGTTTTTTCTTTGCCAGACGATGCTGGATAGCCATGCGTTCATTATCCGAAACCGGCATCAGGCGTTCTTCGTGCGAGAAGACAAAATATCCGGTCTGCTCGTAAGCAAGGTGCAGCAGATCGGCGGAGGTGTACAAGCGTTTCACTTGTTCCTTTTCATAGAAGTTGGCTATCAGAAACGAATCCGGCTTTCCGTTTTCGTCCAGATAAGGGAGGTAAGAGTTTTCTCCGATGGCTTCCTGTAGTAAGGTGCGTTCGCCTATGTTGGTAGTTCGTGCCAGTTGCGACTTCCAGCCGTTGAAAATGGTGGAAGCTCCCTGAATCCAGTGATCGATTTCAGAAGAAGACATACATTCCAGTTCCGGTCGGATAGAAGCGATGTGCGTCACACTGTTGACTCCGCCCCGGAAACGTCCGATAATCTGGATTGCCTCGGTGGCAGGGTCAATAACGGATTGTGCGGCACCATACAAGTCACTGACGAAAATCACATGAGGCGGATTTTTGCAGAGTATGTCTACCGCCGAGTAGAAGCGGGAGGTGAAGAAATTGTAGCGTTCCAGTTCGGTGATCATCATTGACTTTTTGCGACGGTTTCCTTTCCAGAGCTTGTATTGTCCGTCTTCGCTACAGAATGTGCAGGCATTGCTTAGTTCGGGTATCAACCGGTAGAAGCTGTCTATCGAATCTATACTGTTGCAGAAAATGCAGACAGTTCCTCTCTTGGCTTCAATTACTTCCTGCAGGGTTTCCAGCACATTGTTGGTAGTAATCAGTTTCAGTTTCTGCCGATAGACATAATCCGGCTGAATCAATACCCGCATGAAACCGTCAAAACGACTGTCCTTTTCGGGTACGATAGGCGTAGCGGAAATCAGTGCCTTGTTCTGGAAACGAAAGAAATCATTCATCGGTTCGCGGATAGAGTCACGGTAGTGCACGTCCTGTACCAGCTTCTCGCATTCATCAAATAAGATGAAGCATTCCGTATACATATCTATATCCACCGTTTGCATGGCTTCCTTTATCTTGTTGAAGCCTTCGGGCGTAGTCAGTAGTTTGTAATCCTTCTCCCGGTTTGTCTCCAGAAAATCGGCGATCTGCCGGATGCTTACACCTTTATAGACAGCAAGTGCATTCTTATGTACCTTTGCTTTCGACTCGATGACGGGTACATTCGGTTCGATGATAATGGATTTGCGTGGTGCTGTGAGTTCACAGTGCGTGGCACCCAGTCCCGGCAGCAGTTTGTTGATGATGCAATTGGTAGGAATAAAATCTTTTCCTGCACGTTTTAGCGCATCCGCAAAATATTCTCCTTTCCGGATGGAGTAAATTCGATCGTATTCCATGCGGTTAATATTTCCGTTTATTGTGTTTCTTTGGATTGTACTTCTCAAATCCGGCAGCTGAAATACGTTTCTTCAGATTCTTGTCCGCTTTAAAAACTACGTTTTTCACTTGGATGGATTCTGCCCTGTGGTTTTCGTCCGGCTCTTTGTCTTCACAGAAATTTCCGTTTAGAGAGAAACTGCCGAAGTCGTCCAGATTGAGTATGTTTCCGTCTTTCAGTACGGCCTCCATTCCTTCCAGTACTATGCTGAGGCTTTTGTATGCTTCTCCTTTGGATAGGTTGTATTTGGTTGCCAGATATTCTACGAATGCTTTGGTGTCCAGTGTATCCCATGATAGCAGTTGTACCCGGACATTTGTCTCCTTATCTCCTGTGAATGTATCCGCGAAGCGGGTTGTTTTGTAAAGTATGCTCATAATAACTCCTTTCAATAGCCATTGTTTGCGGTGCAGTTGAGTAATAGCCGGGATAGACAAGTGTAACAGGAATATTGCACAAGTATAACAGGACGGTTGCTCAAGTGCAACAGATTAATTCATACAGATGAAGTTGCTAAAAGATAAGGGATTATTTTTAGTTTGTGTGGGAAAAACAATTAACTATTCCTTATGAATTGGTAAAAACATCTTGTCGGTTAAGACGATGCAAAGGTAAGAATAAGTACTGGACTAACAAGAAAATTAGCGAGGAAGAACGTAAAAAGTTTGGTCGTGGAGATGGAGAGGTGATCAATGCGGATGATCCGAGGAATAGAGATTTGATAAGGAGAATGATTAGCGAGTAATTTATAGAAATAATTATTACGGATTAGTGATCAAGCTGCAGATCTGCAGAAACTTAAATCTATATTGGGAATTTAATATATATTGAAATCTATAAGCTTATTTCGGTGGGAAATTAAAGCGCACCTCGTTCGTTCGAGATGCGCTATTTTTTTTGTGAAATTAAACAGTACTTGGTCAAATATCAGTTGGGCAGTCGTCTTGCTATTGCTTTTTGATCCCAGTTATATCAACAAATCCGGTAAGTTTACTCCTTATTTAAACCGTTTCAGGTCCGGTTGTGTAAAGAGATTCAAATATACTGAAAGTGTTAAATCTCAGTTTTTGGGAGTAATATTGGGTTTGTATGAGAACATTCCTGTTTTGTATATGTTTGTGAGGTAAACCCTGCAAACAAAACATATTTAGTCAGGATAAAATATTATATATAATATACTTATTATAAAAATATTAGCGATGATAAAAAGAAAAGCACCATTATCCCTATTAGTAATATTAGATAGCATATCTAAAAATACACTTGAGTTTTTTTCAGTAAGTCAAAGTAGGCAATGCCGGCAGATTATAGGGCGCGATAAAGCGATATTGCGGCATTTAAATTCTTTATTATTAATATTGTTTGTGTCAATTGTGGCTACATCTTGCTCTGATGATAACCATAAGATCATTGAGCAGCCATCAATAAACGTTTTGAGCTATTACCCGAAATCCATGAATATTGTGGAATTACAGTATAAACCAGCTGGACAGGAACCTGGGGTGGTAGATATTGATAAGTCCAGCCAGTATTTTGGGGATCGTGTGACAATGTTTCAACCTGAAAAAATTATATTCAAAAATGATTCTGTATCAATCATCAAACGAGGCGGGTTAATTCAGGAGTATAAAGCCGAATGGAATAAGGGTGATTTATATTTATACAATGGCGTTACTGGTACATGGGACTATTGTGGGAGTAAAGATGGGGAAGTCACATTTATCCTTAATACAGGTTTCTTCTGGGTAAAGGATAACAATATGCATGGTTCATTATCGGTGATAGGGCAGAAATACTCATTATTATCATATTCCGAATTAGTTACATATTTGGGTGGAAACAGTGACAATCTAAATAATCAGGTGGCGTGGCTAAGAGTACAGTACACATTTGAATTAATCCCGGAAGTTAAACTTTAATATAGAAAACATGAAAGCAGTAATAATATCTATCATTTTCTTTTCTATTCTCCATGTTAGCAGTTTTGCTCAACATAATCAGTATACGTCAACCAAGTTTGCGGTCAAAAATTCTTATGAGGTATTTATTGGCGGTATTATGAAAGCGAATGATGTTAACGGTCTACATCAACTTCTTAATGTGCCAATGAATCCCATTACAATTAGCTATAGTTTGCCTTTAAAATCCGAAACGATTACACCTTCATACGATAATATGCTTAGGATTATTCAGCAAAAGCTGCAAGAAAATAATGTATTGAAACCTAACTATCAGTTTTCATTTACGTTGAAGCAGATAGATTCTTATGAACAGCTAGCTTTATTTTTCGGTGAGGAAATTAATCTATCCGACTTATTCAAAATAACATCTCCTAATCCAATTCATAAAACAGTGGCAGTATTAGATATTAGTCAGAGTTATTTTTCCATTGCTATGGATATGCCTGAGGAGGAACTGAGCAACTCTCCGATAGTCCAAGAGCAATTAAGCGAACTTATTTATGTTGGTTCTATAGAATTTGGAAGACGATCAATTCTAATTGTTGAATCGGACCTTAATTATCAGGATGTAAAGGTTGCGTTGAATGAGATCTTAAATAAATCCACTACCAAGAAGGGAGATATATCGGAAAAAAGCAAATCAATCATGGCTAGCTCAATAATCAGAGGACTAATTTTGGATCCCCTTGCCAATGAAAACATAACACCGGATAACCCTTTGGAGTACCTGCTGGATTATATAAACTCTGATATCAGTCCAAATGATTTTGGGGTCCCCATTTTCTTTACAGCAGCCTAGCTAAAAGATAATTCTGTCTTTGTTAACAAGTTTACAAACTAATATTTTAAAAATTAGAACTTACGGAAACACATATTGTGATACCTGCCTTATTATTAGCAGTTCTAATAATAAGTTCATGTAGTTTTGAAGAAGTTTTCTTTTATAGTGCCATCGATGATCCAGTATATAAATACTTCGCATATCTTTCAGAATAATAGCCGGGCAATACCAAGAAAAAACAGTAGACTCAAGCAATAAAGCGTGAACCTACTGTTTCCTTTTTCTGTATTTACTTCTATTTACTATAAGACGCCTTTACAAAAGGAGCATCCAGCAAATAATCCAGACTCTTCTTGACACTTACCTCTACAGGACAACTGTACCCTTCTATTTCAGCAACAATATGCTTTACGCCGGCAACCTTTGCATTTCTGAAGATAGCATCGAATCCGACCATACCACTATCTCCGATTTCTTTGTCATCTTTGATATGAAGCACGGTGAAACGTCCCGGATACTTGTTGAAATAGTCCACAGGACTGTGCTGCCCTCTGACAATCCAATATACATCCATCTGAAAAAAGACATACTCAGGATTGGTATTCTCAATCATATAGTCCAACATAACCGCTTGATTTTCTACTTTCTGAAATTCATGCGCATGATTATGATATCCGAATTTCATACCGTTCTGCTGACATCTTTTGCCTATTTCATTGAAATAGTCGCAATACATCTTCATCTCTTTCATTGTTTTAGGAACACCGATTCCCGGATTTACGATGTATTTCATGCCTGCTGCTTTATGGGCGGCAATGCTTTGATCCCACCATTTCAGTGACTCGGAGAAATCTCCGGAAGCCACTTCCTTGTCCGACAATCCTCTGGAACAATGTGAAGACAGTACTTTCATACCAGCCTTTTCGACAGCATTCTTAAACTCTTCCGGAGTTTTGCCATAGAACTTGCCATTATCATAATTGGCGGCTTCGATGCTGGTGTATCCCATTTGCGCCAAATTCTTCAAAACTACGTTGAGGTCGGTTCCATTATTTATGATGTCTCTGACCGAATAGAGTTGTATGGCAATGTCTTTCTTCTTTTTCGCATCTGCTGCCTGCGGAATTGCCAGCAGTAATGCGAACAGCACTAATAAATAGTTCGTTTTCATAATATGATGTATTAGTCAAGAACCTTCACGCGGATATTGCGGAACCAAACGTCATCACCGTGATCCTGCATTCCGATAAATCCTTCGTGGTTTTCACCACCGCAATTATTCAGCAGTTCAAAAGCCAACGGCCATTTGTCCTGGCTGAACTTGCTGGCCTGCAAAAGGTCGGTCCATTGTTTGGTCCACAAGTGATATTCAAGTACATTCTCGTCATTCTGTCCGTGAACAACCGTACCTTTATAAACCATGATCTTAGCCTTGTTCCATTCGCCGAAAGGTTTTGCATTCTGAGGAACTGCCGGAATCATGTCATATAAAGAAGCCGACTGACGGTTATTGTCTTTCCCCAATTTAGCATCCGGATGATTGTCATTGTCCAATACCTGATATTCAGGTGCGGAAATATAAATAGGTTCGAGCACGTCGTTACCGTCCTTATCTTTAGAAGTCACTTCCTGAGCTAAATAGAAGATACCGGAGTTACCGCCTTTGGAAACCTTCCATTCCATTTCCAGTTCGAAGTTTTTGAATTTGTGGGCAAAGATCAGGTCTCCGCCATCACCATCCTGCGCTTCACCGCCACCGGAACCGTTAAACTTGATGCAACCGTCTTCGATAGTCCATTTGGAAGGAACTCTGTCCTTGCCATAACCACGCCATCCATTAAATGTTTTGCCGTCAAAGATAGTGATGTAACCATCCGCATCTACCGGTAATTGCAAGCTATCCATCTCTGCTGCTTTTAATGATTTTGAATATGATAATGCTACTTCGTTTGCCGATTGCTCTTCCTGAGCACTCCCAGCTTTCTTCTGACCGCTGCAGGAAACTAAAACTCCCGCTGCAAGACAACAAGCTAATGGATAAAATACTTTCTTCATAATAATAACTATTTAATCTTTAATTCTTAACTTACTTTTATCGTGTTATCGTGGCATATCGGGCAATTTCCATCCTTCACGATAATTATGTTTCACCAGTTCGGCTGCGAATTGTTTCGCATTGATCGGGTCTGTCCATGTCTTATTGAATGACGGGTGACCATCATGAATCGTAAATCCGTCCTTAATGCAGGTTCTGAGTGTTTCGTTATCACCGATATTGGTGAAGCACATATTAGCGCCGTCCCATTCCAATGTCTTGTTCAATCCTTGCAGACGGATAGCCAATACACCCATTACCACCATTTCATTCATCGGTCCCGATTCGGAGAAATCCGCTTTCGGCATCACGCGGTTGGATTTGTCTTCCTTACAAGCGCGTACCCAGTCCATCTCATGAGAACACTTGACACGGCGGCATACTTTCGGTGCATTGGGCACACGGCCTGACAACAAGAAAGGTTGTTCTCCGTAGCAGCCGCAAATCAATGTATCTTTTGTTCCGTGGAAAATAGTCAGACCACCACCGGGACCCATCAGTTGTTTTCCTTCCGGGAAACCTTTCGGACGTTCCGGCATCATGCCGCCGTCATACCAATGTATCTCAACTTCCGGCAAGGCAACTTTCGGCATATTGTCGCGGGCGGGGAAAATCATCTTCACGTGCTGGGCCTGAGGAGCGCAGGCACTCAGTAATAATGTAGAAGAACCTTCCACCTTGGTAGGATAACCCAGTTTCAGAGCTCTGAACGGCTGATGCAGAATATGACAGGCCATATCTCCCAGTGCACCTGTACCGTAATCCCACCATCCGCGCCAGTTCCAGGGATGATAAACGTTGTTGTACGGGTTCAGTTTGGCAGGTCCGGTGAAAAGATCCCAGTTCAATGTGTTGGGGATGCGGTCCGCCTTTTCGGGGGCATTCAGTCCTTGCGGCCAGATAGGACGGTCGGTGGCGCATTCCACTTTGGTTACTTCGCCGATTTCTCCATTCCAGATCCATTCGCAAACCAGGTCGGTACCTTCGCCCGATGCTCCCTGGTTACCCATTTGAGTAACTACTCCGGTAGAGGCGGCGAGCTTGGTCAGCAAGCGGGATTCGTAAACGGAGTGAGTCAACGGTTTCTGGCAATATACGTGTTTGCCCATTGTCATGGCATCCGCTGTGATAATAGCATGAGTATGGTCGGCAGTAGCAATGATTACGCCATCAATGGATTTGCCCATTTCATCGTACATCTTGCGGTAATCCCAGTATTTCTTCGCATTCGGGAATTCATCGAATACGCCTTTGGCATATTTCCAGTCTACGTCACAAAGAGCTACGATGTTCTCGGTGCCCTTCACGTTGTTGATGTTGGCATGTCCCATACCGCCGATACCTACGGCTGCGAGGTTCAGTTTGTCGGTTGGGGAAACGTGTCCGTGGCTCATACCTAAGATAGAGCTGGGAGCAATAGTGATTCCTGCTAAAGCAGCGGCTCCTGTTTTAAGAAATTTTCTTCTTGAAAAGTCTGACATGGTTTTATTTTTAAGAGTTAATAATTGATTTCAGTTTCTTATTTTATTGAATATTTATCATGGCTTTTGAAGTAATCCGTATCCATTTTTCATATTTCTTCTTCTTTCCCATATTTGCTCAAGTGTCTCCAGTTCACCGATAGCAGGCAAATCATGTGTATAGGCATCGTGCAAAAAGGTCCATGCATATTCCGATGCGATGGCTGAATCGCGTATGAGCGGCAGTTGGGGATTTCTGATTCCGGTCTCTATGGAGTCGGCGAATAAGTCGCACAGCACATCGATGTTTTTTCCACCGAACGGCTTCTCTATATGATGGGTCTGCGTCACTCCACGCAGATCGACGACAGCTGTTTTGAAATCATGCGTCATTCGCGCGATGCCTTTGGTGCCGATGATGTCCACGTATGAGTTATGAGTCTGGTCTTTGGACAATTGTCCGTACACAAACCCCTGAGTGATATCAAAAACAACGCCGTTCTGGAATGTCCCGTGACACTGTACCCACCAAGGATCTTTATAACTCCACATATTGACACCCTGCGCATGCCATGTCTTGTATTCGCATCCGGCATACCAGCGTGCAATGTCTACATAATGCATTCCGCAGTCATGGAAGGCGGGGCCTTCATATTCGTGACCTTCGCCCGGTGCGAGGCCCGGAGTCATGTGGCAGATTCGCAGAATGGCAAGTTCTCCGATCTCACCCTGATCGATAAATTGTTTGATAGTCTGGTGATACCAGGCGTTGCGGAGATATAAATTGACGGTAGAAAAACAACTGGCTTTCTCGGTGATGTCCACTACTTTCCATTCTTTGTCTATAGTGTCTGATACCGGTTTCTCGGAGATGATATGTTTCCCGTATTTGATAGCCTTTTCAATCCGGTCAAGCCTTGAATCTGCCAACGCGAAGAGTCCCACTACCTGTACACTTTCATCATCGAACATTTCCTGTTCATTTTCGAGTATTTTCGATTCGGGCGACAATTGCTTTGCCAGTTTGCGGCAGTCGGGATTGATGTCGCAAATGTATGCGACTTCCCATCTTCCGCTTTTCTGCATCTCTTTCAAATAAAATCGTCCCATTCGACCGAATCCAATAAGACCAACTTTAATTTTCATCGTATATCTTTTTTAGTTTCTTTATCCCATTATATACTTTGCCTTGTGAGGCATCAGCTTATATAGTAACGCGGTGAATGCCCAGCTGCAAAGGAAAATACAAACTGCCATCAACGGAACCTGCAACGGAATTGGAATTTCCGAAGGACCTATCAGCAGAAAGAACGGACCTACTACAAAGTAGTGTACCATATAAATTCCGAAACCGCATTGGGTCATGTTGGCTAATGCTTTGACGATGACAGGTGTATTGATCACTACTTTCTGCAACATCAGGAACATGGCCAAAGTCATCAGCAACACGTTCGGACTACAGAATGTGAAGTAAAGTTCCATCTCAGTCTCCGTAGCATTCGGGTTGGCGGCAGTTGTGCTGAACCCTGTGTACGTCACATAATATCCAATGGCAAACATCACGGCACAAATGAGGAATGTCTTCCAAACACTCCAATCATTAGTAAGACGATCATCTTTCGATGAACCACTAAAAGGCCAGAAAATTTTTAATGTATTTCCGTTGCCGCCTTCTTTCAGATAATGTCCCAGCAGCAGGTAGCCGTTGAATCCGGCAAAGTAGTAGAACATACTGAACTCGTTCCACGTGTCAGTGCCGAATACATAACCACTCCGGTCGAAAAGCATATTGGCTACATATTCGCGGATATACGGGATAAACAGGGAAACAATCCAGATAAAAAGGAAAGTTTGTTTGGTTTTGTTGCTTGCCCGCTCTACCCATGCGGAGAAGAAAGGCATATAAAGATACAATCCGATGAGCAGATAGATATACCACATATGGTTCTCCTTATGGCTGAAGTTGAACGGTATCATGGCTACATCTTTCAGAGAATCGATGAGGCTTTGCGACTCATGTCCCTGAGTATAGCAGAAGAAGTCGCCGATGATTTCTTTGGGCAGACCCAGCAGCCCCGTGAACCAGGGGAACATACTGTAAAGTACCGACCAGATGAGGAACGGGAAAAGTACGCGGAAGATACGCTTCTTATAAAAAGTGCCTAAAGGCTGTTGCCTGACCGGTAGCAGCAGTAATCCGGTCATCATTACGAATAAGGGAACCGAAGGACGGAGAAGCGAACCGTAGATGGCTGCCCAATGTGTGTACTCGGGAATAACGCGCATCGTAGGAGAAATGTAAAAAGGGTCAATGCAATGTACGCCGATTACCATTAGCATGGCGACGCAACGGACAACATCCAGCCAGACCATCCGGTTGTCCGCAATAGAGTTTTGAGTCATGATATTTTGTTTTTAAGTTATGTAGGCAAAGTTAGCGAACGCCGAAAGCAACCATCATTAAAAACTGATCATTTTAGAACAATCTCTGACCATTTCGAGTATAAATGCTTATTTTTGCATCTGGTAATGTCTTTTTATACAGAAAACTTATGCTGAAAATATTAGTAACGTATGCCGTTCAAGGCGAATTTGTAGAGATAAAGTGGCCCGATGTAGAGCCTTATTACATCCGTACGGGGATCGGAAAAGTGAAGTCCGCCTTTCATCTGGCAGAAGCGATCCGCCAGGTGCAGCCCGATCTCGTTTTGAATCTCGGAAGTGCCGGAACAGTCAATCATCAGGTAGGGGATATCTTTGTCTGCCGCAAATTTATAGACCGCGATATGCAGAAACTTGCCGGACTAGGTATGGAATGCGAAATAGATTCTTCCGCTTTGCTCGAAACAAAAGGCTTCTGCAAGCATTGGACGGAAGAGGGAATCTGTAATACGGGAGATGGTTTCCTGACGGAACTGACTCACGTAAGCGGAGATGTCGTCGACATGGAAGCGTATGCGCAAGCCTTCGTCTGCCGTTCCAAAGAGATTCCTTTTATCTCCGTGAAGTACGTGACCGACATTATCGGACAAAACTCCGTGAAACATTGGGAGGACAAACTTGCCGACGCCCGTCAGGGGCTTTCGAACTATTTCAATGTCTTGAAAGAAAGAATATGATAGGTGACTCCTGCCGCTATCAGTCCCAGAAGAATTTTCACCCATAGGAACGGAATCAGGAAGAAGATGCAATAGAGCATCGTTCCCCACATCAGCACAAGGGAGATAATCTTGGCGCGGAGCGGTATTGCCTTGTTTTCCCGGAAATTGCGGATGTATGGACCGAAGTGCCGGTGATTCAGCAACCAGTTATATAATCGTGGCGACCCTTTGAAATAAAGTGCGGCGGTCAGTAACAGAAAAGGGGTAGTGGGCAGTAACGGCAGAAAGATGCCGAGAATGCCGAGTCCGAGAGATATGCTTCCTAAAACAATATAAAGAGTTTTCATTCGGCAAAGATAGTGTAAAAACAGGAAAAAATAATCGGGTTTGCTGGATGAAAGCTCTTTTTATATTACCTTTGTCCTTGCATCGAGGTGACATTAGATGCTTGTAACTATATTAAATATATACAGCCATGTTTACAGTAATCAAACGCATGGAGATATCAGCTTCTCACAAGCTGGTACTTCCGTATCGCAGTAAATGCGCCAGTCTACACGGTCACAACTGGATTATCACTGTCTATTGCCGTTCCTCACGGCTCAACTCCGAAGGAATGGTGGTGGATTTCACCCGAATCAAAGAAGTGGTCACGGAGAAACTGGACCATCAGAATCTGAATGAAGTACTTCCATTCAATCCGACAGCAGAAAACATTGCCCGATGGGTTTGCAGGCAGATTCCGCAATGCTATAAAGTAGAAGTGCAGGAGTCCGAAGGAAACATCGTCATCTACGAGAAAGATGCTGTGGCAAACGAGAAAACTCCGGCAGCAGGAGAGACAGAATAGACAATAGAAATTTTAGAACAGCTCGAATGATGAGAAAGATTAATGAAATCTTTTACAGTCTACAGGGTGAAGGCTACCACACAGGTACTCCGGCAGTCTTCATCCGCTTTTCCGGATGCAACCTGAAATGCAGCTTTTGCGACACACAACACGAAGCAGGCACCTTGATGACTGACGACGAAATCATAGCCGAAGTCAGCAAATATCCCGCCGTTACCGTTATCCTCACAGGGGGAGAACCTTCGCTCTGGATAGACGATGCACTGATCGACCGTCTGCACAAAGCGGGTAAATACGTTTGTATCGAAACCAACGGCACACGACCGCTGCCGGAGTCCATCGACTGGGTGACCTGTTCGCCCAAGCAGGGTGTCAAATTAGGGATTACCCGGATGGATGAAGTGAAAGTTGTCTATGAAGGGCAAGATATAAGTATTTATGAACTGCTTCCCGCTGAACATTTTTTCCTCCAGCCTTGTTCTTGTAATAACACTGCTTTGACAGTGGACTGTGTAATGCGACATCCTAAATGGAGACTAAGCCTGCAAACACACAAACTAATCGACATCCGGTAAGCAGAGAAAACGGATGTAGTAGCAGAGGATGCATCTAAATTTTACGTAATATAATTATGAAAGTAGGTTTATTTATTCCTTGTTATATCAATGCTATTTATCCCAATGTGGGGGTAGCATCGTATAAACTATTGAAAAGTTTAGGAGTAGATGTCGATTATCCGTTGGATCAGACCTGTTGCGGACAACCGATGGCGAATGCCGGTTTTGAAGATGAATCGATGAAGCTGGCGCTCCGTTTTGACGATCTGTTCCGGGAGTACGATTACATTGTCGGCCCTTCCGCCAGTTGTGTGGCATTTGTGAAAGAGAATCATCCCGGTATCCTTGAAAAAGAAGGGCACGTCTGCCAGAGTGCGGGGAAGATTTACGACCTTTGCGAGTTTATCCATGATGTGCTTAAACCGACGAAGATACCCGCACGCTTCCCGCATAAAGTCAGTATCCACAACAGTTGCCACGGTGTGCGCGAACTCTTGATTTCCGCTCCCAGCGAGTTAAATATCCCTTATTACAATAAATTGCGCGATCTGCTCGATATGGTCGAAGGCATCGAAGTTTTCGAGCCCAGCCATATAGACGAATGTTGCGGGTTTGGCGGTATGTTTGCCGTAGAAGAGCAGGCGGTGTCCGTCTGCATGGGGCGTGATAAGGTGAAAGACCACATGGCTACCGGAGCCGAATACATTGTCGGAGCGGACAGTTCCTGCCTGATGCACATGCAAGGTGTGATCAAACGGGAGCATCTGCCGATTCAAATTATCCACATTGTCGAAATTTTAGCGTCGCAATCATGAGTACCAAACATTCAAAGGCTGCCGAAAAGTTCTTGCAGGACAGCAAGATGGCAGCATGGCATAACGAAACCCTTTGGATGGTCCGAGCCAAAAGGGACAAGATGAGCAAGGAAGTTCCCGAATGGGAAGAGCTTCGCAACAAGGCCTGTGAACTGAAACTGTATTCCAACAGCCACCTCGAAGAACTCTTGCAAGAGTTTGAAAAGAACGCCACTGCCAACGGAGCGATTGTGCACTGGGCAAAAGATGCGGACGAATATTGTGCCATTGTGTACGAAATACTGAATGAGCATAATGTACATCATTTCATCAAGAGCAAGTCGATGCTTGCCGAAGAGTGCGGGTTGAATCCCTTCTTGATGGAACGCGGAATAGACGTGGTAGAGTCCGACTTGGGCGAACGTATTCTGCAATTGATGCATCTCGAACCGAGTCATATCGTTCTTCCTGCTATCCACATCAAACGGGAGCAAGTGGGAGAACTGTTTGAAAAGGAGATGGGTACGGAAAAAGGAAACTTCGACCCGACCTACCTTACTCATGCCGCACGCAAGAATCTGCGCCACCTTTTTTTGAATGCGGAAGCCGCCATGACGGGCGCCAACTTTGCCGTAGCCTCTACCGGAGACATTGTAGTCTGCACCAATGAAGGGAATGCCGATATGGGTACTTCTTATCCGAAGTTGAATATAGCCGCTTTCGGCATGGAGAAGATCGTGCCGGATCTGGATGCGCTGGGTGTGTTCACCCGTCTGCTGGCACGTTCGGCAACCGGACAGCCGGTGACTACCTATACTTCTCATTATCGCCGTCCGCGTGAAGGTGGTGAATATCATATTATTATTGTGGATAACGGCCGGAGTACGATCCTTTCCAAGCCCGACCATATCAAGACATTAAACTGTATCCGTTGCGGTGCCTGTATGAATACCTGTCCGGTCTATCGCCGAAGTGGGGGATACTCCTACACTTACTTTATACCCGGCCCTATCGGTATCAATCTGGGGATGGCTCATGATCCGGAGAAGTATTATGATAATCTTTCTGCCTGTTCCTTGTGTATGTCCTGTTCTGATGTCTGTCCGGTAAAAGTGGATTTGGCAGAACAGATTTACAAGTGGCGTCAAGACCTTGACGGATTGGGAAAGGCGAATACCGGAAAGAAGATAATGTCCGGTGGCATGAAGTTCCTGATGGAACGTCCTGCATTGTTCAATGCGGCTCTGTGGGCGGCTCCGATGGTGAACAGTCTGCCACGCTTTATGAAATACAATGACTTTGACGATTGGGGCAAAGGACGCGAACTGCCGGAATTTGCTAAAGAGTCATTCAACGAAATGTGGAAGAAAAACGAGGTACAGGGAAAGGAGGAATCAAAATGAGCAGCAGAGAAGAAATATTGGCGAGCATCCGCAAGCATACGCAGACACGCTACGAAAAGCCGGATATAGCAGATATGAAACGTTTGACGTATCCGGACAAAATGGAGCAATTTTGCGCTATCAGCCGTGCGGTAGGCGGTACGGCAGTGGTATTGGGCGAAGGCGAAGATGTGAATGCCGTCATTCGCTGGACGTATCCGGATGCGATGCGCATTGCTTCCGTATTGCCGGATATATCTTGTGCGACTTTCAATCCGGATATGGTGGACGACCCGAAAGAACTGGACGGAACCGAGGTAGCCGTTATTCGGGGAGAGATCGGAGTAGCGGAGAACGGCGCTGTCTGGATACCGCAAACCGTGAAGTACAAAGCGATTTATTTTATTTCGGAGAAACTGGTGATTCTGATCGACCGGAATAAGATTGTGGATACCATGTACGACGCTTATCGCAAACTGGACGGACAGGAATATCAGTTCGGTACCTTTATTTCCGGCCCGTCAAAGACGGCGGACATCGAACAGGCATTGGTCATGGGAGCGCATGGAGCACGGGAGGTTTTGGTCATATTGACGTAACTCCGCTTTATTATTCTAAAATAAATTTGGATTTAAAACAATAGAAGCTTAGTTTTGTTAGGACAAAGAAAAATGGAGCTTCTGTATAAGATAAACAAAGGCTCTGTTGATAGGAAACAGAGCCTTTGTTGTTGATATATAGAGCCTCTGTTTTCTGTCTCATCCATGGAAAGAACTATAATCGTCTAAATAATAAAAACAGTATGTATGCAAATAAAGTAAAGAAGATAGCTGCCGTTCATGACCTTTCGGGGATGGGACGTGTTTCTCTGACAGTCGTTATTCCTATCTTATCTTCTATGGGTTTTCAGGTTTGTCCGCTTCCTACGGCGGTATTGTCCAACCATACGCAGTATCCCGGCTTCTCCTTTCTGGACCTGACGGATGAAATGCCGAAGATCATAGGCGAATGGAAGAAGCTGGAAGTTCAGTTTGACGCTATTTATACCGGTTATCTGGGTTCCCCGCGGCAGATTCAGATTGTTTCCGATTTCATCAAGGATTTCCGTCAGCCGGATAGTCTGATAGTAGCCGATCCGGTGCTGGGTGATAACGGCCGGCTTTATACCAACTTTGATATGGAGATGGTGAAAGAAATGCGTCATCTGATAACCAAAGCGGATGTGATCACACCGAATCTGACAGAACTGTTTTATTTGCTGGACGAACCGTATAAAGCGGATAGTACGGATGAGGAACTGAAAGAATATCTCCGTCTCCTGTCCGACAAAGGTCCGCAGGTGGTTATTATCACCAGTGTTCCGGTGCACGATGAGCCTCATAAGACTTCCGTATATGCCTACAATCGTCAGGGAAACCGTTACTGGAAAGTGACTTGCCCTTATCTGCCTGCCCACTATCCGGGCACAGGGGATACATTCACAAGTGTGATCACCGGCTCCTTGATGCAGGGAGACAGTCTTCCGATGGCGTTGGACCGTGCTACCCAGTTTATTCTGCAAGGAATTCGGGCAACTTTCGGCTATGAGTATGACAACCGGGAAGGTATTCTGCTGGAAAAAGTGCTTCATAATCTGGATATGCCGATACAAATGGCAAGCTATGAGTTGATATAATTAATATTTATAAACTTTTGTACTTCAGATATTTCTACTATTTTTACTGCCTAATTAGTAATCATGAATAAACATATCTGATGACTCAAACACTTAAAACGACTGAACGGCTCGGAGTAGTAGATGCTCTGCGCGGATTTGCCCTGCTGGCTATTGTATTGTTGCACAACCTTGAACACTATAATCTGTTTTTACCGCTGGATTATACGTTGCCGGCATGGTTGCAGACCATAGATAAGTATGCGTGGGATACCATGTTCTTCCTGTTTGCAGGGAAAGCATACGCTACGTTCTCTTTGTTGTTCGGATTTAGTTTCTATATCCAGTTTCATAATGCGGAAAAGCGCGGAACAGATTTCCGTGGACGATTTGCGTGGCGGATGTGCCTGCTTTTCCTGTTTGCACAGTTACATGCCTTGTTCTACAACGGGGATATTCTTTTGCTTTATGCAGTAGTCGGCTTTGCCTTGATTCCTGTTTGCAAGCTCAAAGATAAGACAGTCTTTTGGATTGCTGCCATCTTACTTTTGCAACCTTATGAATGGGGGCGTGCCATCTATGCAATGATCAATTTGGAGTATGTACCGTCAACAGGGCATTTTATTCCTTATTATAAACTTGCTCAGGAAGTGACATCCAATGGCAGTTTCTTTGAAGTACTCCGTTCCAATATCACTGACGGGCAGATGTATAGCAATATTTGGCAAGTAGAAAACGGTCGCCTGTTCCAGACGGCAGCTTTATTCATGTTCGGAATGCTTTTAGGACGCCGGAAGTATTTTATGAAAAGCGAAGAGTCCTTGCGTTTCTGGAAGAAGATGCTGACAGGTGCCATCCTTGCATTTATCCCTCTCTATTGCCTGAAAACTTTTATACCCGCTTTGATTACAAACCCGTCTATAATGGTTCCGTATAAGATTGCTGTTCCGTCTTATGCCAACTTTGCTTTTATGGTCATTCTTGTTTCTGTCTTTACCTTGCTTTGGTTTAAGAAGGATACAGGATATAGCTGGCAAAGTCTGCTGATTCCTTACGGTCGCATGAGTCTGACAAATTATATCTCCCAGTCAATCATGGGAGTAACCATCTATTACGGATTCGGACTGTCAATGTACAAGTATGCAGGAGCAACGGGAAGCCTGCTGATTGCATTGCTTATCTTCACTATTCAGTTGATATTCAGCCGCTGGTGGCTTGCCCGTCATAAACAAGGACCGTTGGAATTCCTGTGGCGTAAAGGAACTTGGATTTAGAATCTTATAACGACTGACGGGCGCTTATTATTCTCAAACCATTCTCATCGCAATGAGAAAAAATTCTCAAGGCTATGAGAAAAAATACTCATTGCGATGAGAAATAATTCTCAAGCCTATGAGAATCTTTTCTCATGGGCTTGAGAACTTTTTCTTATTAAAGTGAGTATAATTCTTGTTGTATTCATCATTCATAAGAAAGCTAATTCATAAAAAGTCAGCTCTCATAAGAACTCTGCCGGCTATATTACTTGTGGAATTTCACTGTGATTTCTGCCGATTGGTTTCCGTAAGTCCAGTCCGGACCTTCTTGAATCAGGCGTATGGCCTCCTTATCCAGAGACTTGCAAAGACTTTCCTTGACTTTAATGTCGAAGGGACGCCCTTCTTTGTTAACAAAGAAAGTCAAGGTAACTTTGCCTTTGACTTCTGCGCAAGCATCGTCCGCAGGGTATGCCAGATTCTTTTTCAGATACTTTTTATATTGCTTCATGCCTGTTACGGGTTCCGGAACGACAGGACCCTGTAAACTATCGGCCTTTTGGGAGATAACAGCGTCTTTTAATGTATCTGATTTCTGCAATGCACCCGAAGCTTTTTTCAAATCTTTGATGGATACGGCAGAAATGGCTCCTGTCACAGCTACCTTTTTCTGTGCGCCATATCCTGTTACTACGACTTCATCCAGTGTTGTTTTATTTTCACTCATGGCTATAAGCATATTCTTACTGGTGTCTGCCGGTATACTAACCGGATTATAGCCAATATAATGTGCAGTTAATATTTCATTACCTTCCTTTTTGGGCAAGGAGAATTCTCCGTTGATATCCGTTATCGCTCCATACGTTGCTCCTTTGTAAGTGACGTTAGCTCCGACGAGTGGTTCTCCTCTGTCGTCCGTCACTTTCCCTTTGATCATGTTGTTCATTTGGGTGGTCAATTGAGCTGCTTTCATCTTTTTCCTGTTGGCATCTAGGAAAGAAGTATCTGTAACCGTTGTGATAGCCGCTTCTTCCAGCTCTTCTGCCGGAGCAACCATTTCTTCCATTATCGGAGTTCCGGCAGGCGTTGCTTGGGGAGTCGCTGCTTTAGAAGCCACTGCTTTAGGAACCGTTGCGGAAGGAGCCCCCGAAGGTGTACTTTGGGATGGAGAATCCTGCCTTGTCTTGGCGATTATATCTTTTCCGACCGTTTCCTTTGTGGCAGAAGGACGACCGGAATCCGGTTCCATCTTTGGAGCGGATAGGGAAGTGTCTTCTTTGTGAGCAGGAACAGTTGCAGTGGCGGCGGGCTGCTCTTTAGCTATGAACACATCCTCTCCAACATTCTGTTTCAGAAACAGGAAGTAACTGCTGATTCCGATTCCTATAATCAGGCAGGCGGCAATGCTCCAGGTGACGGCATACGTATTTCTTTTCTTTGCCGAATGGGCGTTTACCTTCATCCGCAATTTATTAATCTGTTCTTCGTGGTCCCCTTCTACTTGGTGGTACCCATCCATCGCGTCAGCCAGAAAAGGGTCTTTCATCGACTCTTTTTCCAGTCGATGCGCCTCTTTTCCTTTGCGGAGTCCTCGTATGTAGTCCAATAGTTTCATAGGGCTTGTTTCTTAATACAAATTTTCAAGTTTCGCTTTCCGTTCTGGATATAGCTTTTCACGTTATTCAGAGTAAATCCGGTTTGTTCGACAATATCCGCATACGACATTTCTTCCAGGAAGAAACGTGTAATGCTGGTCCTTTGTTCTTCGGGCAGCTTTTCCAGACAGTGGTGCAATGCTTTCAGCTGCTCTTCCGAACTTTCCTCTTCACTTAATAGATGCAGAAATTCGTCGGATTCCATAATATTAATGGTATAATCCAGCGGAATTTCTTTGTTTTCCTTTCGTAACAGTTGCAGGCAATGGTTCTTCGCCACCCGATAGAGCCACGGCTTGAATGCTTTTATCTCATAATTGATGATTTTAGGTAACAGGTCTTCAAACATCTGCATCACCGCTTCCTGCGCTTGGTCTTCATCTTGCAGATATTTCAGGCAAAGTCCGTACGTCAGCGGGATATAACGGTTGTATAGTTCACCGAAATATTCCGTATCCCCGGACTTTATATAATGGGTCAGTAGTTCCTCGTCCGATAGCTTCGATATGTTTCGTACATTGAACAGCACTTTCTCTATTCGTCGTCTTCTGTTACTACCTGATATTTATCTTTCATCATCTCAAAATCATCCGTTATCTGTTTTAGAATCTCATGAACGTCTGTGCTTCCGGCTACGGCAGGCGTTCCGTAAAAGATGGATGCCTTGTAAGGCAATAAGATTAATTCTCCCTTGGGGAGTGAACGTCCCATGCCGGTCATGAAAACCGGTATATATTTCAGTTCCGGTCGCAGAGACAAGATACGGGCTATGCCGGACTTTATTTTTCCCATTTGTTCGGGCTTCCCTCTTGTACCTTCGGGAAAAAGAATCAGCGAGTATCCTTCATCGATGGCATCGAGCATTTTCCGGAGTGGGTCGTGCTCCGAGTCCTTTTCTCCTTTTCTTCTGATGAGAAGGGTGTTGATGAAGTAATTGCTGAAAGCGGCCTGAAACCGGGTTCTTCCGAAGTAATCTTCCGCGGCTACGGGTTTTATTTTCCACAAAAGGTTGCCGGGTAGGGAAGAAAGCAGGCTGAGTGTATCCAGATGGCTGTTGTGATTGGCAAGGATGATGAATTGTCCTTCTTTTCTGAGGAATCGGGTATCGGGGAACTGGACTCCCACGATCAGTTTCAGAAACCACCGGAATATACCTTTATATAGTATCTGCATCATGGCAGACTGCATGAATCTTTTTTTCATAGTATGCCGGCTAATAAGCTATATAATAAACGAGGTGGAAGAACACCGGAGCTGTATAGGACAGAGAGTCTATGCGGTCGAATACTCCACCATGACCGGGGATGCTATCTCCCATGTCTTTGATGCCTTTATCACGTTTGATGGCCGAGATGACTACATCTCCCGCAAATCCGGCAATGGCAATGAGGGCGCTGACCAGAATTACGTTGGGCGTGGAGAGCGGAGTGAGGAATCCCAGAAAGTATCCTATAACCGTAGTGCTGACGACACCTCCCAAAAAGCCTTCCCATGTTTTGTTGGGACTCACTTTGGGCAGAATTTTGTGACGTCCGAAGAGTTTTCCCCAGACGAACTGCATGATATCGTTGATTTCTGTAAGGAACACGAGGAACATCAGCAGTCCGCGTCCTCCCGCATTGAAGCCCGGCAATTCGGGTAACGAGAGAAGATAAGCGAGGTGGCTGATACCAAATACAGAAAGCATCAGAATCCATTGCAGCAAAGCGATGGATTTAGTGATTCCGTGTGTATCGCCTTTCAATACCAGTCGTAATGGCAATAACAGGAACATAACTACGGGGATGAATATGATGTATGCCCCATACCACGCGATATAAGCAAGATAGTATTGGATAGGAATAGCCAATATGCCCCAGAACAGTGCACGGCGGTCTGCCTCTCTGAATCCTAATACCGAATAAAGTTCTCTGAATGCTATAAAAGAGAGAAATGCAAGAAAAAAATAAGAAATGCCGTAGCTGATGAAAACGGCACCGATAAACATTGCTGCCATAATCCACCATGAGCGGGTACGGGCAACCAGTTCGCTGATATTGGTTTTCGGCGACAGCTTTTTTACCAGAAAGAGGGCGATGCTTGCCGTCACCAGCAAACAGATAATAAGGGTGATTACAATAATTAACTCATCGCTTAGCGTAGGGAATAATTTGTCCAATAGTTGTTTCATTTCGCTTCGTTGTTTGTGTGAGACATAAGATATAAACGGTGTATAAGAGTGGCGATCAGACCGATATTCATTAGTATAAGAGTAATGAGGCACACGATCTGTTCATATCCCCAGTGAATGGTGCAGGTGGCAATCACAAAGCACAGTGTCAGTAAAGCCATGCGATGTTGCTTCGCCATCGGGCCGTTAAAGAAATGCTGTTGTGTCTTGTAAGCTCCTATCCAGCGGAAATAAGCGGTCATTACGGCAAGCAGGGCGGCAAGCCATCCCAGTTCTATCCCGAATCCTCCGGCTACATAGCCTACAGGAATGATAAACAAGGCATCGGCGAATCGGTCGGGCATATCATTGTATAAATCTCCGTTGGCACTTTTCTTTCCTCCTTCTATAGCCACCATTCCGTCAAACAGATTACATAGTAACCGCGACTGCATACAGACGATGAACAGAATATAAGCGACGTATTTATTGAAATCGGGATAGATAACAGTGCCCGTCAGCAGAAGGCAACCAGCCAAAGCGAAGAATACACTCATCATTGAAATCTGGTTGGGAGTGATGCCCCAACCGGTTAGTTTACGGGCGATAATGTTAGCCCAAGCGGTGTTTCGTGAGGCTATTTCCCGCCTTCCGTCGACTTCATGTTTCATTTTTATGAATGTTTATTGTTCGCAAATATACACATCATCTTAGAAGCAGCAAAAGAATGAAGGATTATTTTGAAAAGCGTGCTATTTTCAATGAAAATAAAAAAACTTCAGTTGGTTTATGGAATCCGTGTGGAATCTGCATCTCTATAGTAAAAGCGGATTAATTGTAACATTTTAAAAAGATAAAGTTATGAAGACAAATCAACTCAGAGCAATGATGCTCACGGTGATGTTAGTGATTACTACATTGGGTGGTACGGTATGGGCACAGCCTTTGATCGTAAAGGGAACGGTGACGGACGGATCAGACGGTTCGCCGTTGGTAGGATGTGCGGTGACGGTCAAGGGAACATCCCGTGGAGCTGTTACGAACCTACAAGGGCAGTACAGGATTGAAGCAAACAAAGGGGAAACTCTTATCTTCAGCTATATTGGTTTTGATAAAGTGGAAAAAGTCGTATTCTCTGCAAAGATGGACGTAAGTCTTAAGGCCAGTTCTGATGTATTGGAAGAATGTGTTGTCGTCGGATACGGCAGCCAGCGAAAGGTAGCTGTTACCGGTGCCATATCAACCGTCAATCTGGCAAGTCTCAGACACCCGTCCGTACGTATGGATGCAGTAAATACGGAAGAATATAAATCGATCAGTGAAAATGGTTTTAAGCAGGTAGGAGAATCTCCGCTTTCTACTTTCTCTATTGATGTGGATGCCGCTTCTTACAGTAATATGCGTCGTATGATCAACAGTGGTACCTTGCCGGTGCCTGATGCTATCCGTACAGAAGAGTTAGTGAATTATTTCTCCTACGATTATGCGAAGCCGACCGGAAGCGATCCGGTGAAGATAACAATGGAAGCAGGTGTTTGCCCCTGGAATGCTGATCATCGTCTGGTACGTATCGGACTGAAAGCAAGGGAAATTCCGACTGACAAACTTCCGGAATCTAATCTGGTATTCTTGATTGATGTATCCGGTTCTATGTGGGGACCTACCCGTCTGGATTTGGTGAAGTCATCTCTGAAGCTATTAGTTAATAACCTGCGTGAAAAAGATAAAGTTGCCATCGTTGTGTATGCAGGCAACGCCAGCGTAAAACTGGAATCTACTCCGGGCAGTGACAAACAGAAAATACGTGATGCGATAGATGAACTGACATCCGGTGGCTCTACGGCCGGCGGAGCAGGTATCCAACTGGCTTATAAAGTGGCTAAACAGAACTTCCTTCCTAAAGGAAACAATCGGATCATTCTTTGTTCCGATGGAGATTTCAATGTAGGTGTTTCTTCTGTGGAAGGTTTGGAACAGTTGATAGAAAAGGAACGTAAGAGCGGAGTATTCCTGAGTGTGCTAGGTTATGGAATGGGTAACTATAAAGACAATAAAGGTCAGGCTTTAGCAGAAAAAGGGAATGGAAATCATGCTTATATCGATAATTTGCAGGAAGCCAATCGTGTCCTGGTGGGTGAGTTTGGCGCTACGCTTCATACGGTGGCAAAGGACGTGAAACTGCAAGTGGAATTTAATCCGGCTCAGGTGCAGGCATATCGTCTGGTTGGTTATGAGAGCCGTTTGCTGAAAGACGAAGACTTTAATAATGACGCCAAAGATGCCGGAGAATTGGGAGCCGGACATACGGTGACAGCTTTCTATGAAGTGATTCCCGTAGGCGTAAAGAATGACTACGTAGGAAAGATAGATGATCTGAAATATCAGAAGAAACAAAAAGAGACGGTGCAGCCGACCGGTTCTAATGAATTGCTGACCGTGAAACTGCGCTATAAAGCTCCGGATAAGGATGTCAGCAAAAAGATGGAAGTTCCCTTTGTGGATAATAAAGGAAATAATGTTTCTTCCGATTTCCGTTTCGCTTCTGCTGTGGCTATGTTCGGTCAGCTGCTTCGGGACTCTGACTTCAAAGGAGAGGCAAGCTATGATAAAGTGATCGGTCTTGCCAAGCAGGGACTGGATAATGATGAAAAAGGATACAGAAGAGAATTTATCCGTTTGGTAGAAACTGCCAAAGGGATGAAGCAGGAGAAAACCATAAGTGATTAACGGTTACAATTAGGAAAGAGTGTATAGATGCTATAGGAAGGTATCTAAGTGTTAAAGAATCAATTTAAAGGGCGGATTTATCTGCAATAGTTTTGCTAATAAACAAATGTTTATTATGTTTGTACTGTGTTTTTAAAGCGATGTTTGACAATCAGGAAGAGCTAAAGGCTCACATAGAGCATGTTAAGCGATGCTTGCAGTTCTATGCTCAAAGTGTGGAGGAATTGTTGAAGCAAGGATACCCACAAAGAGAGTTAGAGAGGTTGATCGATATTCAACTGGATAAGCTGATCGAACTCCTCAAACAACTGAAAGACTAACATTAACCTCCTCATGTATTGAGGGGCTGCTTTAAAAACTCAATCATATAAAAATGTTTGTTATGGGAACAGATAGAGAGATAAATAATTTGTTGAATGAATTTCTCCAGCTGGAGACAGATGAACAACGGAGACAGTTCCAGGGTAAAATAGCTCATACCTTATCAGGGAAAACGGAAGAGGAAAAACGTGAATTTGCTGAGATTCTTTCCAATAAAGCTCAGCAAACAATAGACCAGTCACAAGCGTTGATTGATGAATATGATTTCAAGCAAGCATTGAAAGATATTGTTCCGGCTATTACTTGGTCTTATATTGCTGAAGAATATTTTAATAAGTCGCGTTCTTGGTTCAGTCAGCGTATGAATGGTTATCATGTTAATAACAAGGTTGCTACCTTTACTGACGATGAAATTGATTTATTATCAGATAGTTTACTCGATTTGAGTGAACGAATAAAGAAAAGTGCTTTCCTCTTGAGGAAACATCGCCTTTAAAAACACAACTTTCGAATGAAAGCGGCTTCCATATTAAATTGGAAGCCGCTTTTTATATATAAAAATAGCTGTAAGCATTATACTTACAGCTATTTGACCTTGCACGGGAGGAGAGGCTCGAACTCCCGACACCCGGTTTTGGAGACCGGTGCTCTACCAACTGAGCTACTCCCGTGTTTGCGGCTGCAAAGGTAGTATAAACTTCCGAACCAGCAAATATTAGGGTAAATAAATTTCCAATTATTTTAATTTTTCCCATTCATCGGGCTTAAAACCTACCAGAACGAAACTGTCTGTCACTACTAACGGGCGTTTCACCAGCTTACCGTTTGTTGCCAGCAATGCGATTTGTTCTTCCTCAGTCATGGAAGGCAGCTTTTCGCTCAGTTTCAGCTCTTTATATACCAAACCACTTGTGTTGAAGAATTTCTTTATTGGCAATCCACTTCGTGGAATCCATGCTTTCAACTCTTCCACCGTAGGGTTATCTTCCACAATGAGCCGGTTAGTGTACTCAATGTTATTTTCGATTAGCCATTTCTTAGCTTTCTGGCATGTACTGCACGCCGGATATTGCAAAAATAAAGGTGTCATACTATATACTATTTATCGATTAATATCTAATACTTATTACTTAATACCTATTACTTAAATTACCATCTGCAAATCCTGATACATAATCCGATAGGCGGCGGCTTTTTTATCTAATGCAAGCGGGTACGCCCGTGAGGAAGAAGGCATCCGGTAGAGTCTCATCGCCCGTCCTTCAAACACAAATTCGGCATAGTCTCCTACTTTCGGTTCTTCCACTTCCAGTTGTGCACGGAGCGTATCCGTTGCCTTCTGTCCGGTGGTGACGATCGCTCTGCATTCGGGCAGTTGGCGGAGTAATGCAGCAATGTCCGTCGGTTGCACCACTTCCAGAAATTTGTCCGAAGCGTTATCCTGCAAACGCCGGATAGATGAGGCTGTATCGAACAGGGCGATTCCTTTTTCATTCAGGAAGTCAATAATCTGTTCCCGGCAGAATGCTTTCCGCGTATCGTTCAGAAAGTGATCTTTGTCTCCGAAAAACAAGAGTCCGACAATGCGCCACATATCATTGTTCAGGTTCGGATAATAAAAATCCATCGACCACCGTTTTCTTTGTGGCGGAAAACTTCCCAGCATCAGCAACTTTGCTTTTGGTGGGAGAAAGGGTTTTAAAGGATGTTTTTCGATTTCAATCTCCATATTGATGTAATTTCCTACAAAAATAACGAATCTATTCTTTTCCTTCAAAATAGTTGCGGAAAAAAACAAATTTAAAAATATTTGGCTATTTTTGCACGGAGATGGTGAAAAACAACTTATTGAAATGCTGTTGAAAACAAGAATAATTATAAGTTGCTGTTTTATAAGCTTGTTATCTTTCTTTGAAGAAGATTGTTATGCTTCACGGCCGGGGTCGAAAGAATGTGTGAAAGTCTCCTCTGCCAGTTTTACGGTAAGGGGGCGGGTCATCGATACCTATGGTGAACCACTTATCGGAGCGACAATCAGAGAGAAAGGCGGAGCGAATGGAACAGTGACAGATGTGGAGGGGAATTTCTTTTTATTCGTTCCGGATAGTGCTGTTCTGCAAATTTCTTTCGTAGGTTACGAGTCTCAGGAAGTCAGTGTAAAGGGTAGGTCAATGCTTGAAGTATGTCTGAAAGAAAATATTCTGCTGCTTGACCACGTGATTGTAACTGCTTTGGGACTTGAAAAGAAAGAATCCTCTTTGGCTTATGCCGTGCAAAAGGTGAGGGGAGAAGAACTGAATCGTGTGAAAGAAGTGAATATGATCACGGCTTTGGCAGGAAAGGCAGCCGGTGTACAGGTCAGCAAGAACTCTTCCGGCATGGGCGGATCGGCGAAAGTCAGTATCCGTGGGGTGCGGTCGGTGGCCGGTGATAATCAGCCTCTGTATGTGATAGATGGTGTCCCCATGCTAAATTCTACTTCGGAACAGGCTTATTCGGCTATCGGCGGTACGGCAAATGCCGGCAACAGGGACGGAGGCGACGGCATCTCGAATCTGAATCCGGAGGACGTGGAAAGTATCAGCATCCTGAAAGGAGCTCCTGCCGCAGCCCTGTATGGTAGCCAGGCGGCCAACGGAGTCATTCTTATTACTACAAAGAAAGGAAATACCGTAGGACGGAGGGATATTCATTTCTCTACCGGACTGACTTTTGAAAAGGCTTTTTCTCTGCCTGAAATGCAGAACAGCTACGGAGTAAGTGATGTAACAGACAGTTGGGGAGAAAAAGAAAATCTGACGGTTTACGATAATTTGGGTGACTTTTTCCGTACCGGACTGACGTCGATCACTTCTGTATCCGTCAACTCAGGAAATGACAAGCTACAAACATATTTCTCCTATGCCAACACCACCGGTCGCGGTATTCTGAATGAAAATAAACTCTCCAAACACAATATCAATCTGAGAGAGACCGCCGTCCTCTTCAACAGCAGGCTGAAACTGGACGGTAACGTGAATGTCATGAAGCAGACGGTGAAGAATAAACCCGTATCGGGAGGCTTTTATATGAATCCGCTGGTAGGGCTCTACCGTTTTCCTCGTGGCGAGGGCTTGTCTTATTATAAGGAGAACTATGAACGTTATGACGAGGACAGAAAGCTGAATACACAAAACTGGCATACTTTTACCGAAGACTTTGAACAGAATCCGTATTGGATACAAAACCGCATACAGAGTAAGGATGCACGTATCCGCCTGCTCCTTTCCCTTTCTGCCAATTTGAAAGTCACTGATTGGCTGACACTTCAGGCTCGTGGCAATCTGGATCACTCAGCCGATAAACTGCGTCAGAAATTTTATGCCTCCACCGCTACGGCACTCTGTGGGATGAACGGGCGCTATATTGAAATGGATTATCAGGAAACGCAGATGTACGGAGACGTGATGGCGATGGTCAAGAAGCAACTGAATGACTTCACATTGGACGTAGCCATTGGCGGCAGTATCAATGACAGAATCACTAACTCCACTCGCATTGATTCGAAGAATGCTTCGTTGAAATATGCCAATGTGTTCAATCTTGCCAATATCGTGATGAGCAGTTCTGCCAGTATCGATCAGAAAATAGATGCCCATTACCAACTGCAATCGGTCTTTGCGACGGCACAGATTGGCTATAAAGAAGGAGTCTTCCTTGACCTGACCGCACGTAACGACTGGTCGTCTACGCTGGCTTACACGAAATATGAGAAGAAAGGATTCTTTTATCCTTCCGTCGGTGTCTCTTTCCTTCCGGATAAGTGGGTAAAGATGCCCGAATGGGTTTCGTTCTCGAAGTTGCGCGGTGCTTATAGTATCGTAGGCAACGGGGTGCCTCCTTTTATCACTTACCCTGTTTCGTATGTGACTGCCGGTGGAGAGATACTGGCAAGCGATGCGGCCCCTTTCGCCGAGATGAAACCGGAAATGACGCATTCCGTCGAATTGGGCATGGAATGGAAGTTCTTGCAGCACCGCCTCGGATTAAATCTGACCTATTACCGTACCGACACGTATGAGCAGTTCTTCAAACTGCCTGCGCTTGCGGGGGATAAGTATGCCTATCGATACGTCAACGCCGGAGATATCCGGAATCAGGGATGGGAGATAACGCTGGATGCCACTCCGGTACTGACCCCCGACTTCACGTGGAAGACCTCTCTCAACTTCTCTGCCAATAAGAATAAGATTGTAGAACTTCATGAAGAACTGAAAGAATTTGTTTACGGACCTACCAGCTTCTCGTCCAGTTATGCGATGAAACTGGTGAAAGGCGGCTCTATCGGCGATATTTACGGTAAAGCCTTTATACGTGATGAAGCAGGCAGCATCGTTTATGGAACGGACGGAGACTATAAAGGACTTCCGTTGGTCGAAGGCGACGGAAATACCGTAAAGGTGGGCAATGCCAATCCGGATTTTATGCTGGGATGGAATCATTCCTTCTCCTACAAAGGTTTTAGCCTTTACTTCCTGCTTGACTGGCGCTATGGAGGTGAAGTCCTTTCGCAGACCCAGGCGGAGATGGACCTCTATGGAGTATCGAAAGCGACGGCACAAGCCCGTGATAAAGGATATGTTTCGCTGGAAGGCCAGCAAATAAGCGATGTCAAAGGATTCTATAAGAATGTAGTGGGCGGACGTGCCGGAGTGACGGAATACTATATGTATGACGCTACCAACCTACGGTTGCGGGAAATATCGCTGAGTTATAGCTTCCCCCGAAAATGGGTACAGAAAACGAATTGTCTGAAAGACCTGCAACTTTCTTTTGTAGCCCGCAACCTTTGTTTTCTGTACAAGAAAGCGCCTTTCGATCCCGATCTGGTACTTTCTACAGGCAATGACAATCAGGGAATTGAAGTGTTCGGTATGCCTACCACCCGCAGTCTGGGCTTTACTTTGACATGTGAATTTTAAGAGTAGGAGGGAAGACGATGAAGAAAAAACATATTTATATATACTTGCTGGGGATGCTGCTGCTTTCTGTTGGCTGTACAGGGAAATTCCGTGAATTTAATACCGACCAGTCGGGAGTTACGGACGATGATTTGCTGATTGACGACAATGGTTACGGTATTCGTCTGGGGATTATCCAGCAAGGCATCTACTTTAACTACGATTTCGGTAAAGGCAAGAACTGGCCTTTCCAGTTGATACAGAATCTGAACGCGGATATGTTCTCCGGTTATATGCACGACGGAAAACCCTTGAACGGAGGTACGCATAACTCGGATTATAATATGCAGGATGGCTGGAACAGCGCCATGTGGACACATATGTATTCGTATATCTTTCCACAAATCTACCAGTCGGAGAATGCCACCCGTGATACGGAACCTGCCTTGTTCGGCATTACCAAAGTGCTGAAAGTGGAAGTCATGCACCGTGTGACAGATTATTACGGCCCTGTTATTTATAAGAATTTCGCGAATGCCCAGAATCAATATCGCCCTGATACGCAGAAAGAAGTCTACTATGAGTTCTTTAATGAACTCGATTCGGCTGTTGTCTCTCTTGCCGATTATATAGAAAAGAAGCCCGAATCTAATGGATTCACCCGCTTTGATATCTTGCTGGACGGTCAATATTCCTCCTGGATCAAGTTTGCCAATTCGTTGCGTATGCGTCTGGCAATGCGTATTTCTGCGGTTGATCCGGATAAGGCACGCACCGAGTTCCTGAAAGGACTGGAAAATGAATTTGGTGTTTTTGAAGCGGAAGATGAACGGGTAGCGGTCTCTACGAAATCCGGATTCACGAATCCGTTGGGAGAACTCAACCGGGTATGGAATGAAACTTATATGAGCGCTGCAATGGAATCTATTCTGACAGGCTACGATGATCCCCGACTGAAAGTTTACTTTGAAACCTGTACCGACAAAGCGTATGCAGGAGAGTACCGCGGCATCCGTCAGGGAACCTGCTTTGCGCACAATCATTATGCAGGCTTATCCAAATTGTCCGTCGACCAGAGTACGGATGCCCCATTGATGAGTTCCGCTGAAATCTGGTTTCTCCGTGCCGAAGCTGCTTTGCGCGGATGGATACCGGAGGATGAAGAAGAATGTTATCAAAACGGAATAAAGGCGTCTCTTCATCAACGCGGCATTTATCAGATGGACGACTATCTGAACAGTGAGCGGACAGCTGCCGATTTCATCGACACACAAGACCCCGAAAATAACATTCCTGCCCGTTGCCTGGTTTCTCCTAAATGGAATCCCGCAGACGACAAGGAAATAAAGCTGGAAAAGATCATTACGCAGAAATGGATAGCCTTATTCCCGGAAGGTTGCGAGGCATGGGCGGAACAGCGTCGCACGGGATATCCCCGCCTGTTTCCGGTACGCTTCAACCATAGCAGGAACGGATGTATCGACACGGAGACAATGGTACGTCGCCTCAACTTCCCCGGCACGCTGCAAACCGAAGACAGAGAGCAATACCTGGCTCTTGTGGAGGCTCTGGGCGGACCCGATCATGGAGGTACCCGATTGTGGTGGGATACAGGAAATAATAGTCTGGATTAAAATTTTAGTGTCGGAATGTGAATATATGTATAGGTTTAACTATTTTTGCACCTTCATTTAAACACATTTGTCATGAAAAAGATCATTTCTGCTCTTTTCCTATGTATGCTGCTTTCTGCCGTACCGGAATTGCAGGCACAAAACATTCAGTTACATTATGATTTCGGACGTTCCCTGTATGATAAAGACTTGAAAGGACGCCCGCTGTTGACCTCCACTGTCGAGAAGTTCCATCCCGACAACTGGGGAAGTACCTACTTCTTTATCGATATGGACTATACGTCCGAAGGGGTCGCTTCCGCTTACTGGGAGATAGCCCGTGAACTGAAATTCTGGAAAGGTCCTTTCTCCGCCCATCTCGAATACAATGGCGGACTGGCGAAAGGATTCTCCTACAACAACGCTTACCTGGCGGGAGCCACCTATACCTATAATAACGCTTCTTTCTCCAGAGGCTTCACATTGACAGCGATGTACAAATATATACAGAAGCACCCATCCCCGAATAACTTCCAGTTGACAGGAACATGGTACATGAACTTTTGCAAGGATTTGCTCACCTTCTCCGGTTTTGCCGACTGGTGGCGTGAAGAAACCAAGTATGGAAAAACCATCTTCCTCTCCGAACCGCAATTTTGGGTAAACCTGAACCGCATCAAGGGAGTGAATAAAAACTTTAACCTGAGTGTCGGTTCCGAAGTGGAACTGAGCAATAATTTCGGTGGTCGTGACGGCTTCTATGTAATTCCGACACTGGCTTTGAAGTGGACGCTGAACTAAACTTCGAAGTACAAAATTCCCCAACGGATATACATCAATTATTGAATAAAAATATCGAATGAAAACAGATTTGATCTATGGCGTAGAAGACCGCCCCCCATTTAAAGATGCCCTGTTTGCTGCCTTGCAACATCTGCTGGCTATCTTTGTAGCCATCATTACACCTCCTCTTATCATTGCGAGCGCACTGAAGCTGGATGTTGAAAAAACAAGCTTTCTGGTATCTATGTCCCTTTTTGCTTCGGGGGTATCTACGTTTATACAATGCCGTCGTATCGGTCCGATAGGAGCGAAGCTGCTCTGCATCCAAGGTACCAGCTTCTCCTTTATCGGTCCTATCATAGCGACCGGATTAGTAGGCGGACTTCCGCTGATATTCGGCTCCTGTATAGCTGCCGCACCTATTGAAATGGTCGTCAGCCGTACCTTCAAGTATCTTCGTAATATCATCACCCCGCTAGTGTCCGGCATTGTCGTACTACTGATCGGATTGAGTCTGATCAAAGTCGGTATCGTTTCCTGTGGCGGCGGATATAGTGCGATGGACGACGGCTCCTTCGGTTCGTGGGAAAATCTGTCCATTGCGGCACTCGTACTGTTGAGCGTCTTGTTTTTCAATCGCTGCAAAAACAAATACCTGCGCATGAGTTCCATCGTGTTCGGTCTTTGCCTGGGTTATGGACTGGCTTTCGCCCTGGGAAAAGTAAATATGAGCGCACTAAATGTCGAGATGCTGATGAGTTTCAACATCCCGCAACCTTTCAAATACGGTATTGATTTTAATATCTCTTCATTTATTGCCATTGGCTTGGTCTATCTGATCACCGCCATTGAAGCCACAGGAGATGTGACAGCCAACTCTATGATTTCCGGACTTCCGATTGAAGGTGATTCTTATCTGAAACGTGTTTCCGGCGGTGTGATGGCAGATGGCTTCAACTCTCTTTTAGCAGGTATATTCAACTCCTTCCCGAACTCCATCTTCGCACAGAATAACGGTATCATCCAATTAACAGGAGTTGCCAGCCGCTATGTAGGCTATTATATTGCCGCTATGCTCGTTCTGCTGGGATTATTCCCCATTGTAGGAGCTATATTCTCTCTGATGCCCGATCCGGTACTGGGAGGCGCCACCTTATTAATGTTCGGTACAGTAGCGGCAGCAGGTATCCGCATCGTTTCCTCACAGGAAATAGGCCGCAAAGAAACCTTAGTCTTAGCAGTCAGCCTATCTTTAGGTTTGGGTGTGGAACTAATGCCGGACGTATTAAAACAAGCTCCAGAGGCAATTCGAAGTATTTTCTCTTCAGGAATCACCACCGGAGGTTTAACTGCAATTGTTGCTAATATGGTAATTAGAGTGAAGTAATAGGTAATAAATAATAGGTAATAAGTAATATGCCATGCGGGTAAAGCTACCGGCAGCTACGATTATTACCTATTACCTAATACCTATTATTTATTTCTAAATTACTCATTTTATCTGTAATCCGAAAGGGGAAATCTGGATACTCGTAGAGGCTGAAACGAGGTTCGGTTTCCCCTTTTGTATAGCTCCAGATAGAAGCGTAGTCTTCCGGGTCTTCCCCCATCTTGCTGAGTTGGCGTAGATAAGCTGCCAGTGATTTATTCTCTACGATATAGATTTGTCCCATCTGATCGATAATAGGGCTATGGTGACGGGTACCGTCATGTTCGAAGCGAAGAATTCGTTTGCCTTCCTCAGTCAATCCTACCAATTGGAAAGTCATACTCTTGCCGATAGCAGGCAGATTCAGTACACTGCGGTCGGTAGCAAGGAAAGGCAGATGATGCTTTCTCATGAACCGTCTTATTTGTTTGGCGGTGTCAGCATCTTCTTTCGTTTTTTCTTCATTTATACCTGCACTGACTTTGGTCTCCAGTATCTTATACAATTCTTCCGCCTGTTCCGGAGTCATCTGTCCGTAAATTTTCTCTTCCTGCTGTTCCTGCATTGAGCGACTGTTGGGGGCAAACACCGCATAATTCTCATTAAATCCCTTCACCGAGAACGTATAATAACATACCACTCCCAGTGAATTGAGTACCTGGCGAAGCCGCGTAGTATGTCCTCTGCGTGAGGCAGCCACCGTATATACCAACTGGTTCGTAATAATCCATCCGGCAGAAAGAATCTTCCGAATTGCTTCTTTAGCCTCGGGGGTAACCTCCAGCGGTGTCTGAAAATGAGTCTGAATGATAAACTGCTTGACGCCAACAGCCGAAGCCTTTTCCTTAAACTCCCGCAAAATGTCAACCAACTCGTCATTAATACGCATCGGCAAATAAGCCAATAAACGAGAACCCAGTCTCACCCGTTGCAATTCCGCATATTTCTCACCTTCCGGACGTTCAAGATTCGCCCTTTGTTTGCGTACCGCCATACGATACACCGCTTCTAATATATTCTTCAACGTCTTATTCTGACTCATCAGCGCATCGCCTCCCGTAATCAGAATATCGCGTAACTGCGTATCCTGTTCAAAATAGGTCATCAACCGTCGCAACTTACTGTCCCACGACTCCTTCGGTCGTAACGTCTCAAATTCAAAATTCAGCCGTTCACTCTGAAAGTCATACATACGCTGGCAAGATGCACAAAGCCCTCCACAAGCCCGTCCCATCGTATCAGGAATAAGGATAGCCACCTCCGGATACCGTCGGTGAATATTATGTCCGTCCGGCAAGAGCCATCCGGCAGCATTCGGCTTTCCTGCCTCCACAATATCTTCCTTCTCCCATGCACGAATATTGCCATACGTCTCCACTAATCGTGGCGAATAAAGTATATAACTCCGAATCGCTTCATCATTATACCCATACCCCGTCACATTCAGCAACGACAAATAATAAGGCGTAGCAAAGAACGGCATTCCCTTTTTACGTGCCCGATTCAACAAATACATCGTCTCCGACGAAAGTGAATTTCCTAAAAAGCGATTCAACTCAGCCGGACTTTTCACAGCCATCGACAAATGAAAGCGGAAATCTCCCCACCATTTGCTTACCAACTGATACTTCTCCTCATAACTCATCCCTTCCTCAAAATGGAACCGTACCGAAGGCTTCGACTTCCGGTTCTCAATCTTCTGAATCAACAGATGCAGCATCCGTTCCTTATTCTCATCCCGCATCTCCCGCACTTCCTCATCCAATCCGGTATCCCACCGGTCATTCCGGCTCTTGATGCGCTGCGGAGACGGCGAAGGAACATTTTCCCCCTGCAAACGTTTGAACAACTGGAACAATTCTACAAACAAATCCGTCGGCATCTCTATATTCTCCAACTTCTCCGTCAGAAACTGATAAAGCAACCGTATCGTCTGTACCGAAATATCCTGTCCCGTAGACAGTTCATGAACATCCTGTCCATCATACTGGAGTAAGAGTCGAATTTGCTCCCTTGCCTCCTCCGCAACCTCATTAACCATCCCGCAACTATCCAGATGTTTTAGCAGACCAGCCTTAAAGTCCTCCACTGTCGGACTCACCGCCGCCATCTCTACCAACTCCGGCATCTCCTGCGTGTATATTTGTTTCAACTGCGAAAAAGTAAGTACAAGCATTTTCTTTTGTTTCATAAGCATCCTCTATATTATTATATTATTTATTGATTAGTAACGACCTATCCCTCCGCAAGGTTCCCCCGGCCTCGACTGCCCGGCGTCAAGCGCAGGTCTTATTTACGGCGTTAAAAAGGGCAGACTGTTTGAGCGAAGCGAGTTTCTGCCCTTTAGCCGGAAATGAGACCGGAGTAGCCGGGCAGGCGCAGCCTTGATTTTTTCTTTTTGGTACTTTTTCTTTTGCATCAAGGCAAAAGAAAAAGTACATAAAGATAATAAAAAAAGCGGAAGTATGCCACTCCCGCTTTTCCTGCTATGCTATTCTTTACGATTTTCTAACATTTACGCGACCTTATTTTTTCGTTTCCGTGTCGTCGTTCTTCCTTTTCGGTTCCTTTTTGGCAAGGAGCACTATATTATATACATAGTCCGTCATCCACTGTTCCGAATACCCCAGGCGTTCCTTGTATTGGCGGACAGTCGCCGCAGTCTTGTGCACATCATCAGCCTTCCACACCGTCTTCGTACAAACATCGTGTACCGTCTTCTGCGTCATCCCGTAAAGCGCCTTCTTGAATATAGACGGCATACGGAACTTCCATTGCATCAGATTTCCCATCAGCATCATCAAGTCGTTGGAAAAACCTTGATACATAAACAGATACGACTGGATATCATTCTGCGTACGGCAATTACGCTTCACGGAGCTGTCGATCTCCTTAAAGAAACTTTCATTCAGTCCGTAGTCCTGCATCAGCATTTTGCGTGAAGCTGACTTTTCTGCCAGTCCCAGCTTACCTCCCTGCGTAGGAATCTTGAACAAACGTTTGAAGTTAGCCACATCCGGTAAAAAGCGGATGTTGGTAATACCTAAGTTAGTAGCGATGACTGACTGGAAATAAACCCGGGTCAGTGATATGAAATCTTCTACATTGCCGACTTTTGTTTCATCGGATTTCTTTTTGAATAAACCAAATAAGCCCATCGTTATATTTACTATTTTATAATTTACAATTTACAAATCGTGTGTGGAGATTTTAATGAGCCGCAAAGGTACGAAAAAGTGTTGGTTTTCACCAACATTCCAAGTCCTTTTCGATGTCCGGCATGGTCTCTTTCCTGAAAACAGGACTTTGGATGCCCGCTTTCTTCTGGGCACGATAGTCCGAGAGCAGGCGGATGGCATACTTTCCGAGAAAGATAATGGCGATCAGGTTGCAGACAGCCATCAGAGCCATCGTGATGTCCGCCAGACTCCATACCAAATCGAGTGTGGCGACAGACCCGAAAAGTACCATGCCGCTGACCAATATCCGGTAGGTGTGGAGCACCCATTTCTTTGCGGTGATGAAACGGATATTCGCTTCACCGTAATAATAATTTCCCAAGATACTGCTGAATGCGAAGAAGAACAACGCTACGGCAACAAAGATGCTTCCGGAAGCACCGATCTCATTCGTGAGCGCCTGTTGGGTTAGTTGCACCCCATTGGAGGAACCGTCCAAAGGAGCACCGCTGAAAAGAATGATAAATGCCGTACAGGTGCAATTTAATAAAGTATCGGTAAATACTGCCAGCGTCTGTATCAACCCCTGTTTGACAGGATGAGTGACGTTGGCCGTCGCTGCTGCATTCGGAGCCGAACCCATACCGGCCTCATTGCTGAATAATCCGCGCTTGATACCCTGCATCAGCGCCATACCGACACCTCCACCCAATGCCTGTTCCCAGCCGAAGGCATGACTGATGATGAGAGATATCACTTCCGGCAGATGCGTGATATTAAGTAATACGATGACCAGTGCCAGTCCTACATATCCTAATGCCATAACCGGGACGATAATGCTGCTTACATGCGCTATCCGGCGGATACCACCGAAGATGATGACAAGAGTCAGAGCGGTAAGCACTCCTCCCAACACCGTATGATTGAATCCGAACGCATGTTCGGCAGCAGCACAAATCGTATTGCTCTGTACCGAATTGAAAGCAAAACCGAAAGTAATGCTGATGAGCACAGCGAAAAGTATCCCCATCCACGGCTGTTTCAATCCCTTCTTCATATAATAAGCCGGGCCTCCGACAAAAGAGTCCTTCCCGCGTATCTTATATAACTGTGCCAGGGTAGATTCGATAAAAGCGCTCGAAGCTCCCAGCAGGGCGATCACCCACATCCAGAAAACAGCTCCCGGTCCGCCGATGGCGATGGCGGTGGCCACCCCTGCCAAGTTGCCCGTACCCACACGGCTGGCAATCGTAATAGCGAATGCCTGAAAAGATGAAACATGTTTCTCGCCCTGTTTTCCTTTTCCGGCGGACTCGCTGAGTAATATAATCATTTCGCGAAGCATACGGAACTGTACGAACCGCGTTCGGATGCTGAACCAGACGGCACAGCCCAGTAACATGATAATCAGGATGTATGTCCAGAGTATATCATTTATTTCATTGATAAAGTTCATAGTTAGGTTTTTGAAAAGAGTAAATCGTAATATATCACTCGTTTTTCATTCGGAAATAAAATTTATGATTTTCGAATACGGGCTCTACTATATCATACCGAACAAATTTGGCAAGCAGATGTTCGGCGGCACGTCGGGAAATACCGGTCTGCCGACAATACCGGTTGAGTGAAAGCAGCGTTCCCTGTTCCAGCAGGTCGAGCAGGAGTTGTTCGCGTTCCGTATAGCGGATCAGTTCTCCCCGCGGGCTGCCACTTTGTTGCCATACACGCAGGTGGATAGGGGTAGCCAGTATATTCTCATCCTTGATGCGGAGATAGGCGAGAGGCTTTCCGTTTTCGTCTTTCGCATAGACAGGCTTGTGCGGATTCTCTTCGATGGTGGCTACTAATACCTGTTTGCCTTCCACGATATATGTTTGTAAAGTATAATCTATCTCCGGGATGCAATAAAGTTGTGCGGCTGCTTCAATCATATATTTTTCCTCTTCAGATCGTACGCCGGCTATTCGTCCATTGTCTTTCACGCCGATCAATAGCCGTCCTCCGTCGGTATTGGCAAAAGCCGACAGCGTTTTGGCAATCTTGCGTGCGTCGGAAATTTCGAATTTGAAGTCCTGTTGCTGATGCTCTCCTTCAGCTATCAAAGTATGTATGTGATCCGTATCAGTAAGCGTTTTCATGGCTACAAAGGTAGGGAAAAATGGTGAAAAGCCTTTTTTTTAGCTTATTTTCGCAGATAAATTCAAAAAAAATATTGTTTTTATGCGTTTATTTCGGGAAACAGTGTATTTTTGCGACACATTATTAACGAAAAAAATAAAAGGATTATGAAAGAATTGGTAGAAAAAGTAGCAGCTCTGTATGCTGACTTCTCAAAAGATGCTAACGCTCAGATTGAAAACGGTAACAAAGCAGCAGGAACTCGTGCTCGTAAGGCTTCTTTGGAAATCGAAAAAGCAATGAAAGAATTCCGCAAAGCATCTTTGGAAGCTTCTAAAAACTAAGAAATAGAAGTCTACTAAGATATCAGGAAAAAAGAAGAGGATGTGTCGTGAGATGCATCCTCTTCTTCTATTTATACCTCCTTCTCTTTTCTGAAACCCGAAATATCGGACGAATGTGCTATTTTTAAGATTACATTGAAAAACGGTCACTCTAAAAATAACGAACTAGAGAAAAATCTGCATAAATAAATGCAATAATATACGAAAAAAAAACATTCTTTGCATGAAACTACATGAAATATACACCTTTTCAAAACAAAAAAGTATCTTTTGGTTTTAAACCAAGGGGGTGTTTCTTTAAAACCAACGCCTCCTTCCTCACCGACCAACCTGTTTTCCGTCGGTAAGGAAGACCTGAAAAAGCTGTTTTTGCTTAATTTTCTTCTAATTGATCCATAAATACCGGGAAAATAAAAGTGTCATTCGGAACTGTTTTTCTTCAGTAAGCGATCAGAATGATCAGTGAAAAAGAATTATACTTCTGATTTGACCGATAAACTCTTTGAATAGTAAAAAAGAGGAATCCTGTATTTGTGAATGATGGCATTTTTATGCCTTTCTTTAAAGTGGGATACAATTATGCCCTTCTTTCACTGTTTAAATATTCCTTTTTTAAGAAAGGTCCTTTTTTAGTGATCAATAGATGTCGCTATATGTGAAAAGTTATTCATGGTAATTTGAATAAATGAACTCAATCTTTCCCTATTTGTTGTTTCGTTTTTCGGTGATACTGATTTTCGGAGTGTCTTATTCTGAAAATTGGTCGTGTATATGCGTATTAGGCAATTATAGTTGCTGAAATATGTGTATATTTATTGTGTAATATTTAATACTGAGTACAATGTTAAAAGTAGTAGCATTTATGAAGCAAGTAGCCGAAGAGCTACGGATGGGGGGAAACTTTGGTACGGCGCACGTATATCGCAGCAGCACCAATGCCATCATTGCTTATTGTGGGGAAGGGGATTTTTCTTTTGACGAGGTCACCCCGGAGTGGTTGAAAGGTTTCGAGATACACCTTCGTGGGAAGGGATGTAGCTGGAACACCGTTTCCACTTATCTAAGAACATTTCGTGCGGTGTACAATCGTGCCGTCAACAGTAGGATGGTCGTTTATACGCCCCATCTGTTCCGCTCTGTTTATACGGGCACGCGTGCGGACCATAAGAGGGCATTGTGTGATGAAGATATGAAGAAGGTATTCACCAGACTGCCTTCATCTTCCGCCATACCTCTTGCCGTGAGGCGTGCGCAGGACATGTTCGTGCTGATGTTCTTGCTTCGTGGTCTGCCGTTTGTCGATCTCGCTTATCTGCGTAAAAGTGATTTGAGGGATAACGTGATCACTTACCGCAGGCGGAAGACAGGCCGGCCCTTGTCGGTGACGCTTACTCCGGAAGCGCTCGAACTATTAAAGAAGTATATGAACCGCGACAGCCATTCGCCCTATCTCTTCTCACTGCTGAAAAGCGGAGAGGGAACAAAGGAGGCTTACCGGGAATATCAGTTGGCATTGCGCAGCTTCAACCAGCAGCTCACGCTCTTGGGGGAGGTATTGGGACTGAACGATAAACTGAGTTCATACACCGCCCGCCATACATGGGCTACAACAGCCTATTATTGCGAAATTCATCCGGGTATTATCTCCGAAGCTATGGGGCACTCGTCCATCAAGGTGACCGAGACTTATCTAAAACCTTTCCGTAATAAGAAAATTGATGAGGCTAATAATCAGATTATTGATTTTGTAAAACATTCAATAGCTGGAGTAGTATCTTGAAAATGAATCTGTTACTTTCTAGGTAACGGAGCTAAATAGCGTTGCAAAGATGGATATATTTTGGAAAACATGCAAACAAAAAAGATATTTTTTCTGATAAACTACTAAAAAAAGAGAAATAATACGATAAAACAACGGATTTCTTTCTATTAGGGACCTGTTAACCTCTGATCAAGATACAAAGAATTTCCTCCCCTCTGCCGCATGTCTGAAGCAGGGGTAAATATGTTTCACTGTAAAATAGTCTGGTTTTTCATATAGATAGCTCCACAGGAGTCAGGACAAAGGTTTACCCGTTACCTAGAAAGTAACGGGTAAAGGCTGTTTGGCCCGTATGCTTCATAGTGTATTATATAAGGGAAATAAAGGTTGAATGAATTAAGAAAAGGAGGTCGCACGAGAAATGAACGGAACAACACATGGGATTTAAAATCAAAAGTGAGAAATTATATTTTTATTATTTTTTTAATTTATAAATTAAAAGTTTTTTATTATGAACAAAAAGTTTTTAAATGCTGTCCTGTTTGGAGCGCTGATAGCGTCCTCGGCAGGTACATTTACTTCTTGTAAAGACTACGATGACGACATCAAGAGTCTGCAGGAACAAATTGACAAAAGCGGAAGCACCGTTGGCGATCTTCAGACTCAGCTGACAACGCTGAAGAGTGCTGCAGAAGCTGCACAGGCTGCTGCTGATGCTGCAAAGACAGCTGCTGCAGAAGCTAAGACTGCCGCAGAAGCTGCAAAAACTGCCGGCGACCAGGCTGCTGCCGATGCTGCTACAGCGAAAGCGCTGGCAGAAGAAGCGAAAGCTGCCGCTGCGCAAGCAAAAGCAGATGCGATAGCGGAAGCCGCAACACAGGTTGAAGCATTGAGAAATTCAATGCAGGCTGCTATTGACAACAAACTGGATGTGACAGTACACGAAGCTGCTGTAAAAGCACTCGGTGCTCAGATTGAAGGTATCGAAACAGGTTTGAGCAATCTTGCCAACGGAGCAGTGAAAGAAAATACCGAAGCGATCAAAAATGCTCAGGATGCTATCGAAACGTTGATTACAGCAGATAAAGACTTGCAGACTCAGCTCGACGCTTTGAAACTTTATGCAGAAGGTGTAAAAGATATAGCTGACGCTAACAAGGAAGATATCGCGGCAGCGCAGGAAGCTATTGAAGCTGCACAGGATGAGATTAAGAAACTTTGGGATGAAATCAACGGTGAAGGCGGTCTGAAAGCTTTGATCGGTGAGAATAAATCTGCCATTGAAGCGCTGAAGAACTCTACAGCTCAGGATATTGCTGACCTCGAAGATAAGATCAACGATGAGCTGGATGCTATCAAATCGGATATCTCAGGTATTCAGGGTGACATCAGAACCATCAACAGCCAGATTATTACTATCAACGCTGACTTGGTGAGCCTGCACACTTTGATGACTTGCCGTCTGACAAGCATCACGTTTGCTCCCGACTATATCGTAGACGGTGTGGAAGCGATCAAGTTCAACTCATTGAAATATGCTCCGATGGGAAGCGGTGAAAATGCTGCTATTCCTACGAATTATAGTATTTCTACAGCTGCTTTGGCAACTGCAAGCTACCACTTCAACCCGGCTAGCTTCAAGTTGGGCAATGCTGACTATAGCTACTTGGATCGTAGCGCTACAGTGATCAACACTCGCGCGGCTGCCAGCCAGTGGGTTCAGATCAGCGGTACTCCGGTTGCTAACGCTGCAACGGGAACAGTGGACTTCAAACTGCTTCGTCTTAACGTCCATTCTACTCAGCCGGCAGAAGATAAAGTAAACATGGTTGCTTTGCAGGCTACTCTGAAGGGTGATGCTGTAGACAAAGACGAGACTAACGTAGTGGTTACTTCTCCGTATGTATCTATCTATGATGACGTACTGGCTGCACCGGACGTTCGCATCTCTGACAAAGCTACTTTAGTTTCAGGTGCTGACGGTGCTCATTATGCAACTACTTTCACTGCTTGTAAGTCAGAAGCTGTTCGCTATACAACTCCTTACGATCAAGTATTCAACCTGAAAGACCTGGTGGCTACTTGCTTCGGTAACGGTAATCACAAAGAATTCCCGATCGAAGACTATAAGTTGTCATATAAGTTCTCTGTAGCTTCTTCTGATTACAACATCATTGAAGGTGAAACTTCAACCAACCAGCAGAAATGGGTGGTATGTAACGACGCTGCGGCAGGTTTGTACCAGGCAGAAGGCTTCAATAAAGAAGCGATCGGTCGTACTCCTATCCTGAAAGTGGAATTGGTAGACGAAGCAGGCAATGTAGTACGTCGCGGATTCGTGAAGATCGAATTTGGTGTGACGAAGCAAGATGACCTCGTAGTAGGTGACAAGGCTTATGACTTGGTAGCTAAATGTACTGAAACAGCTGCTGAATACACTATCACAGAGCAATTCATCCGTGAAAATGTTTACCGCGTTATTACTAACGGTAAGGAAACAAGCATGAGCCACGAAGAATTCTGGAACTTGTATGATGCTTCCGGTGCTGTTGCTGTAGTGAAGAAGAACAACCTGTCACACACTATGACTCTGCCGAGAATCGTTGACGGTGATACTTCAGTAGGTACTGCTACGAAGAAGATCGTATGGTCATTTAATCATGGTGAACTGGGTAAGATCGGTGCCGGTGGTTCTCAATTTGTTGCAACTGTAACAGTGAAGAACAAGCTGACTTCTTCTGAATATCCTGCAAGCATCACATTCAAGTTCACTGTAAACGTGAAGTTGCCTGAACTTACTTTGGATGCTACTGAAAATGATATTTACTGGACGAAAGATGGTGATGAGTACAAGTACTTCAATGTAAATGTGAGTGTACCTAACTCAGTTGCTTCTCCTGCAAGTGATTGTCAGTTCAGAAGAGCATTGACAGAAGCTTACTCTGCTTACACTGTGAAAGGACTTCCGGGTTGCGAATCTGCTCGTTACAAAGTAATCAAGACTTACTCTAACGGTAACTTGACTTCTCCTGTAATGTCTGGTGTTCAGATCGACGGTAACTATATCACCCTGGATAAGAGCAATGCTGCTGTGAAGGCTGCGTTGAACAGCGCAAACGGTCTGCAAGCTGTCGTTGCACACATCTACACGATGAGCAATGGCGACGAAGTGACTGTTAACGAATTTATGGTTGACTTTATCCGTCCTGTTAACTTGAACATGCCGAGCGGTATTGCAGTAATAGACGCTAAGACTGGCGGTGATGTTGCTGACTTCCAATGGAATGGTCTGTTGACTGACTGGAGAAACGAAGCAATTGTAAAAGATAGCTGGTCATGGGTTGAAAATGTTCATTCTTACTGGAAGAGAGTTTGTACTCCTGAATTCGAATATGTTCAAGGTCACGAAGAAATGGTTACACCGGCTCAGTTGGATGTAGAATATGGTACGATTAAGTTTACTACCACTACTGTGACTACTATGTATACAGGTAAGGCTACTTATAGATACTATAACAGATTGGGTGGATCTACTAAGAAGACTTACACAACTGAAGAGTTCTTGACTCAGGCAGAAGTTGACGCTTCTCTTGAAGCACAGAAATTAGCTGGATGGCCGTTGATATATCCACATGTTGAATTAGATGGCGATATTATATATACGGAAGTTTCTAAACCTGCAAGCACTACTATTGAGTACGACTATGTGAAGAGTATCAACTATGTACCGGCAACTTACAAGTGGGTTGAAGGTAACTGGACAATGGTTCCTCACAGACACACTGAAAAGCCTGCATTCGAAGGAACATCTTACGGACAGATCTCAGGATGTTGGGAATGGACGAAGAAAGAGTGGGGCAGACCGGATTGGAATCCTGGACAATACTGGTTCTTCTATGGTCCGTTCGGCGATGTAACACTGGATTTGAACAAAGTAACTACAAGCTTGGAATACAACGGTAACAAGTTGCCTGATGGCGCTACTTTGGTTCAGACTGGTAACACTGTGAAGTATGTGAATGTTAGCTCACCGGTTGGATATACTTATCAGATATTCATTCCTGCTACAGTAAATTACGGCTGGGGAACTACTTCTTCTACATTGACTATTACAGTTAATCCGAATAACTAAGAATCGCAAATGTCAATGAATTCTTAGACATTCAACAACAAAAGGGTGCTCTAATCAGAAAAGGGCACCCTTTTCACCATAACAAGTACATTCTGCATACTCTGTGATAAGACATAAAATATATAAAATTATGAGAATAAGAAATTTATTAATAGCCATACTTACTGTCGGCAGCACAGTAGCATTCGCTCAGGAACAGCGACAAATCAAGGAAGAAGGCAAGACTGTGTTCAAACCTCATTGGTTTATGCAAGTACAGGCAGGAGCTGCTCACACAGTAGGCGAAGCCGATTTTACAGATCTGATCTCTCCGGCAGCAGCTGTCAATGTAGGGTATAAGTTTGCACCTGCATTTGGAGCCCGTTTAGGCGTAAGCGGTTGGCAGGCAAAGGCAGGATGGGTCACTCCTTCTCAAACCTATCAGTACAAATATCTGCAAGGCAATCTGGACCTTATGGCAGACCTCAGTACTTTATTTTGTGGTTTTAATCCGAAACGTGTATTCAATGGATATATTTTTGGCGGCGTAGGATTGAATCATGCTTTCGACAACGACGAAGCAAACGCACTGGACACAAGATCTCATGAATTAGAGTATTTATGGCAGGACAAACAAAATCTTATAGCCGGACGTATGGGATTGGGATGTGATCTGCGCCTCAATGACCGGCTGGCTATTAATATTGAAGGAAACGCAAATGCACTGTCCGACAAATTCAACTCGAAAAAGGCAGGCAACTGTGACTGGCAATTTAACGTATTAGTGGGCCTGAACATCAAATTAGGAAAAAGCTATAAGAAAACAGCTCCGGTATATTATGAACCGGAACCAATAGTAGAACAACCTAAACCACAACCTGTCGTGAAACAGCCCGAACCGGAACCTGTGGCAGTGGTAGTGGAACCTATGAAACAGAATATATTCTTTGCTCTGAACTCCGCACTTCTCCAGAAAGACCAGCAATCGAAGATCGATGCAATGGTGGCATACATGGAAAAGTATCCGGCAAGCAAAGTTGCCATAACCGGATATGCCGACAAAGAAACCGGTAATCCGAGAATCAATATGACTTTATCAGAAAAACGTGCGAAGATTGTTGCCGATGCCTTGAAAGACAAAGGAATAGCGCCGGACAGAATCGTTACGGATTTTAAAGGAGATACAGTACAGCCTTTCCGGGTGCCTGAAGAAAACCGGGTAAGTGTCTGTATTGCAGAATAATATTTTCCCACTTCTCATGCGGGTATATACCCCATTCCTCTATTCTATTAATAAAAGTATGAGGGACCTGCATGGGAGGTAAAAGAGGAAGCCCGTGCTTGTGAAAGCCCGGACTTCTGCAATGAACCCTTTCTTCACTTGTTAGTGAAGATAACCCCACAGGGAACAGATGGAAAGCAATGCTTGTGAAAGTCTTCTTTCCCGATATCTGTTCCTTACAGAGGATGCCCCTCACATTTTTCCCACGGGCATCCTCTTTTTTTATATATAGACTGATTTTATTATAAAGTCTGATTGTTTTGTTTATAGAGAACAAAATACGAGTGATTTGGTTCGTTATCAACCGGCATTCCGATTTAAATCGTATATTTGCGTCTGTAATCAGATTGGGTCCATGAACGAAAATGTCCTCACTAAACTAAAGATACTTGCAGAATCGGCCAAGTACGATGTATCCTGTGCATCCAGCGGTACAGTGCGCTCCAACAAACCGGGCATGCTGGGCAATACCGTAGGTGGTTGGGGAATCTGTCACAGCTTTGCCGAAGACGGACGGTGCATCTCCTTGCTCAAAGTCATGCTGACCAATTATTGTATTTACGACTGTGCCTACTGTATCAACCGGCGCAGTAATGATCTGCCTCGCGCCACGTTATCCGTCTCCGAACTAGTAGAGCTGACGATTGAATTCTACCGGCGCAATTATATCGAAGGCTTGTTTCTTAGTTCCGGTGTGGTCCGTAGTCCGGATTATACAATGGAGCGGCTTGTGCGTGTGGCGAAAGACTTGCGTCAGGTGCATCGCTTTAACGGATATATTCATCTGAAAAGCATCCCCGGAGCAAGCCGGGAACTGGTGAATGAAGCCGGGCTGTATGCCGACCGCCTTAGTGTCAACGTAGAAATCCCGAAAGAAGAGAACCTCAAACTGTTAGCTCCCGAAAAGGATCATAAGAGTGTTTTCGCTCCGATGAAGTATATCCAGCAAGGCGTGTTGGAAAGCAAGGAAGAACGGCAGAAGTTCCGTCATGCTCCCCGTTTTGCGCCTGCGGGACAGAGCACGCAGATGATTGTAGGGGCTACCTCCGAGTCGGATAAAGATATCCTTTACCTTTCGTCGGCACTTTATGGGCGACCGACGATGAAGCGTGTTTATTACTCCGGATATGTCTCCGTGAATACGTACGATACACGCCTGCCTGCACTGAAACAACCGCCTCTGGTACGTGAGAACCGTCTTTATCAGGCGGACTGGCTGCTACGTTTCTATCAGTTTAAAGTGGATGAAATCGTAGATGACGCATATCCTGATCTAGATCTGGAGATAGACCCGAAGCTCTCGTGGGCTTTGCGTCATCCGGAACAGTTTCCTGTCGATATCAATAAGGCGGATTATGAGATGTTGCTCCGTGTCCCGGGCATCGGGGTGAAGTCAGCTAAGTTGATTGTGGCATCCCGTCGTTTTTCCCGTCTGGGCTTTTATGAGTTGAAGAAGATAGGCGTGGTGATGAAAAAAGCGCAGTACTTCATTACGTGCAGGGAACTGCCTTTGCAGATGCAGACGGTGAATGAGCTTTCTCCGCAGCGGGTACGCAGTCTGCTGCTTCCGAAGCCTAAGAAGAAGGTGGACGACCGCCAGTTGATACTGGATTTTGGGGAATAAATGGAGTTTCAGATGTTGTAAACCGGAAGATAATGAACGTCTATATCTACGATAAAACTTTTGATGGTCTGCTGACTGCTGTCTTCGACGCTTATTTTCGTAAGACCTTTCCCGATTTCCTGTTATCGGAAGGGGATGCTTTGCCTTTGTTTTATGATGAATTGCATACGGTGGTCACCGATGAAGAGAAAGCCGCCCGTGTGTGGCGTGGCTTGCAGAAGAAAGTCTCTTCTTCCGCGCTTGGCTGCCTCACCCAGTGTTGGTTGTCGGAATTGCCGGATATAGGGATGGTTATCTTTCGTTATATTCGTAAGGCGATCGACGCTCCCCGTTCTATCGAGACTAACTTCGGCGATCCGGATGTGCTTCTGCTTGCCCAGATATGGAAGAAGGTGGATGGCGAACGGATGCATCTGATGCAGTTCGTGCGTTTTCAGAAAGCGGCGGACGGTACGTTCTTTGCTGCCTTCGAACCGCAGTATAATGCCTTACCGCTTACCATCCAGCATTTCAAAGATCGTTTTGCCGATCAGAAGTGGATTATCTATGATATGAAGCGGCGTTATGGCTTTTACTATGATTTGCAGGAAGTGACTACGATTTCTTTTGATGACGACAGCCGGGAAGCTCATCTGATTACGGGGATGCTGGACGAGAGCTTGATGGATGAAAATGAGAAGATCTTTCAGAAGCTCTGGAAAACGTATTTCAAGGCTATCTGCATTAAAGAACGCATGAATCCGAGGAAGCATAAAAAGGATATGCCTGTCCGCTACTGGAAGTATCTGACGGAGAAGCAGAAGTAGGCTTATTCTATCCGCTGCACCGTCACATCCGGAAATTTCTGCATCAACGAAAGTAAATGTCCTTCATCATTGTTCCGTTTTGATTTGATGACCATTGTGACTTGATAAGATTCCATTTCACCCGAATGCTGTGTTTCCATTTCGTAAGAGACAATCATATAATCTTTTGAATTAAATCTGTCCGCTATCTGTTTCAAGCTGTCTTTGTTGTTAGTAGAGAAGGAGATCATCGAACTTTTCATGCCTACACTCTTGAAGATGTAGCTGAGCAGTTCCAGTCCGATCAGAGTCAGTACGGTAGTGGCTATGCCGATGGTGTACATTCCCGCGCCGACTGCCAGACCGATGCCGGCTGTAGCCCATATGCCGGCGGCTGTGGTCAGTCCACGGACGATTTGTTTCTGTAGGATAATGGTTCCTGCACCGATGAATCCGATGCCGCTGACTACTTGTGCCGCTACACGGCTAGGGTCGAGCGTCACACTGTTTTCTTTGATGATCTCTTGAAATCCGTATTGCGAAACGATCATGATCAGGGCACTACCCAATGATACGAGGAAGTGAGTGCGGTATCCGGCTTCTTTGGCACGATATTCACGGTCCAGTCCGATGATGGCTCCCAGTATTCCTGCCACCAGTAATCTTAACATAAAATCAACGTTCAACATCATAGGTTCGGTCTCCTTTCTTTTCTTTGTTTGTTTCTTCTGTTTTTTTCTTTAAAAACGGTTAGTCCTATAAATATACAATTCTTTTCTCTTTTTGTGCTATTAATTTAGTAATATTTGAACGTAGCATCTGCATTTTATCGTATATTCGCAGACAAAACCGTGCATTACGCCAAAGATTGAATAAGAAATGAAGAAAAGGATATTTTACATCATTAGTTTTCTGGTGATATTTTGTATAGAGGTGTTCATAGCCTTGTATGTACGTGATAGCTTCGTACGTCCTTATATGGGAGATGCTTTGGTCGTGGTGCTGGTATATAGTTTCGTACGTATATTTATACCGACAGGGGTTCCCCGTCTGCCGTTTTACGTTTTCCTGTTCGCTTGTTTTGTCGAAGTGCTGCAATATTTTCAGTTGGTGGAAACTTTGGGAATCACCAACCGTGCATTAAGAATCATTTTGGGCTCCACGTTCGATTGGAAAGATATTGTCTGCTATGGAGTAGGATGTATCTTTATCTTTCTGTTTGAGCAAATATTCAGACGCCGTTAATTGGAATAACAGACTTTCTTGTTTGGCGATTGCTTATTGTACATTCTCTTTATCTTCGTTTTTTGAAGTCGGATTCAGATCGTGTCCGCAATACTTGCAGAACTGCGCATTGTCTTCATGACCTGACCGATGGCAGTTCGGACATTCTTTGTCTCTTCTCCGTTTGTAGTCCTTCATCATGGAGGCGGACACAATGCCGGTAGGTACCGCAATGATGGTATAACCGATCAGCATGACGCAAGCCGAAAGAAACTTTCCCAGTCCGGTGACAGGAGTTATATCTCCGTATCCTACGGTGGTCATCGTGACAATAGCCCAGTAGATACTGTTCGGAATGTTATTGAATTGAGAATTGGGCAAAGTTCCTTCGATCATATACATTAACGTTCCGATGGAAGTAACCAAAATCACAACAAAAAGAAAGAAGACCGCAATCTTTTTACTACTTTCCCGAAGTGCGGTGAGCAGTCGTTCGCCTTCATTCAAGAAATTGAATAGCTTAAAGACACGGAATACCCGTATCAATCGAAATGCACGGATGATAAGCAGATAGCGTGCTCCCGGAAAGATCAAACCGATGTAAAGCGGCAAGGTAGCCAACAGGTCAACAATGCCGAAGAAACTGAATATGTATTTCTTCGGGCGGGGAGAGCAATATATTCGTGTCAGATACTCAAAAGTAAAGAAAGCAGTGAAAAGGTACTCCATTACGACAAATGGGGTAGTCAGATAAGAAGGGAGCCCTTTCAGGCTTTCTATAATGACTAATAATACACTGGCAAGGATACAGCCGATAAGAACCACATCAAACAGCTTTCCCGAAGGAGTGTCAGATTCGAAGATGATGACGTACAGCTTATGTTTCAGCTTTTGGTCATTCATAAAATAATGGATTCTTTCTTTTAGTTTCATGAGAATAAACAGTTGACAGGCCAATATCCCAATAACCTGTATTTTACCTATTACTTATTACCTATTACATTAATCTATTACCCAATGCTTGTTATATGCAACCGTCTTCTTTGGATCATAGTACATTCCCTCTTGTGTAGGTATCTGGAGAACGTATGTTTTTCCGGTCCTGTTCTTTAGGGTTTGTTCGCGTAGCCAAGGGTTCGCATCTCGAAGTTGGGCGTACGTGATTCCCTGCTGTTTGGCAAAATCGCTTAGGTTGGCAATGGGGGTGGTGACCGTTATCTCTTTGTAGGGGATAGGCGGGTACAGGTGTTCCTTTTTCAGCAGGAATCCATATCGTTGAGGATTCTTGAATATTTCTTTGACTGCCAGCAGGCGGAACATATAGCGGGAAGTCTCTTCTACCAGCCATAAGTCCATTGCGTGGCTGGCAAGTTGCTGGTCCAGTTGAGAGGAGATTCGTCCTTGTCCGGCATTATAGGCGGCAGATACAGCCATCCAGTCTCCGTATTTGGCATAAGCCTGTTTGAAATATTTGCAGGCGGCTACCGTTGCCTTTTCGATGTGATAACGTTCGTCTACGTTCTCATTTACTTCGAGTCCGAATTCGCGTCCGGTAGCAGGCATGAATTGCCATAATCCGGCTGCACCGGCCGGAGAGCGGGCTATGTTGTTGAGGTTACTTTCGATGACCATCAGATATTTGAAATCGTCGGGGATACCGTTCGCTTTCAGAATCGGTTCTATAATTGGGAAGTAACGGTTCGCACGCTTGATAAGCAGCATGGTGGTGGAGTGCATATAGGTGAACGCCATCATCTCCCGGTCCATCCGCTCGCGGCGGTCGTAACGGCGGAGGTCGATCGTCTCTCCGTCAAAAGTCACCTGCTCGGGAACGGTAGGTGAGGTGACGCAATAAGGTACTTCCGATTTGGCGGAATGCTGTTCGTCTACATGACTGCTACCGATCAGAATAGGCAGGGTAGCTCCGATGCAGAATACTAATATAAAGGTTAGAATGTAGTTGATCTTGGTAAATTTCTTCATTTTCTGTTTTCTTTTAGTCATTTGATTGGTTCTTATTCCAATATCTGGCAACCACGGCAATAATAGATGCTACCGCCAAGATAATTCTCCTTGACAATGGTTTCTCCACAACGGGGACAGGCTTTGCCTGCCGTGTCTTTAGAGAGGCAAGCTGTATACTTGCCGTTTTCTCCGAACAGGTCCGATTCCGTGTTTCGTCCACCCTGTCGGTAGATATCGTTCATGGTTTCCTTTACTTGATAGAACAAATTTTCTTTCTCTTTGTCTGTTAATGCTGCTATTTTTTTCTTTGGATGGATGTGGGCATGATACAGAATGTCCTGTAAGACACCGTTTCCCAGTCCCGGAACAGTCTGTTCGGTAGCCAGAAAGGCTTTGGCGGATTTCTTCTGCGCACTTTCATCATTAATCAGTCCGAGGAAATATTCTTTGCTGAAAGCGTCCGACATGACCTGCGGCTTGCTTTTCGCTGTCCGGTAATATTCGGAAAGCATGCCCGTAGCAGCATTCTTGTCATAGCACATGAGTCCGCCATACATTCTCACGGACGCTATAAGGCAGCTTTCATCTTCGAATGCAATAAGTAACTGATGTTTGGCCGGCAGCTTGGTCCCTGGAGTCAGATAGCGCAGATTTACTCCGTCCGTGAGTACGAGCACTTTATCTTCTATTGTAATCTCTACCATACCTCCCTGAGACTGCGCACTGTTTATCCTCTTATCGACTAACCATTCGGCAAACTCATCGGAATTGCCGTTAAACCAAGCGAATTTGTGAGGGCTGAATTGAATAAATACATCTGATATTCTTTTTCCTACAACTGTCTCAGTGAGTTGTTCGCAGAGATAACGGGCTTCGGGTGCTTCTATCATATAGTCTCTATTTCTGATTTTATAAATGTTCTCATGCAAATATAATATTTATTAGTCAGAACTAAACAAATCCGGTGGAACAAAATCAGGTTGCTGCAATATCTGCCCTTTATTATCACTGTTAAGAAATGAAATCTCGATTTCTTGTGTAGGATAATGACTATATGTGGTTGGAGGAAAAGTATATGAGTTTTGCAAAGCGTATATATAAATATTCAAAACAAAGTGAAGGATTCAAACTTGTTCTAAAGTTTAATTTCCTCCACGATGTTCTGAATATCAAGTTAAAGTCTAGTTATTTTATTTGATATAGATGGCTTATAGATAGTCAGTAAGTATCTTATCAGCGTAATTTTATAAACTATATATGTTGTATTTATATCTTTTATCTGGTAATAATAAGATTAATCGGTAAGATAGTTGCTGTCACATCACCGCTAGATACGTCATATAGTTTATAGGTATTGTTAGATTCTGCTCTGATAATAGGGTCATAGAAGAAGAAGGAAAGAGCTCCTAATTCGTCAGAACCGACTGTAGTTGTAACTTTAGTACTACTAGTTGTGGTATTGGTGTGTGAAAAACCATATCCTAATTTGGCAGATAATTTGACGCTATCTATGCTTCCGCCTCCTTCGATAGAAAAATCTGCTTTGTTTGTAAATTCATTTACTACAGTTATTGTTTTTTCTATTGTCTGATCAACATCGAATTCTTCTACATACATATGAATGGAAAGAGCTTTGTTGTATAAATCCCATGGTAATGTGAAAACTTGGTTATCCTTATTGGGTTCAAGTTTTTCCGGATAAATCCATTTTGATCTTAAATTGTTGATATCTACTGAATAGAAATTCTTTGATTGTCTAAATGCGGTACCGTTTTTATGATGAAGATGTATCTTTTCTATGGAGAACACATCTTTTGCTTTTACGGAAAATGTGAGCAAATGTTCCATCGCATCTTTATTTGTTTCTCCTGCAATATAGGACTTGAATCGGAATTCGAAATTTCCATCTGTCCATATATTTTGAAGAATTTCTTCATTTGAAAAGTAACGTTTAGTTTGGGTCAAGTCTTGTAATCTTTGATCACCGTCGGCATCTGCGATTCTTCCAAATGCAGTAGCACTAATTCTAAATCGGTATAATTTTTCTCTGATATTTCTATTTAAGCTTCCAGGAGTATTTGTTTTATTGATACCATAATAAATATAATCTCTTTGGCAGGCATTAGGGACGTTTCTGAATTCTCGCCAAGCGTTAATAGCTGTGGCTACTACATCTTTACTAACATATTTATTCAAATCTTCGGTTGCTTCTAAATCATTATCAGCATCATAATGCCGGGTTTGCACCTTTTTGCTCCCATCAAAAGCATCACTTATAAATTCATAAGTAGCCTCTCCTGATCTTGTATTAACACTAGTAATTTTCATGCGTTCATTGTTTTTCACAACAAGGCAAGGGAAACCAGGAATATCTCCGTTTGTCATATTACCAATGTTTTCGCCATTTTCATATAGTGTGTTGTTTTTGTCATCTCTACACAATACTGATATTTCTTTATCACTTGTATCCCATGTTGTGGCATTGAAGTCCCAAAATAGAGTGAGATCTGGAACCATTATGTTTAGCAAGGGAAGAGATTGCTCAATTTGACTCAATTCGTTTTCTTCTTTGCAGTATGATAATAATATATCTCTAAAACTTTGGTTGCCAAATACTTTTTTATCTTTAATTAATGGATAGAAAATGTCGTAGTCATTGTCAAACTGTACTAAAGCTTCTTTTTTCAAGAAGTTGCGTACTTCGATACTACCGGAGGCGGCTTGTGATAACAATTTGGCAAATTTGAGTTGCGCATCGGCTGTTGCCGATACTGGTAAATTACTTGTATTCTCGTTGATAGGAGAAGTTCCTTCCTCTTGAGAACACGAAAACATGAAAAAAGCACTTGCGAGCATTAATAAAATCTTTTTCATAATACATGTTTTTATGAAAGTTAGTAATAGATAAAAATTATCTGGTTCCGTATGAACCATTGATTATAATAGAATCTTTAGGGTTATCAGAACGATAAAGCACTCCGTCAAGATTTCCTTCAATAATAGGATGCCATTGATCTGCATAGGCAGATTTAGTAATTTCTACTTGGAATGGTTTCTCTTTTTTAGGGATATAGTAAATATATCTGTCTTCATATTTATCACTATGTGTATCTCGTGTTATTTGAATTCCATCATATATCCAATCTGTTTTTGTTGATTTTGTTATATAACGTATTCCTTTGTGTAAATGATAGATGGTTATACTAAGCAATTCATCTTCACCGTATTTTATGCTTGTCATCATTCCCCTTATAGAATCGGCATCGTTATCAGGAGGAGATGCACTTGTTTTTACTGAATGAACAGACCAATCAGTATGAGCTTCATTTTCCAAAGATATTTCCTTTCCGTTTATCTCTCCTTTAAAGTATCCCCAATACCATGAATCATCTTTAGGAACGGGAGTTTCATCATCATCGTTGTCGCATGATGCTAGAATAAACATTCCGAAGAATGCTCCGATTAAATAAATGTTTAGTTTCATCTTATTTTTATTGTTTTATTCGCTTTCTTCTTCTATAATATCTCCTGTTATATCCATTATGGGAGAGATAATCTTTACTGTATAAGGATAGCCATTTGGAGTTTCTATATACAATGTTTTACCTTTGTTTATGAAAGTGGGTGGTTCATGAACTACGGTTTTCCCGTTTTTATCTGTAATAGTGATTTCTGCATCCGGCAGAGGTGACAGAAAGATAATTTGCAAGCAACTGTTTGTTTCTTGTACATCTATATTAAATTCAATAGGGGAACGAGTTGTTGCCTTATTCCTTAGAGTAAATGAGGTAAGTCGAATTTTGTGCTTATGCTTATTTAGTATTACTGCACTTGTTGGTATAATAAATAATACCGATAATAAGATAAATAAAAACTTTGCTTTCATATTCAATTCTTTTATTGATTTATGGAGGCAAAGGTATGGAGTATTAGTATAGATGGATAATATTTGCAGTCACATTGCTATTTTGTAATGTCTTGATAACTAATGAGATAGTGAAATACTGGTCACACTTTACATTTCTTCGTCTTTCATTCTCTCTTTTATCCTTAATTTGCGTTGATTAATGGGGTGCGTATTGTTATAACCGAAACAAAGTGCAATAGTTAGAGGTTGCAATTTTGCTTCATTTAGGCAGAGATATAAAATATCTTCTTCAGTCAACTTGGGATACTTTTTTTGTAAGTATGATATATAATCGGCATAAATTTCGAAAATAATCTTTTGGAGTTTTTTTAGTTCTGCATTTGTTAATACCTTCATTGCTTTTTTGTCAGATACTTCTTGTTTCGAAAGGGCGATAATTCTCTTGTATATATCACTTTGGGTAAATAACCAATTTCTCAGTTCATGCTTTTCTTGTCTAAGTCTTTCTATTGTAGATTCTCTTTCCTGTATTTCATCTATCTTATTCGCTTGGTCTTGTTTCAGATTGCGCTGTTCTTCTTGCAGCAAACTGATTATTGATTGATTATCTTCAATAATAGTCTGCATTGAAGATAGTTTATATTGGGTTTGCTTTAAATTCTGTTGATATATAAGTTGTATTCTTTTTCTTTTGTTAATATGGTATTGATAGAATAATATAATAAGTAAGCAACAAAAAATGAAGAGTGCGATAATGAGCTGGAGTCGATGTTGCTCTTTTATTTGCTCTTCCCTAATATGGATTTTGATATTATATTTATTAATGAGTTGTTGTAGCTCGCTGTATTGTTCTGTACTATACATAGAATCTAAAATTTCTACATGTTCTTCTAAATAGGCAGATGCAGCTTTGTAGTTTCCTAGATCTTTTTCAATATCATACAAACTTAATAAAGTAGCGCCTCTGCCTGCTATATTTTTAGTATCTTCTAAGTTCTTATTGAGATAATAGATGGCAGAGTCTTTATTTTCTCCTCTTTCGTACAACAAGCTTCCAAGATGACCATAATAACTTCCTGGAATCTTTCCTTTTGGAAACCATTTAATGGCATTGCGTGCATGATACAATGCCGAATCAGGTTCTTCAAATTCATCGTAATTAATGCTTAGATTGAATTCGGATATGCCTATCATAGAAGAGTCACCTGAATCTAACGCATAATCAAGTGCTTTACGTTGGATTATTATTGCCGAATCTTTTTGGTCTTGTGTGCAATAATATAAACTAAAACTGTTTAGTGCTACGGATTTATCTTTATCTGTGATGCAACATTTGTATAATTCCTGATATGCTTTAAACGCCTCGTCATAGTAATTAACGTCGAAATAAAGATTTCCTAACGAACTGAGCGTATGCCGTTTGATCTCTATTTCTTTTGGATAGTCTTTCAATATAGTCAGCGCTTCTTGCAAATGGGCAATAGCCTCCTTTGTACTATTTATTTCTATTTCCAATCGTCCTTTGTAAAGTAAAGCTACAGCTCGCTCTTTCTCGTCGTTATCGTAATAATTCAAAGCTAGGTTCAGTAATGAATCACAGGGTAGCAGTGATTTTTCACATTTATCTGTTGCCCGCGCTAAAAGTAGGGCATAGCGGGCGGATTCTTTGTGAGAAAGCTCTTGTAATGCAGGCAATGTTTGAAGTAATTGCAATGCGCTGTCGGGGTGTTCTTCTAGCAGTGATTCAGCTTGTAAAAATGATGTTTCGGTCCGTTCTCTTGAAGAGCAGGCGCAGAACAAAAATGTTCCTAGAAATAGAATAGAGCATATTTTGACCACAAGTTTCGTCTTTTTATTTGTTTGCATGTGGCACAAAGATAACATTTATTTATTAGAATGATTTTATTCTATATAAATAAAAGAACTTTTTCTGCTTTTAATACGTTTCTCTAGTATAGTTAAAAAACGGAGAATCAAGATGAATATAGCAATGACCGGAGCCACCGGATATATAGGCAAACATCTTTCTAACTATCTGACCGAAAAGGGTGGGCACCGGATCATTCCTTTGGGAAGAGCGATGTTTCGGGAAGGTATGTCCGGACTTTTGGTTCAGACGCTGACGCATTGTGATGTCATTATAAATTTGGCAGGTGCTCCCATCAATCAGCGCTGGACGCCGGAACATAAACAAGAGCTTTTCAATAGCCGGATAACGGTAACACACCGCATAATCCGTGCCTTGAATGCAGTCAAAACCAAACCGAAACTAATGATTTCGGCCTCTGCCGTAGGGTATTACCCCTCTTTGGTGGAATCGGACGAGTATACACAGACTCGTGGCGATGGTTTCCTGTCCGATCTTTGTTATGCGTGGGAGAAGGAAGCGAAGCGTTGTCCGCAACCGACCAGGCTTGTCATTACCCGTTTCGGTGTAGTGCTTTCTTCCGATGGGGGAGCGATGCAACAGATGCTTCGCCCGCTACGCGCAACAAAGGTTGCCGCCGTTATAGGACCGGGTACGCAACCTTTTCCGTGGATAGATATTCGTGACCTTTGTCGTGCCATGGCCTTCTTTATTGAAAATGAAGAGTTGAGAGGTGTTTTCAATCTAGTTGCTCCGCAAGCAGTTTCACAGTCCACGTTTACACGTGCGATGGGAAAGGCGTATCATGCGTGGACAACTTTGATTGTTCCGCAAGCGGTCTTTCGTTTGCTCTACGGTGAAGCCGCCTCTTTTCTGACAGCCGGACAGAGAGTGCGTCCTACACGCTTGCTGGAAGCCGGATTCCATTTTTCCGTTCCTACCATAGAGAAGTTGTTTGAGGAGACAGATCACAGTACGGTAGATCGGCTTGATCTGAAACGCTATATGGGGCTTTGGTACGAGATAGCCCGTTATGATCATCGTTTCGAACGTGGGCTTATGGAAGTGACCGCTACTTATACCCTCCGTTCCGATGGAACAATTCGTGTTGAGAATCGGGGATATAAACGCAATTCCCCTTACGATATTTGTAGAACAGCCACCGGACACGCCAAGATTCCCGACCCTGCACAGCCCGGTAAACTGAAAGTCTCTTTTTTCTTGAATTTCTATTCCGATTATTATGTGATGGAATTGGACCAGGAGAATTACAATTATGCTCTTATTGGCAGCAGTACCGATAAATATCTCTGGATATTGAGTCGGACGCCCCAACTGCCGGAGGATATAAAAAAGAAATTAGTAACTGCCGCCGAACGTCGTGGCTATGATACGAATCGGCTACAATGGATTGAACAACTTTAAAATAAACATTATGGATTACAAAATTACTCATCAGCCCGAACAGAAACTGTTCAAGACGGAAGTCGACGGTCGCACCGCTTTTGTAGAATATCGCCTGTTAGGTGATTATCTCGATATTATTCACACCATTGTCCCCAAACCTATAGAAGGACGGGGGATTGCTGCTGCACTGGTGAAAGCTGCTTATGACTTTGCACTCGCCAACGGAATGAAGCCGAAAGCTACCTGCTCTTATGCTGTGAGATGGCTTGAACGTCATCCGGAAATGAATGCGAATAGTTGAATAAATAGGGGCTGACCTAAAAGTACGAAAAGTCATTTTCTCTTTGTTGCAATGGATATTTGGACACTGTCCATATTTTTGTGACAAAGATACGTTTGGAAGAAGAACTTTCGGGTCAGTCCCTTTTTAGCTTATTGTTTCCATCTTTTTAGTTGAGGGAAGAACTCTTTCATCGTTGCCCGCGCCTCATCTATAGTGTACTTTACTTCCGAATCCTTATTAAACTCCTCAAGGTAGTTCAGGTTGAGTTCAATCATTTCATCCATTGTGCATTCTTTGGTGAAATGCCCGTCTGCATAGCAATACTGGCAATACTCTTCATTCTTGCTGCCGTCTGCTTCTGTTCCGAATGTCGTTTCATCGATCGGCATAGCACAACACTGACAAATTTTCTGTTCCATCTTTTATTGATTTTAAGTGAGTAAAAGTATGATAAATAATTCTCTTTTATCTGCTTACAAATATAGTTACTTTCAATAAGTACTCAGTTATCCGATCTTGCTATTTTGTTTTCACCGGCAAACGTTTCCATATCCATCGGGGAATCATTCGCCAGAAGAATACGAGAATACGATAACGTCCGTCGATGATAGCTACCCGCTGTTTCCGATGAAGTGCACGTACAATGTCGCGGCCTACCTGGTCGGTTTTCATCAGCATAGGATAATGCTTTCCGTCATTCAGCAAGTCGGTGGCTACAAATCCCGGACGAATATCGGTAAAGTGAATGTCTAACTTTTGCAGATGGGCGAGTTGTTCAAGCGCATCGATGTATGTGTTCTGAAAGCGTTTCGTAGCAGAATAGGCAGGGGCAACTCCCAGACCTTTGGTTCCGGCAATCGAACTGATGACCGCAAGATGTCCGCCTCCATTGTTCCTGAAATAGGAAAAAGCGGTATCCACCATTCGTGTGAAACCTTCGACATTGGTACGTGCGGTATTCAGCTCGATTTCCATATTCAATTCCATATTCTGGAAACCGATGCCGGAACTGAGCAAAAATAAATCCATACCGCCTAATTGATGGATAAGCGCATCCAGCTTTCCGGCACTGTCTTCCTGAGTGACGTCCAGTGACTGAATTTTTATCTGTTCCGGTGCGATTTGCCGGAAATCTTCGAGAGCAGACTGGCGTCTGCCCGCTATGCCGATCTGCCATCCTTCGGACAGGAGGCGTTGGGCAACTTCCTTTCCGATACCGGAGGTGGCGCCTATGATAATGGCTCGTTTCATCTTTTTGGAACAAAGATAGTCAAATCTTTCTATTTTGAAAGGGGGGACTTTCCATTTTGAAAGCCATCCTTTTCGTTTTGACAGGAAACCTTTTCATTTTGGTAGGGTAGGAGTCTTCTCGTTTTTTCAAAGCAGAAATAGTATATTATTGATAAATAGCTACTTAAAAAGAATACGGCTGTTTTGGCATACTATTAGCTATGGGACTCGTGCAGAGTAATTCATGAGTTATGGAAGAGTATATATCAGACAATAGTGTGTATGCGCGTGCTAAAAGCAACAGCATGATCAATCCGAAAATGATAGGACGGGTGCTTGGGACGTTGCTTTTTATTGAGTTGGGAATGTTCCTTTTGTGTGCCGGTATTTCGTTGGGGTACGGAGAGGATGATTATAAGTATTTTCTTTATACGTGTGTGATTAATGCCGTAGCAGGAGGATTATTATTGCTTTACGGACGGGGAGCGGAGAATAAGATGAGCCGCCGGGACGGATATTGTGTCGTCACTCTTTCATGGATATTCTTTACCGTTTTCGGGATGCTTCCTTTTTATTTCAGCGGGAGCATTGATACCATCACCAATGCTTTCTTCGAAACGATGTCCGGATTCACTACCACAGGAGCTACGATACTCGATGATATCGAGTCCCTTTCACATGGGATGCTGTTTTGGCGAAGCCTGACGCAGTGGATTGGTGGACTGGGGATTGTCTTTTTTACGATTGCCATTCTCCCGATCTTTACCACAGGCGGCGTACAGCTCTTTTCTGCCGAGACTACCGGAGTGACTCATGACCGCACGCATCCCAAAATCAATGTAATGGCGAAATGGCTGTGGACTGTTTATCTGATATTGACCGTTTCGGAGACGATCCTGCTGATGTTTGGCGGAATGGATTTATTTGATGCCATTTGTCAATCATTTGCTACTACGGCGACAGGAGGATATTCTACCAAACAAAACAGTATTTCTTACTGGAATTCTCCGTATATCGAGTATGTTGTCGCTATCTTTATGATTATCTCCAGTATTAACTTTTCCTTATTCCTGATGTGTCTGAAAGGAAAAGTCGGCCGCTTGTTTAAAGATGAAGAAACGCATTGGTTTCTGGGCTCTGTCGGGATATTGACATTGCTTATCACTTTGGCACTCGTATTTCAGAACAACTATGGATGGGAGCTGGCTTTTCGTAAATCATTGTTTCAGGTAGCTACGGTGCATACATCCTGCGGCTTTGCGACGGATGACTATAATTTGTGGCCTCCTTTCACGTGGCTGTTGCTGTTTATAGCGATGCTTTCGGGAGGTTGTACGGGATCTACCAGCGGAGGTATCAAGAATATGCGGTTACTGATTGTGGCGCGGACCATCCGGAATGAATTCAAACACCTGCTTCATCCGAATGCGGTGCTTCCGGTACGGGTTAACAAACAAACCGTATCTTCTTCCATCGTAACGACTGTATTACTCTTCTTTGCTTTTTATCTGGTGATTATTCTGATCGGCTGGACGATTCTTTTATTTTTAGGAGTCGGTTTCTCCGAATCGGTCAGTACGGTAATCTCCAGTATCGGTAACGTGGGACCGGGATTGGGTAGTTGCGGTCCCGCATACTCGTGGAATTCTTTGCCGGACTTGGCAAAATGGGTTCTTTCTTTTCTGATGTTGATAGGCAGACTGGAACTTTTCAGCGTTCTGTTACTCTTCTATCCGGGATTCTGGAAAAACCGTTAAGACTATTTTGCCGGTATAGCTTTGCCGCTCAGGAGAATAAATGGCGTATCGCCTCTAAAGGGGCATAGAATAACATTCTGGGACCGGAGAACCGCATAACCTCTCGCATCCGTTTGCGCATGGCAGGCTTATAACAATGTACGGGACACTTCTTGCACGAGCTTTTTTTCTCTCCGAACGGACAATGGTCAAGACGGGCATGTGCGTAGCGGAGCAACTCTTCGCACTTCGGACAAAGGGTTGCATTCTTCTCTTTTTTCCGGCAATAGAGACGGATCATGATCTCTACTGTTCTCTTTTCCTGAGTGATACGCGGTTTTTTATCTGTTTCCATTTGTTTTCTTTTGGCTTTGGAGGCTGGCTTCACTTCGGCAAAGATAATAAACTGATCGCATATTCTGCAAAGAACTTCCACTGGAATGATTGCCGTTGCTGGAAACTATGCGTATCTTTGCGGCATGAGAAAGTTATTATGTCCGCAATGCAAGATTGCTGCCCTATATGTGGTGAATGACCGTAAAGAGCGTCTTTTGGTCTATGTACTCGAAAATGGAGAAGTTGTGCCTAAAGATCCGGCAGCTTCCACCGATGGATTTGATTTGACGGAAGTTTATTGTCTGGGTTGTTCCTGGCATGGTTCGCCGAAAAGACTGGTGAAGAGATAGACAGTTGCCGGCACTTTGTCTTTTTTTGATTTATGTCAATAAAAAGAGGGTGCGGGATTAGAATCTTTCAACCGGATTTTTCTGTATCTTTGCAGCCAATTTTTAGGACATAGACGTATGGCAACTTCTAAAGAGATGACGGCGGGGCCGGCATTACCTCTGATTTTTAATTTCACTCTGCCGCTTTTGTTCGGCAATCTGTTGCAGCAAACGTATTCGCTTGTTGATGCTGCAATTGTAGGAAAGTTTTTGGGTATTAATGCGTTAGCCTCTGTCGGGGCTAGTACATCCGTTGTGTTTCTTATTCTGGGTTTCTGCAACGGATGTTGTGGAGGATTCGGTATCCCCGTGGCACAGAAGTTTGGGGCGAGGGATTATAGTACGATGCGCAGTTACGTTTCCGTCAGTCTGCAACTTGCTGTTGTGATGTCTGTGGTCATAGCTATCTTTACCAGTATTTATTGCGCGGATATCCTGAAGATGATGCGCACACCGGAGAATATCTTTGAAGGAGCGTATGCTTATCTGCTTGTTACTTTCATCGGGATACCTTGTACTTTCTTTTATAATCTGTTGTCGAGCATTATCCGTGCTTTGGGAGATAGCAAGACACCTTTTTATTTCTTGGTGCTGGCTACGGTGCTCAATATTATTCTCGATTTATTCTGTATATTGGTACTGGGTTGGGGAGTGATGGGAGCTGCCATTGCTACGGTCTTTTCGCAGGGAGTTTCCGCTTTTCTTTGTTACGTTTATATGTATCGGAAGTTTGACATTCTGCGGGGCACGCCGAAAGAACGGAAATACCAGTCGAAGCTGGCGAAGACGTTACTTTCCATTGGTGTTCCTATGGGATTGCAGTTCTCCATTACGGCCATTGGCAGTATCATGCTTCAGAGTGCGAATAATGCGTTGGGTACGGCGTGTGTGGCAGCTTTTACTTCTGCGATGCGTATCAAGATGTTTTTCCTTTGTCCGTTGGAGAGTCTGGGGATGGCTATGGCTACCTTTAGCGGTCAGAATTACGGTGCCGGAAAGCCTGAACGTATTTGGTCGGGGATTAAAGCCAGCACGCTGATGATGGTTATCTATACAGCCGTCACTTTCTTGATTCTGATGGTGGGAGCCAAATCTTTTGCCTTGATCTTTGTTGATCCGTCGGAAATTGAGATTCTGGAGAAAACAGAACTTTTCCTGCATATATCAGTCTCTTTCTTCCCGATGCTTGGGTTACTTTGTATCCTGCGCTATACCATTCAGGGGGTGGGGTATACTAATCTCGCTATGTTTTCGGGAGTGTCGGAGATGATTGCACGTATTCTCGTCAGTATTTATGCCGTGCCGGCTTTCGGATTTATCGCTGTTTGTTACGGTGATCCGATGGCATGGATAGCGGCTGATTTGTTTTTGATACCTGCATTTATTTATGTTTATCGCAGGTTGAAACGCCAGGTGCTGACAAGTGCCGTTGCATAATTGAAGTGTGTGTCAAAAGTCAATATACCCGTAGGGGAAGTTTAGTTACTTTTGACACATTTACATTTGCAGTATTAAATATCACAACAAAAT
>ERZ791737.57-NODE-57-length-155486-cov-97.319261_pt1 | contig 155486 bp, 130 predicted proteins | sample MGYA00510042_ERZ791737 | MGnify/ENA primary metagenome ERZ791737 (study PRJEB30046, sample SAMN00791965) | human gut metagenome | study: EMG produced TPA metagenomics assembly of the A metagenome-wide association study of gut microbiota in type 2...
CTAATTTTGATATTATCTCGTCTTTATCCATATTTCAAATTTTATTGCTAATGGCACGGAAATATGCACCGTTTAGGTGCTTAATTTTCATGTTCAAGACAGTTTTACCCGCCTTGCCTTTTTACATATTATATAGAACTTCAATTTTTAACTGCTGTTTCCGGCAGAAAGAGGTGTGAAGTTCATGCTTACACCTTCCTTGTTTTATTACTGCTCTTATCTGTATTTCATTCATTTTTTGTTCTCTTTTCTTCTGTTTTATGGGATTTTTCTGTATTTATTCACGGCAGGGCATAGCTATCCCATGTTGCTATCATGCCGCTTTTCGTCTGTGTATGTCGCAATGCTCCAATACAACCGTATATGTTGTGCCGCCACTTACTACCGTTGTGTGACTGTAAACTCTCATTTGTCCGCAGCACTCGCAGAAATACGGGTTTTCATACTCGCTTTCTTCCTGCTGCAATTTGGTTTCCTCAATCTCGCTTTTATCCCGTCCGAAGTATTCTTCCGGCAAATTACCTTTGTTGGAGTAGAAGCCGTAATACCTCACGATGCGGAAGTAACGCAGGGGAACGTGTTGCAACAATCGGGGGAAGAACTCACGATAGTGCAATGTCAGTTCCTTTTCTACCGGATTTCTTCTGTCAGGCGAGTTCAGGTAGTCACGATAGCGGAATGAAATGTTTTCACCATCCATTGCCGTAATCTTATACTCACTCAAACACGCTCTTTTGGAATATCTGCCTACATATTGTATCACCTGCTCCGGCATTTGTATCGGCGGCTCCAAATGCACAATCCAATCCTTTTTGTTCGCCACCTTTTTGATGAAGCCCATAAACTCCATGCGGTCACGAAAATCATGTTCCAGTCTGCCCGCATCGAACAGTTCTATCAACGCATTTTCAAACTTGTAGCGGAACACCTTACAGATAGAGGGGATATGTACATAGTCACGTTCGGGAATGACAATCTTTCCGTTGCTGTCAATACCACCCCACGACATAATCATGTGCGTGTGTACATGAAACTGCTTCGTTTCCCCGTAGGTATGTAACACGGCAATCACTCCGGTTTTCAAGCCGAACTTATGCTGCATCCAGTCTTTAACAGTTTCAGCCGATGTGCGCATCAAGATATTCAATATTTCTTTCTTGTTGTGCTTCACCAAATCCAGTAATATATGCGGCAAGGTCATAACCACATGGCGGTGTGGCACTCGCAGCAACTTGTCTTTCATGCGTCCCGCCCATTTCAGCGTATCACGCCAACCGCATGACGGGCAGAAACGGTTCTTGCAGCTATGGTAGATTTCCCGTACTTCGCCACATTCGGGACAAGCATATGTATCTATGCCTAAAGCTGCTGTACGGCATACACGGATAGCGTTCACCGCCTTGTACTGTTCGGGGGTGATATACTCCGCCGGGTGCTGTGCATACTCGTCCCACCACCGATTGAAGAAGTCGGATAAACGGTACTTTTTCGCTTGGCAACCATCTGTGTATATGTCGCTTAACAAATCTATCATACTCGTGTCGTTATTTCCGTTGTTTTTGCCACTTCGCTATAAACTGCTGATTCATAGTTGTTTTAATTGTCTTGAATTTATTTATAACCGCACCTTATGGTGTCGTTCCTACACTTCTATAACTGCACCTCACGAATTATCCAGTGTATCAAGAGGATTAGGGATTTTTGCTTTATGGGCACTTGACACATGAAGATAAATGGTTGTGGTCTTGATGTCGTTGTGTCCCAGCAATTCCTGTATCGTGTGCAGGTCTGTTCCCTGTTCCAGCAAGTGTGTGGCAAAGGAGTGGCGCAGCATGTGTACGTGTACACGGTGTTTGATGCCTGCACGATGTGCGGCTTCTTTCAGCACTTTCACCAATGCACTTGCCGAATATTGCTCTCCGGGTGTTTCGCCCTCAAACAACCATTTTTGTGGGCGATATTCCCGGAAGTAGTGCCGTAGTTCTTCCAGCAACTTGGGTGAAAGGAGCGAATAACGGCATTTCTTCCCCTTGCCCATAATGCGAACCGACATTGTTTCACTGTTGATGTCCTGCGGGGTCAGGTTAAGCAATTCGCTTCTTCTAAGTCCGGCAGAGTAAACCAACGAAATCATGCAGTGATGCTTGATGTTGGAAATTTGTGCAAGGATGCGCTTAATTTCATTCTTGCTCAACACTTCGGGCAGGCTCTTGTACTCTTTGGCACGGGTGATACCGCCGTAGTATTGCCGTTTGCCGCCTTTCACCTGTTCGTAATAGAACTTGATAGCATTGATGCGCATATTCTGTTGCGACACCGAGATTTTCTTCTCGTTCACAAGATAGAGTATGTACTTGTTGATGTCCGGCACTTTCAGGCGGTCGATGTTCCGTCCCTTGTGATATTCCATGAAGTCGCTGAAATAGGCACGGTATGTTTTGACGGTCGAGGGGCTGTAACGCTTCTGTTCCAGCAGTTCGAGGTAGCCTTTCGGCAGTGTGTATTCCCTTTTAGGTTTGGGATGCCGCACGTAAACCCGGCTGTAATCAATATAGGCGTGGGGCGAATAGCGGTCGTAGAAATCCGGCAGGCTGAAAGCGGCTGATGCCATGTATGCAGAGCCGTTGCCAGCCATTTCCATACCCGTGTCTTGGGCGAGCAGTTGGGTTACAGCCTGACTGTTCGCATATTCTATCCGTATGTAGTCTGCACCGTCCCTTGTTTCTTTGTGTAGCACGATGCTTCCTCTTTGTTTCTGAACCTTATCCATGTCGCTGAATTTTGCTTCATGCTCCAAAGATAAAACAAAAACGCCACATTTTGAACATACGTTCAAAAATAATAGAAGTTAAAAAAACAAAACTGTATCAGGCTTTAAGCAGCGAATAGATATAGCGAAAGTTTTCTGCCAGTTCGTCCACGTTTAGACCGTTCAGAAATGCTTGTTCGTATGACAGTCCTAAAAACATTTGCCGGAACATGGTAGCCGTTTTCTTCACGTCCGTGTCGTTTCTGATTTCCCCGCTGTTTTTTGCTTTTTGTATGACTTTCTCCCATAGGTCATAGTCTTGTCGGTAGATTTTCTCAATTTTCTGCCTGATGCCCGGATAGTACATACGCACTTGTGACAGGAAATGAAAGTAGTAGAAGTTAGGGCTACAATCATGCGGGCTGCTATTATCGTCAATCAGTTCAACAATCCTTTTCATGGAAGCGGCTACCCCCGCCACGTATTGCCCGATGAACTTCTCCAACGTATCGGCAGGAGCGGCAAACTTGTTTCCCGGTTCGTGCATTTTTAGCACGTATTTGTCTGCCACAGCCATGAATAAATCCAGCTTGTGCGGAAAATAATAAACGATGCCCGTTTTTGTCACTCCGCAGGCTTTGGCAAGCGTGATGATGCTTGCTTTCTCGTAGTTCATCCTGACAAATACTCCGAACGCTTTATCTATTACTTCTTCACGGTTAGTTATTATCATACACGTTTGTTTTTAATCGGTTACGAAGATACGGATTTTGTTTTAACCATTTGTACCCCAGTGCTTTTTTTTAGTGCAAGGTGCAAGTATATATTTATATATATAGCTTGCACCTTGCACTAACCCAAAAATATTTATTATCAGATATTTGCGAGTTTCAAAAGAATGCCGTATCTTTGAACCCGAAAGTTAGGCAGACAAACAGCGGTCAAAGTTGGACAGGCTTAACGGTTGAAAATCGTTACTGTTTCGTTACCTATTTGAAATTTTGAAAGCAAAGTAGCTGAAATATAAGCGGTTAGAGTTATAGGTTCAAAACCCTCTCTCTCCGCAATAAACACTGATAATCAGTAATTTATAGGAGTTACACCCAGTTTTACACCCGATAATGTAAAGCTGGGTGTTTTTATTTTATTTAAGATGTCTCTATTCCTGTTCTGAGATATATTCGGGATGTATATCGGTGTCTTTCTTTAGACTTTCCTTTTCATGGTCGCTTACCTTTTTCTTGCCAAGAGTGCATTCAAAATCGTTTTTAAGCTATGTGCCTGTGTCTCGTAGGTTAAAACAGGAATTTTAAGATAAAATATAACTATCTGCTAATCATTGGCTAACCAAGAGAAAAACATCCCGATTTATATGTTCTCTTTTATATAATCCTCTTTTCCCATCCGGTATTTGTTCTGCTTTCGGTTGATATTTGTCCTGTCTAGTTCGAGAAGGATTGCGAAATATCCCAATCGGATGAGATGTGGCAAAGAATTATCTTTTGCTTCAAACTCTTAAAGCAAATAACGATGACAGATTTTGAATCAGCCGTCTTGATAGAACTGAAAGAAATAAAATCGCTCAGTCTTCTTGCGGCAAAGAATGTGTTAACTATTGAAGAAGTCGCTTTGCTGACTGGGCTAAGCGTTTCCTGTCTTTACAAAAAGACTTGTGCCAAACAGATTCCTTTCTATCGTTCCAGTAAGCGGATTTATTTCAATCGCCAAGAAATTGAGAACTGGATGATGGGTGTCAAGGTTTCAGCATTTCCCTTATATAATAAGGGGTGAGTTATCTACAAAATTTGTATATAATAAAATTATAAAGTTATGTATGATACCGTTAGCTTTTATCATAAAGACTACCTAATAGATCCCTCAATTTTAATTCAGAATCTTAGTAAGTGTAAAGTGAAAACAGATAATGAAACGGGAGGCATCCTTTTTTACGAAGGATATATAGGAAACATATATATCAGAGTAGGAACAGGCTGGATATATTGCGATAGTAGTTTCCCTCGTTTGCTTTATCCTGATAATTCATTTACGTTGAAACGTGTAGAAGCAAAAGCATGTATAGAGTTTCTATCAGATAGTTTGCATTACGACATGAATAATGCAAATGTAACTCGAATAGATATAGCGACTACGTTTAGCATGGGGCAACCAGTGAAAATGTATCTTGATTGTTTGGGAGCTTTGAGCCGTTTCAAAAGAGTAGTAGTTGTGAAAGATGAGACTTTGGAGTATAAGCAAGGGGATGAAGGCTTTGGACAATCTCTTGTTTTTTATGATAAGCGACTTGAGTCGCTTGAAAAGAGAAAAAATCATCCCAAAGGATTGGTGGGTGACAATTTATTACGCTATGAACACCGATGGTTTGGTAAGTTAGCTACTCGCTTTAAAGAACTGAAAGTGATAGGGAGTACCTTGCATGATGAGAGGTTTTATCGGAAAATAGCAGGGGTATGGAGTGAAGATTATTTTAAGATAGAGAAGAAGAAGGCTGTTGCTGCGGAAGCTATGAAGTCAATCAAAACTCCAGCAGATGCCATTGATTATATAATAGCTGCACTTTCTCAATATGCACCTCCTGCGTTTGTAACGGAGTGTATTAGTCAGATGAAAGACCGCGCTGTTTTTAATGATGCACAATCTTACACGAGGGTGAGAAATAAATTTCGGGATATTATGAGCAATCCTATTATTACGGAAGACATGGCGTTATCCAAAGAACTTGATGCGAGAATCTTGGGAGTATTGAATAATCTTCAATAGGGTGCATTGTACTAAAAAATAAGGTCAGAAAAGGTGCTTTTAAGCCTTCTCTGACCTTATTCCCTAAAAAGTAAGGCAATCGTAAGTTTGAAGAATTTCTTCTTGTCGAAGTCCTAAATATCGCTTGGTGATAGCAACCGAACTATGGTTGAACAGTTCCATTAACTTGATAAGAGCCAGTTCGGAGTTTTCTCCGTTCATAGTATAAACCTGTCTTCCGAAAGTCTTTCTGAGGCTATGGCAGGAGAAGTTCCTTATCCGCAGTTTATACCGCGTTTTCACCTCCTTAAGAATGATGTTTATCCGTTGAACTGTGAACACCGTTCCCTTCTGACTTATCAGGATTGGCGCATTAATCCCGACCGGACTTATATGCTCGTAACATTCTTGTATATGCTGCTGCAACTGGGAGTTAATTCTGACTACTCTTTGCTTGCCAGTCTTTTTCTCTATTACTGTAAATTCGTCCGTTTCAATTATCTGTTTCCACCTGAGAGCGAGAATATCAGAAATCCGCAATCCTGTAAAACATCCGATTGCTACAAGGAGCGAGATTTTATAGCTTCCGTCTTTTGCCAGTTTTCGGATGAGGTTCATAGCATCAGACCACATAAGGTAGTCCGCTGTAGTTGTTGAGTATTTGAGTGACATATTATTCAGTTTTATATCGTTTTGATTGTAAGTGAATATTTATTTTTGGCAGGTCGGAATAAATGGCTGATTGATAGTGAAATATTCACTAATAACAGAAGTGAATATAAATAGAAAGGACAACTAACTGAATAGCTGTCCTTTCTTCTCTCAATCAACAACACCACTTAGCCTAAGAACCAAGCGTATTTGTTATCTATCCCTTGCAGGACGTTATTAAGTCCTACACTGACCTCAGTAGCGTTTACTGCACGCTGTAGATAGGTATCTATATAGCTACCTTTATTAGCCTGCGTTAGAAGGTTGTGGAAATCGAACATGGATATAGCGTTATCCTTTGCTCCGAACACTTCGTTATTATAATAATCTCGACACACGGAATTTATCTGACTGTCAGTTATCAGAAGTCTTGGAATAGCCTTCTGTCTTGTGGGTGACAGTGCTTGAAACATCCGCATCCTCCCGACAATCTGGGCAAACTGGGTTTCGGATAGTGAAGTATTGGTAAGCGTTTGCATTAAGTGAATCTCTTTTGCAGGATTGAAGTTGTGAAATAACTCCAGTACGTTACGGTAAAGCTCACTGATATTGGTTACCTCCATGTTGTATTTCAGTCCTTCGCCAGTTAGCACCTGATTGGAACAGATTCTTACTCTCCAGCCAACAAAGACAGAGAATTTCTCTATTCCTTTGGTAGCACGGTATAGATTCAGGTCGCTATAGTTGCGGACACCTCCAACACATAACTCCAGCTTCTGCCCTCTGATCGTTTCGACAATGCTCGGTATGGTAAACGCGAATGCAAGCCGTTGATAGAACTGTGTTTTTTCGCACTCTAAAAGCTCTGAGGCTTTCTTACCAAGAGCTTGCGGTACTCTACCACGGACGATGTGGGAAACCCGTATATCGGGGCTGTTTAGCTGTTCTCCTGCATAGAAAGAACTGGCTGCATCGTGTACACATGAAATAAAATCCTGATGTGCGATAGTCAACTCTTGGTTAGCCCATGTTGGAACTACGCATTTGTTCGCAAGCTCGTTCATGGTGATTCCATCGGTATTTGCTTCAAGAAAACTCACACCCGATTCTACTGTTGGTTCATCATGGATAATGGTTGCTTCTTCTGCGAACTCACCCATGTTCAAAGATTCTCTACGCTGTGCCGCATTGGGCATAATAACTAAATTTCTCATAATGGTAAATGTTTTAAGTGAATTATTGATTGATTTGGGCATATATCGAGTATTGACGAGGGTTGCTCCTTGCTTCGTACTTATATCTGCCTGAATACCGATTTGAGTTATTAATTCGACTTGGGAGATAGTATGGTCGGAATAGTATGTACTTATATCCCTGATTTGCTTATAAGAAAGAATGGTGTGTAGTTCCAGTGGCTTTGTTTTTTTAGAGAATGGTTGATGTAATAAGTAGTATTTTGTATTTATTATAAGTAATAAGGGAAACAGGAATCACTACAATTCAAAGATGTTCTTTCGCGAAAAAATATCTTCCTGTCTATGTAGAGAAGCAGTATATAGCTGGACGTTGAGGTTCTGAAATTTTGTTAAAAGGTTAGTTGTTATTGGAATCTCTGTTTTGAATTAGGAAAGGGTAGAAACTTAAATTTTAATGGAATGTAGGGAGGGGGATAGTTTGGAAGGTGTCATGGTGTGCTTGTCGGTACGGGAAAATTATATAACCCTCTTTATTGTGGATGAAAAAGGGTATATATTTATATCCTCCAGTCTGCTAAACCTACTATCAGACTTATTCAGATTACCCAGCTATTCCCTTCATCACATAGCTATAGAAAATAAAGTCGTAACGGAGTATCATCTATTACGACTTCATTAGCATAATTATAGTTTATCAAAAATAGATAGCCCCTTCTCCAGTAGTTACGTAGTTGTTGAAATTTCCTATATTTTCTTTATGCCATCTATCAGTGGGATGTGAAACCCTATCGACATAATACCAGTCATTTTCCCCAATGAATTGATAAGAATGAACAAGCCACCCTATTTGAACTTTATCAAAATCACGGATTGCTTTCTTACATCTCAATTTGACCTTTTTAGCCTTAGTAGTATCTTTGCCTTTTATCAAATATCCAATAGTAGTTATATATTCCTCACCATTATATATTTCAATTTTCTGATAAGAATCCGCAACCTTTACATTTGCAACACCTGTGCTTGTTATAAACACCATAATGGCTAATAAAAATAATGTTCTCATAAAATTACGTTTTAAGTTATTGATATGTTTAATTAGAAGAATAATTAGTTGTTATTAATATATTTACTATCTCTTTAAATAGAACTACCGTTGATATGTTTCCACTTGCAGGAAGTCCTTGTTTCTCCAAGACTACAAGGATAGTATGTCGAGGATTATTAGCTGGGAAGTAACCGCAGAAATCCATGATATAGGTTGAATCATAGGAATTTTCTATCTGTATCATTCCACCTCTGCCTGCTACCTTTGTCTTATCCGTATTAGCACGCTTTCCAAGCCCTTCTGCTACTGTTTTTTCCAATGTTTGACAAACACTATTTATGCTTGCTTTAGAGGCTATCTGAGGGCTGATAATAGCTACACTATCCTTATATATTTGAGGCTGCACCATGCACCCATGATTAGCTATCGCATTATAGAAAGTAATTAGCTGAATTGGAGATATTTTTGAAGTAGCCGCATCAGTATTTGGTATGCAATCCAATCCCTTGGCTAAATCGGGTTTACCATAACCGATTTGCTCGATTGCAGCCTCGTATTCGGACTTTTTATCGCCAAAGGCACGTTCCCTTATCAAGACTTCTCCGATGCGAGAACTGGCGGCTATTGCCCATTCTACGGTTATCTTCCCATAGCCACCTCTATGCCAGTTATGGTCTTTTATCGTATCACTGTCAGAGATATAAATTCCGCTACCTACGTCTACGGTATCGGATAGGCTGACTTTGCCAGTTTCCAGTGCAGCCAAAAGGGTAACTACCTGCCTTTGCTCCGTTGGATATGGGGTGCAGAAATCGATTGTAGGTTGGAACGGAGAGAGGGTATCTTTCCGTTCCAGTCCTACCATTGCTCTGATGTAGCCCGTAGCAGTTTCCATAATGATAACCTTGCCTGATGTAGCTTTGTGCTCAGTTAAGGTTGTAGCCAAGAGAGTATCTACTTTATTTTGCAAAGAGACGTCAATAGTTGGTTGTGTTTGAAACAAAAAATTGCAGGGCTTACAAATTAGTGTACTAAATGTACAAAATAGGGTTAAGATAAACCTATTAATTAGATTTCTCATATATAGTTCATTTCTAATTGATTTAATTTTCATTCTTCTTTTAAAAGACCATAGAAAGACTTACTTGAGAAAAGATAAGCTAGCATTAAAACTACTCTATCGTGATCTCTTTGTTAGCCGTATTATTTTACTCTCTTACCATATTCAGTCCGACCTTCTTCATCATCGTGACACACTAATTCATCTGAGGTTAGTTTAAGAACTGTTAGTGTTCCTCCATCGCGCCCATCGTCTATGTAAGTTAGATGGATTATCTTCTTTTCCGCGTCATAGGTGTATGAGCAGTAATCACTCTTTTTTTTTCCTATTTCATCTGTAGAATAGATTGTATTTGAATCTATGACCCAGTAAGGATAATCATGTTCTATGACTTCTCCGTCATCGTACACACTCTTTACAATCTTCCATGTTCCTACAAGGCTTGCAGTGTTACTGCTTTCATCTTCATCATCATCGTTGCAAGCTGTGAAGTTCACACTCATAATTATGGCTATCAAAGCCATTCCAATAAATCTCAATGTTTTCATTTTTATTAATAGATTGTTATTCTTGCTCCTATGTTCCTTCTCAGAGCGTTATCAAAAATAAGGCGTGAGGAACACGACATAAAGTCGCACACTCTTTAATTCATAATAAGCATAAAAAGGTGTGGAGCTATATTTGCTTTATTTCTATATTCAAGTCCTGCATTGCTCTTGAAATAGATGAAATAATAGCCTTGCATCAAGAGGTATATAATTCAAGTGTATATATCCAAGTATGAGTGCTATCCTCTTTATTTCTGTCTCAATTTCGCGAGATATGATAATATAAGAAAATCTCAATAACGCCCATTTATTAATATGCTTGTTTCCAAAACCGTGAAAACAGTGCAAAGATATTAAAAGATATTGTAATTCAAAAGAATGTATGTCAAATCTTACAAAAATAGACTATAGAACACGTTTCAAAGGGGTATAAGAGTTAAATATCATTGCTCTGAGTATCATATGAGATCGGAGAGCTATAGAAATGAAATAAAGCCGATTTAGGGGCTTTCTGATTAAGTGGTTGGAAGTTGAGTTGTTGAAATTGGGGGAAGTCAAGGAGTTTGGAATGAGGCTAATAGCTATTTATATTGGATGTATAACGAAGTTAGCAGGAGCAAACAAAGGTGATTCTGAAACTTTCTTCTGTCAATATTGATAGGAGTGTGGAGAGGCAAAGCGATTAAATATGAGGCAAAAACAAGGGGAATAGGATATAAAAAGCCGTTACCCAAAGTGAGTAACGGCTTTAACTTAAGTGTCTAATTAATTCCTTCGGGAATTTCTCTTTTGATTGATTCTCAAGAGCTCCAATGCTAAGTCCGCATCAATAATAATCTTTCTACCTACTTGCGAGATAGCCTTGTCGATTACTCCGCTTTTCTTTATCCGATTGGCGGTAACTATGGAACAACCAAGTAATTTTGCCAGCCCTGCTAAACCGTAAACATAGCGTTTGTTATCGTTGGTCTGTTCTGAGGAAACTGGTTGCGTTGGTTGCTGACGAGAAATTAGCGGTACTAAAATATCAAGAAACTCTTGAACTGTCAGAGCACCCAAAAGCTTGTTCAATTCAGTCATTTTTCTATTGTTTAAGTAAAATAAGCTGCCTCTTGCGTATTATGAATAGCGCTAAGAAGGGACGGCTTTCATCTAAGTAGAAATCAAATTTTGTATTAATTTCTACCTTCCTCTTACAATCTAAAACACTCTTGCTGTTCTGCTGATTGGACAAGTTGTTTTTGTTATAATGAAATCCTGCATTTATCTATGAAGAAACTATTAAGAATCTATTAAGAATCTATCAAGAATATCATGCAGAATTTTTGTTTATCTGCCTCTATGCAATTTTCTGCATAGAGGAGGCTATGTCATGGTAGCTTCGTTCATGGGAATTTGGCTATCTTCACGCCTCGGTTTTAAAAAGATATCTTTTCTGCAAAGGTAGTATAAATCTCAAGAACTACAAATTATGAACATGGATTTTTATGTTCTATATCTGATTCGTTCATTTGAATATCAAAAATTTTGTTGAATCTAGTCATAGCATTTGCTCTGATACTATCCGCTATGTCTATATAAGGTTTCATCGCTTTGTAGTCGCTGTGCCCTGTCCATTTCATTACCACTTGTGGAGAAATGCCCAAAGCTAGGGCATTGCAAATAAATGTTCTTCTTCCTGCATGAGTGCCCAGTAGTGCGTATTTTGGGGTAACGGTGTCTATCCGTTCATTCCCTTTGTAGTAGGTTTCCCTTATCGGGTCACCGATTCCTGCGAGTTCCCCCAGTTCCTTCAAATAATCGTTCATCTTTTGATTACTGATAACTGGAAGTGCTTTATAGTCCTCAAAGTGTATTTTTTCATATTTTTCCAGTATAGCTTTGGTGTGGTCGTTCAATTCTATAATCAGGCTGTCTGCTGTTTTTATAGTAGTTATCTCTATGTGGTCTTGCTTGATGTCGCTTCGTTTCAGATTGTACACGTCCGAGTAGCGTAGTCCACTGAAACAACAGAACAGAAAAACATCCCTTACCCGTTCCAAATATTGCTTGTTCTTTGGTATCTGATATGCTTTCAGCTTATTCAGTTCTTCCGGTGTGAGGAATATCACTTTCTTGGGTGTGTTTTTTAATTTAGGTTTGAAGCTTTGATAAGCCGTATTCTGATTGTACCCCTTCTTGAAACTCCACCGTAAGAACCATTTTAGGAAGGAAACCTGCTTGCCTATAGTACTGTTGCGCATGTCCTTTTCATTTAGTAGGAAGTCCACATAACTATTTAGACCGTTCTCGGTAAACGTATCAAAAGAAAGCGTATCTCTGAACTCGTTCAAATGATTTTTCATTGCTGCGAACTTTTCATAGGTTGCTTCCGTCCAGTTATCCAGCTTTCCGCATTCCTTTACAAATTCACTGAACGCTTCCCAAAAACAGATATTAGCCCTTTCAGTTGTGGTTTCTTGCTCCCCACAGAGTGCATCCTTTATCCTTGCATTGAAGCTGTCTTTTATCTGTGCAGGTGTAGGGAGTACATTTTGAACTTCAAACTCCTTGAAGATGTTTTGCATCTCCGTGTACTGCTTTAGTAGATCTGCATTGATTTCGGATGCGCTTTGCTTTAGCTTGTTTGTGCATCCGTTTTTTACCCTCTGCTTGTCTGCATCCCATTTGGCTATATCAATGCGGTAGCCAGTTGTAAACTCTATGCGCTGGCTTGCGAATATTACGCGCATACGGATTGGCACGTTCTCTGTGATTGGCACCCCGTTCTTCTTACGGCTTTCTAGTGCGAAAATGATGTTTCTTTTAATGTTCATAATTGGGTGTGTTTGAAAATCTACACCCAAAAGTACACCCAAAAAATGAGATATGCAAAGGTGTTAAGTGATATTTTGTTTTATGATGTACTTGTAATAACTTGGTTATTAATAGGGTATTACGAGTTTATGATATTCTTTGATATTATAGGTTATAGAGCCTCTCTCTCCGCTGGAAAGTTAGATAAAAGCCTACAAATCAATGATTTGTAGGCTTTTTATTGCCAATAAATCTTGTTCTCAAGACAACAAAAGGACTGTAAAAGACATAGTTTCGTTACTAGATTGTTACATATTCCCTATTGGACAAACGGTAACGATTTGTCCCGAAATAACCGTAGAAAGTCCGAATTTTGTACACCGTTTATCTATCTCACATTTAACAAGTTATTAGTAGTTTTGCAACTTTAAAATGTGAGGTTATGAAGAGCAATTGCTTTATAAAAGGAAAAATTATATCTTATTTAAGGTGGTTCAATAACCACGCTATATTTTGTCCGAGATTCTTCATGTTGGCAACACCTTCTTCATCTTTCAATGCTTCTCCGGGCAAGCGACCGTAGGCAATGTTCCAATAAGTAGAGCCAACAAGATACATTTCCTTGTTTAGAAAGAAATGATTGATTGTGTCGATGGTGTTCATTGCTCCTGCACGCCGTGCTACTGCCACTGCTCCTGCCACTTTGTGGCGGAACATTCCCGGATTGGTATCACTTACTACGCTTGCTCTTTCGATTATCGCTTTCAATGTGGATGAAACATCGGCTGAATAGGTAGAAGAACCTAACACTATAGCATCGGCTTCGGTCATTTTAGTATAGAGTTTGCGGAAAATATCATTGTCAAAAACACAATTGCTCTTTCCTGCACAGGCAAAACATGCCTTACAGGGATTTATCGTATTGCCTGCCAACTGAATCAACTCTGTTTCATGTCCCTCTTTTTCTATCTCTGCCAATACCAAATTCAGCATATCTGCCGTATTTCCGTCTTTTCTTGAACTTCCGTTAATTGCCAATACTTTCATTTTCTTGTCACTTTTCAAATTGAGATTACTTGCAGCAGTAAGTCCGCTTGCACTCAATGCTGCACCTGCGGCGAAAACTCCCATTTTTTTGAGAGCTTCACTCCGGGATATATTTTTATCGCTCATACTAAATTCTTATCTATATGATTCTGCGAAAATCTGCACAATATCCTCATCAGACATTTGTACACGGTCTGCTGTGAACATGATGCCCATTACTTCGCGGGTGTTGCGCATGAACTTCTCGAACTCATCGGGCATTATACCGTAATCAGACATTTTTAAATCGGCTACGCCGCAGGCTTCTTGCAGGCGGACAAGTGCAGTGATAAAATCTTCGGGTTTATTGGCTTCGGACATACCTAACAGACGTGCAAGTTCTACAAAACGGTCATCGCAAGCATGATGGTTCACGAAATAACTGAAATACGCCTTGCTTATCATAATCAGTCCGGCTCCGTGAGGTAAATTCGGATGATAGGCTGATAATGCGTGTTCTAACCCATGTTCACTGGTAAGTAAGGTAAGTGTCATCACTGCTCCCGATAATGTATTGGCGAAAGCTATACGGGTACGTGCTTCCAAATCAGAACCGTCCTTAACGGCACGGGGCAGATATTCAGCAATGTTGCGGATAGCTTCACGTGCATTCATATCGCTGGCAAGGTTTGCGCTGGCGGCAATGAAGCCCTCTACACTATGGAACAATGTATCAAATCCCTGAAAGGCAGTAAACAGTGGAGGTACGGAAAGCATCAGTTCTGCATCGACTACAGCAAGACATGGAAATAATGCCGGGTGCATGATAAATGCTTTTTCGTTAGTATCTTCTTTAGTTATCACGCCGCAGCCATCCGTTTCTGAACCAGTTCCGGCGGTGGTTGTTATGGCGATAATCGGTAACGGCTTATTTGTAATCGGTTGTCCCTTGCCTGTGCCGATTGGTACATAATCCCATAATTTTCCGCTGTTAGTAGCCAAGAGAGCAATAGCTTTCGAACAATCCATGACGCTGCCACCACCCAATGCTACAAGGAAATCCGCATCGAACTCAAGGGCGGCTTTTGCTCCTGCTTCGGAGTTGGTAACTGTGGGATTTGGAGCAACTCCATCGAAAACTTTGGTTTCCACTCCGGCTTGGTGAAGTTGTTCTTCTGTGCGTGCCAAATAGCCATTGGTACGAGTAGATTTGCCATTGGATATGATTATCAATGCCTTTTTACCCGGCATAGTTTGTGCATGAAGATTGTTCAACTGTCCCGCACCGAAAAGAATGTGGGTGGGGATGTACTGATTGTAATTCATATTCGTTTCCATTATCTCGTAAATTATAAAATTAATCAAATAAAAGGAGAAACTACTTCTTCATCGGTAGCTTCCAACTTAAAAAATACGGGACGCAAACCGTCATTGCAACAAGTGATTGCCGTTCCCGGCTGGCGTACCCAATCGTTAAAATAAAAATGTTGCACGCCATTGGCAAGGGCAAACACATACTGATGAATGGTTCTCCATGCGCCGTCGCAAAAACCTTCGGGCTTTCCTAATCCGGCGTAAAACACCTGCCCTTCTTTCATAACAGGGCATGGTTTGACTTCCGGCATTCCATAATCACGGGCGAAATCTTCATTAAATGTAGTGCGTAGCACTGTGATTTTTACCTTTTTCATGTGCGTTTGTATCAAGATGTTTAATACCAATCATGCTTCTCGTTCCGGTCGAGTGCGGCAATTTGCGCCATATCTTCGTCTGTCAGTTCAAAGTCGAAGATAGATATATTTTCTTTAATGTGGTCAGGATTGCTTGAACCGGGAATGACAACCACGCCCCTTTGTAAATCCCAACGTAGAATAACCTGTGCCGAAGATTTGCCGTGAGCGTTTGCAATATTGCTAATGGTTTCATTACCTAACAAAGCTACCGTATGACCTCTGCCGCCAAGTGGATACCATGCTTCTACTACAATGCCTTGGCTGTGCATATATTCTACAATTCCTTTTTCTTGGTAATAAGGATGTATCTCATTCTGTACCAATACAGGTTTGGTGCTTACTTGCGGCAGGAACTCCGTCATTTCCTTTATGTAGTAGTTCGATAATCCGATGGAGCGAATTTTGCCCTGCGCCACATATTTTTCCATTGCTTTATATGCTTTTACATCGTCAGTTCCCGGATGGTGTAACAGCATCAGGTCAATATAACCGATGTCGAGCTTACGCAAGCATTCTTCTATTGCTGCTTCGGGATTGCTGAATTGATTAGGATAAAGTTTGGTTGCCACGAAGATTTCTTCACGTGGCACGCCCGATTCACGAACGCCTTGTCCCACTTCTTCTTCATTGTCATACATATGTGCCGTATCAATTTTGCGGAAGCCGGAAGCAAGAGCCGCCTTGACGGAATTTACACAGACATCACCATGCAGACTGTATGTGCCCAGCCCAACGATGGGCATATCATATCCACTGCTAAGTCTTACGGTAGGTGCTTTCCCATTTTCACCTTTCGAGAGGTTGAACACGCCTACATTGCTATTTTGATTCAAATTCATACTTTCAATCCAATCTTTAATTGTTCCTGCTGATTCATTTCCATTAAAACGTTTTCCTTTTTTCCATGCGGCTTTCTCTGCCGATTCGTGCAAATCTGTATCGCTTGAACCGATGCCACTGGAATGTGAAGTACAGAACGGCACGATGGTTTTGCCCGATAGATTTAGGCTTTCAAGAAACGTAAAGATTATTTTAGGGGCTTTCCCCCACCAAATGGGATAACCAAGAAAAACCACATCATAGTCCGAAAAATTCTCGATTTTACTGCTTATTGCCGGACGTGCTGCCGGGTCACTCTGCTCACGGTTAGCACGGGACGAGGAATTGTTATAATTCAAGTCCTCACTTTTATAGGGCGTTTCGGGGACGATGCGATGAAGTGTTCCATCGGTAATTTCTGCAATTCTTTCCGCAATACCTTTCGTGGTATTGGTACAAGAGAAATAGACCACTAATGTGTGTCCGTTACCCGGTTGTGGTTCGGGTGTTGGCTCCGGTTTAGGAGCAGGTGTCGGTTCTTCCGTATTGGCTGGTTCTTCTGTAGGGCTGCAAGCAGCTGTAACAAAAGATAATCCCGACAAAAGAATAAAGGATGATAACAACATGTTCATATAATTACTGTTTAATATTTCTTATGATTTTAGCGGGTACACCTGCTACTATAACATTGTCCGGTATGTCTTTCGTGACTACTGTTCCGGCGGCGACAATGGCATTTTCTCCTACGGTTACTCCGGGTAGAATAATTGCTCCTGCACCAATCCACGCATTGCGCCTTATAACTATCGGTTTTACTAATAACCTATGCCGCAAGGCAGGTTCTTCGGGATGGTTCTCGGTTACAACTTTTGCTTCCGGTCCGATAAATACTCCGTCCTTTAACGTGATACCACCTTGGTCGAGGAAAGTGCAGCCGAAGTTGATAAACACTTCTTTGCCTACACGGGTTAGTTTACCGAAAGCTGTATAGAAGGGTGGGAACATTCGTACCGAAGTGTCCAATTGTTGTCCCCAAATACGTTCGAGTAACACCCGAATCTCATCAGGGGAATGGTATTTGTTATTCAGTTCACAAACAAGTTTCTTTGTGTTCTCTATTTCGGAGTAGAGGAGAGGAAAATCAGCATCCGTTTCTGTAATCCGTTCTCCGTTTCGCATCCTTTCAATAACTTTATTCATCCTATTCATTTTTTCAACGTACTCATGTCAATCACATAGCGGAACTTTACTTTTCCGTCCGATACATTACGCCAAGCCTTATCTATTTCTGCGGCATCTGCTTTGATGATTTCCACTTCGGGATAAATATCATGTGCAACGGAATAGTCCAACATTTCTTGTGTTTCCTTTATACCGCCAATAAGTGAACCGTAAACTTTTCGTTGTGATAGAAAAGCCATATTAGCAATGTTAAGTGTTGATTTGTCGGGCAGTCCTACAATAGCCATTTCTCCGCCCATTTTCAGCATAGCTACATATTGTATGGGTTCATAATTTGTTGGGATGGTACTGATAATGAAGTCGAATGTATTGTTCAATCCTTCCATTTCCTTTGCATTATTTACATTTACATAGTGGGTAGCTCCCATACGGGCAGCATCATTACGTTTTTCTTCTGTACGGTCGAAAATGGTAACATCAGCTCCTAAATCCACAAGATATTGAACAGCCATATGTCCTAAACCACCATATCCGGCAACTGCAACTTTATCACCTTTCTTTACATTACTAAAATGTATGGGCGACCATGTGGTTACACCTGCACACAATAATGGGGCAACACGTTTCAAATCGGCATTTTCAGGTATCTTGATAGCAAAATTCTCACTTACCACGATATTGTCAGAATAGCCGCCCATTGCCATTTCTCCATTGTGATAGCGGTCGGGAGAGTTGTAAGTAAAGGTAGTCCCATTTTCACAGAACTGTTCTTTGTGCATTTCACAAGAATGGCAATGTCCACAAGCATTGACCATGCAGCCAATGCCAGCTAAGTCGCCAACTTTGAATTTTGTTACATTCTTACCTATCTTTGCCACTCGTCCGGCTATCTCATGTCCCGGAACCATAGGATATGTTGCATATAATCCTTGTTTCTGCTGTTCGTCCCAAGCTGCGTGTAGGTCACTGTGACAGATACCTGCATAAAGGATTTCAATTTGAATATCATTTTCTCCAATGGCATGACGGGTAAATTCGTAAGGTCGGAAAGTGTCTTTGGCTGAAAACATGGCAAATCCTCTTGCTGGAACACGTTCTTCACTCATTTGTGCAAAAGCTGTAGCTATACACGCCAGCCCTACAATCATTGTCATTACTGTACGTTTCATATTCTATCTGTTTTAAATTAATTAATTTGTTCGATGCAAAATTAGAGGGTTTAATTTATAAGGCAGATACCTTTCTTACGGGGTAAAGTACCCCGATTACGGAAGATAATACTTTTGATAACATCTAATAATCAATGAAGTACCTAAGTTACGGATTAATGTATCTGAATTACTGTTTTTACCTGTCTGCCTTTTCCTAATACAAAAAAATATGTTTCCTTTGCATTACAAGATTGATTTATGTACTATAAACATTCAAATAAGATGAAAGACAATGTGGATATTATAAAAGCAGATACCATTGAGCAGTACAATAAGTTCTTTGGCTTTGAAACACGCCACCCATTAGTCGGGATTGTGCATTTCGACCAGTCTGTGCCCCAACCTACACATAAAATGACACTTGGTTTCTATGCGCTTTTTCTGAAAAAGACAACAGGGTGTATTATTAATTATGGTAAGACTGTTTATGACTTCGATGATGAAACAGTGGTAAGTTTTGCTCCGGGACAGACTGTTGGTATTCATCGTTTGGAAGATGGTGTTGCACCCGAAGCCATTGGGTTGTTATTTCATCCTGACTTCCTGCATCGAACGGAATTGGGACAGAAAATCAAACAATACTCTTTCTTTTCTTATGCTTCCAACGAGGCGTTACACCTATCGGTAGAGGAACGCATCATTCTACAAGATTATATGGAAAAAATAGTGCGTGAGCTACAGCATCCTATTGACAAATTTTCTAAATCGTTGATTATCTCGAATATCGAAGTGTTGCTCAATTATTGTATGCGATTTTATGAACGTCAATTCATTACCCGTGAAGAAATAAATAATGATGTCCTTGTTCGCTTTGAGCAGTTACTCGATGAATACATGGATTCCGGTAAGGCATCACTGTATGGAATCCCCACAGTGAAATATTTTGCAGACAAGATTTGTCTTTCACCTAATTACTTGGGTGATTTGGTAAAATCGGAAACAGGGAAAACTGCGCAAGAGTTTATACAGTTGAAGATGATAAGCGTGGCGAAAAATGCTTTGATTGACCCAAATCTGAATACAAAGCAGATAGCAGAAATGTTAGGTTTCCAACATCCTCAACATTTCATGCGTTTTTTTAAAAAACAAGTAGGGTGTACTCCCAAAGAATATCGTAATCAAAATGTGGTAATAGCATAAATGAAAAAATAAATATGCCATAGACAATAGGTGTAAGGTGCAAGTATATATCTATCCGTAGATCTTGTCCCGAGTACGATAAAAAGACTTGAAGAACATATTGCCTTTTTAACATATTATCCTATAATCCATAGCCATGCCTTTTTGATTAGCTGCCATATTATATAAAGAAGCATGACGCCAAGCATTGAGAAGAGTACACGAAAGAAATAATCTTGAATACGTTCCCAAACGGTAAATTCGTGTCGGGGCATCATCGTTTCGGCAAGTTCCTCAAAGGTCTTGCAGGCGAAAATCGTTTGTCGGAAGTCGTCCACGCTGTCCCAGCATTCTTCCTCGAACCATTGCACTTTTGGGTATCTCTCCGCTATCCTTTCTTGCAATTGACGCAAGGAAAAAGGTTCGATGGTATCTTCGTACTCCGTTTCGTAACTAATCATCCCCGTACTCATGCCCGTAAAGCCGTGTATGCCTTTCCATCCGGTCATGTAGGAACGCCGGACGATGTACTTTGTCCCGGTGGAATCTACTACTATTTCTCCTTTCCACCCGTCATTCTCTTTCAGTATGGCAAGCTTCGTCGTTTTGTTCTTCTTCCAAAATGTGTAAACCATATTTTCGTCCGGGCTGAACTTGAATATAGGGTATTTCAACATTGCTTTCATATCATGTTAATTTTTAGAATCATTAAAACGGGGCGAAAGGTATTCCTGGTATTCATTTTGCTTTTTCTTAGATAGTTTCTTGATAACTTCGTCCACTGAATGATTGATTAATTCTTTAATCAGTGCATCGGGAACATCACTCTCCAAATGAATAGTAATCCAGTATTTCTTATCGGTATAGGGGCCGAAATAGATGCCTTCATAATGTTCTATCAATTCAGCAGATTTATTAGGGTCACATTTCACATCAGCCCAGAATCTACCTTCTTTCGGATTGAGAGGAGCAAAGGAAAACATTTTGTCCATAACTTTATATACTAAGGTAAATTCATCAAAAGGCATACACTCAGTCGCACCTTTTATAGATAGGCAGTATTCTCTGTATTCTTCAATATTCATACGTTATAGAGTTTTTCTTGTAATGGGTTTGAATCTCCTTCACGATAGTCATTTTGAATATCAATGAGAAGTAATGCTGTTTTTGTTTCCATATAATGTTTTAGTATTTTATAATTGCCAAAGTTACTCCGTTTTTGTCATTAAGCATAATGCATTCCGATATTCTGATGGAGAATATCTTGTATGCTTCTTGAAGTACCGGCTGAATGTGGACGGGTCGGGAAAATGGAACATCCATGCCACTTCCTGCACAGACAATGTTGCCGACTGCAAAGCCACTTTCATCTCCAATATGGCGTAATTATCAATCCATTGCTTGGCACTATAACCCATAGTCTGTTTAATTACTTTGCTGAGATGGCGGACCGTAACGCAGAGGTGGTCGGCATAGTAGTCTACGGAGCGGAAACGGCGTATGTCTTTCTCAACTATTGAAACAAACCTATCTTTGAGTTGCCAGCAAGCTGTGGTCGGTTGGGTGGCACTGTAAATGCGCTCGGCCTTTTCAACTATTTCATATAATATCATTCTAGCACAAAGCACGATTTGTTCAGTATGATAAAAGTTTTGATTATCGGCGAGTTTTAGTTTAAGCAGTTCTAAATAGTGCTGCATTAAAGTGTGATCTTCTTCGCGAAAAGAACAGCAGTTATGTTCCCTAAGAAATGACACTTTGTCGGACGGGAATGAGTAGAACAGGTCGTGAAGAAACTCTTTGGAAAATGAAATGGACGTGAGTTCCAACTGTTTGTCGGCCTCGCAATAAAGCACCATTTGTTCGGGGAAAATCATTACGGCGCTTCCGGAATTCAACTCATATACATGCTGGTTTATGTAGATACGGATATGCCCCGAATGGCAGAACAACAGTTCTCCATGTTCGGAGCGGAATGGTTGCTTCGGCACACAATCAAGTGTTATTTCTGTTATTGATAATTTATCCATTGTGAATCCTTTTTGCCCTGCAAAGTTAATAATTCGAGGGGAATAAAGGGTATGAATGTTACTTTTTGCACATTATAAGCCGTTTTTTAGTATGTATCACTCCGGTATAAACGGCTAATTTCGCAACCGAATAAAATTAATAAGATAGATATATGAGTAAAAAAGAATTGACCGCCCGTTATGGTCTTTTTATTGCGGGATTGTACATCATGGCTTCCGGCATAGCGCTGACTATTAAAGCCGGTCTTGGAGCTTCATCTATTTCGTGTTGGCCTTATGTGCTTAGTTTGAAGTTTCCGGTTTCGTTGGGCACTTTTGTTTTTGGATTAAATGTACTCCTGATTATAGGACAGATGGCTATTCTGAAACATGATTTCAAAAAGATCCGGTATCTTCAGATTCCGGTATCATTTCTTTTCAGTGCATTTATAGACTTGTCCATGTTACTGTTTGTTGCTGTCGTTCCCCAAAGTTATCCGGCAAGGTGTATGGTGTTACTTATAGGATGCCTCTTTACCGGACTGGGAATAGCCATGGAAGTAACCGCTAACGTAGTTATGCTTTCGGCAGAGGCGTTTATACAGGCGGTAGTAATAAAAAGCGGAAAAGAATTCGGGTATCTCAAAATCTGTTTTGATGTGAGTTGTACACTGTTGGCTGCCATATCCTCGTTATTGCTTTTTGGGGGTATATCGGGAGTGAGGGAAGGAACTGTAGCTGCTGCTATTTTTGTGGGGCTTTTTGCCCGTTTCTTTCTTCACATGACTCCACGACTTCGCAAAGTGCTTGTTCGGGTTGTTCCAAGATAGAGGGTAAAGCACTGCTTGTATCCTCTATTTACCGTTTATTTATAAAGTCTGCAAGTTTAAAAATTACTGGAAAAGTGTATTCAACTTTCTGCGCCTTGCCCCGTTGTGTTCCCGGTTTCCATTTCGGCATAAGTCCTATGACCCGGAGAGCTTCTTTATCCAAATCCGGATTTATGCCTCTGACAATAGTCGGTTCGGTCACTGAGCCATCCTTATCTATAATCACTCTTACAATCACCTTTCCCTGCACACCGTTTTTACGGGCACTTTCCGGATATCGGATATTCTTCTCAATGAAATCCAGCACAGCATGTGTACCGCCCGGAAATTCCGGCATAACTTCCACTACTTCATAAACCGGTTCTTCTGCCAGTTCTTCCATCGGTTCCGGACTGCCATTCTGTTTCGCTTTTAATACTCCTTCGGGCAAAGGCGTTTTTTTCGCTTCTTTCCATTCCTTTTCATTATCTGTCAACCGAAACTCCGCCATCATTAAGATGCGATTTCTATCTATCGTTATCTCATAAAAGTAGCGATAGCGCCCCGGCTTATTCGGATGTACATCCGGGTAAAGAGAAGCTTGCATTGTCCGTTTCCCTTTATCCAATATTCCATAACCTATGTCGAAGAAATTGGAGTTTATCGGCAGTTCCCGCCAGATGCCTTTTTCGTCTTCAAAAGTGATATAATAATGCTCTCCGCATTCTATAGTCTTGCCACTGTAGTTGTTAAGAATGAATGTTGCCTGCTTTGCATCTGTAGAATAAACCAGATATTCGGGACGGATATAAACACCTTGTGTGTGGCTCACGCCAGTCTTTTCATTGATGACAGGTTCTTCTACACCGGTGAAAAGAAAAGCCGGGGAGTCCATTATTTTCTTTCGAAATTCCTTCCGCCTTTCGGGGGTATTCACTATCAGGTGGATTTCTATATGGCGTAATCCTACACTATGTCCTGTCACATTCTTTTTTATATTCTCATCTTTCGATTCTTTCAATTTTTTGCGCAGTTCTTCCTGAATGGCAAGTAAGTCTTTTTGTGAGTAATTGCTATCTCTCACAAGTTCTATTTTGAAGTTCTTGCTTCCGGAGGCTTTTTCCAGTACTTGTCGCGCTTTCAGCGTATCTCCTGTAACTTGGAAAACAATATCCGCCTTGTCAAAATAGATACCTTCGATAAAATCCGGACAGTTTGGAGTTTCCAGAGACAGCCCGGCTACTTGTGGTTCATTGCCGTAAACTTTGCCTAGTGCAACTAATATATTCATACCTTCCGACTGGTCGTAATGCACTTCCGTATCGATATTTTCCGCTTCATGTTTCTCCTCGTGATCTGTCTTATTTACTTTGCAGGATGAAAGCAAACATAATAATATGATATAATAAACTTTATTCATGGTTTCCTCTTTTAATAAACTTTACTGAGAACTTTTACATATCATCTTCTTTATTCCTCGCTATATATGTATGGCAATTTAATGAATAATGGAGGAAACAGATCAATGCTTTTCATTTTATAGCCTATTTTAACAAATACTGTCAGATAGGATGATGGAATTGGAGCGTTGATGATTCATTACTATTTCAATTTTTGATAGCTTTATCAAATTACCCAATATATACAGTTTACGGTGGTTCACCCTATTCACCTCTCCGCAATCCGTTTATTCATCGGCATTTGCGGGTGAAGGGCTGCTATAAATCGGCTATTCACCCCATTCACCTGTAACCCAAGCGGGAGAAATTAGCACATATCATTCTGCCTATATTTATAAAATACTCCTTTCCCGCAATCTCTGTGGAAACATAGGGCATATTCCTTGTTCTTTCCATTCTATTTTATCTTTTTGAACCGACATGATGCTCGTCTTACGTCTATCATCCGCTCGTCTTACCTATATAAGACGATCGTATAATGATGGTAAGACGAGCGTCTCATATAGGTAAGACGCTAATGATGACGGCACAAAAAACAGAATATGAACTGAAAGAAAGGCAAAACAGACGGTGGAAAAAAGTAATTCCCGGCAAACAGCCTACATGCAGACCTCTTTCCTCAAAAACGAACATGATCAAAAGATACTCCGAAAAATAAAAGTGAAGGGCGGTGAAGGGGGATTTAGAGAGTACCCTTCACCCCAAATCCGCCTGCTGATAGGGGTTGCAGAGATAGGTGAATAGCGTGAACCCCCGTTTGCACAAATTATGGTGGGAGCGGAATTGGGAGCATAAAACTACTTCCCCAGGAACCGGACAAACTGCTGTTTGGCTTGATTCAGTGCTTCTTCTTCTATAACACCTTCCTGCCTGAACCATGAATGTTCCGGATCAGCACATTTCTTTTTTGCCGATTTACTCCAGTTCCCAATCACTTGACCATTATGGAGGATGATAGGATAGAATAATCCATTGTTGGTAAATGCCTTGGGATAGTGTTCCAAAGGTAAAACGTCCGTCCGGTCTTTATAGCCTAACAAATATTCATCATATGCCGGCAAAAGATGTATGTGGCCTGTTGATTTGCCACGCGTGCGGCAAGCATCATGAATATACCAGGTTTGTCCCTTCCATTGTTCTGCCTTCAATTCCGAGTCTATCAGATAGACAGCCTGTTTGGCATCCGAGACGGGAAGCCCCGACCACCAAATAAAATCTTGCAAAACAGCAGGAGAATGGCTGCGGAAATAACTTCGCGCCAAGCGTGCCAAAGATTCATCTTTTGTTATTTCGGGCATCGGCGGAACTCGTTCCTCTAGAAGTGCATAGGTGCATTTCCCTCCTTTGTCCTCTCCACTACAAATGATGCCCACTTGCTCTGCACGTGCCATAAACCGGGTCATGCGATGGGTGTCTGCCTCAATCCCCGAATGGTTGAAATGCTCGGTTATCTCCTGCCTGGTCAGACTTTTCTTTCCGCAAAGAATCTTTTCCAATAAGTTGTGGCTTTTCATATAGAGCTCATCCGGAATATCCAGATCCCACCCACGGGCATAGGAATCATTGGCGGAAATGATGCGCTGTGCAGACAGTTTCAACATCCAGCGAATATCCTCTGCTGCTACAAGGTGCCAGGTGGGGCGCATTACATGAGTTCGCAGTATCTCGCCATCCTTCAGGGCTTTTTCTACGGTCTGAATGGTGGCTGATTTTAAACGCATTCCCACTGCCCACTTTACCATGGAGTAACTTTGTGCCTGCATCGCTCCCATCCAGGACACCAATTCTTTGGGATGCCGGAAAAGCGGATTGACTAACTGTTGATTCAGTAAACGGATATTCGGTATATTCATAGTTGTAACTGTATGAGTTGCAAATATAAAATTTCTTTGCAAATAAATCATTATTGATTAACAGAAAGCGTCATTTCTCAAAAACTTGTTGTATCTTTAAAACTTAATTCTGACAAGAGGATAGATAGCTCTTAAAATGATAGATTGCTTTTATGACGAATATTATAAATGAAATAAATTCTGCATATCCTATTTCTGATGACTCAATGCAGGCGTTAAAGGAAACCCTTACCTTATGTACTTTTCCTAAGAAACATCTGTTGATAAAGGAAAATACATTTTGCAAATCGGCTTATTTTATAGAAAAAGGCATGACCCGTTCTTTCTGGCTGGTAAACGGCGAGGAGATAACAACCTCTTTTTCGTGTGAAGGGGGAATTGTCTTTAGCATGGACGAATTGTATTATAATAAGGTGAGTGAAGAATTTGTGGAAACGTTGGAAGAAGTTGTGGCATACAGGATTTCACTGGCTGATTTGAACAGGCTCTTTCAAACCAACATAGAATTTGCCAATTGGGGGAGGATTATCCATCAAAATGAGTACAGGCGGTTGCATCGCTCTCATAAGGAGCGTCTTACATTGCCTGCAAAAGAACGTTACGAGGAGTTCCAGCAACAGTTTCCCCAGGTGTGCCAGCGGGCTAAATTGGGATATATTGCATCTTATCTGGGAATTACACTTCCGACGTTGAGCCGCCTCAGAGCCCGAAAATAATAAGGTGGTATGCAGCAGTTTTTGTCATAGGACAAATTTTGGAGCCTTTAAGTTGTGTAACTTTGCCGCATTCATTTAGTAACCTTTAAAAGAAACAATAATTGTAAGTTTATGATGCAAAAAATCTCTGCTGCTGCATTTACAGACACAAAATCTCATTATGACCTTTTGGACGGATTGAGAGGAGTTGCTGCTCTTTTAGTCGTATGGTATCATGTATTCGAAGGCTATGCCTTTGCCGGAGGTGGGACTATCGAGAGTATTAATCATGGTTATCTGGCTGTAGATTTCTTCTTTATCCTGTCCGGTTTTGTTATTGGCTATGCCTATGATGACCGTTGGTCAAAGAGTCTGACGATGAAAGATTTCTTTAAACGCCGCTTGATTCGTCTTCATCCCATGGTTGTGATGGGCGTGGTTCTAGGGGTTATCACTTTCTGCATTCAGGGCAGCGTGCAATGGGATGGGACACATGTTGCCACTTCTATGATTATGCTGTCCGTGCTTTGTTCCTTGTTTTTCATTCCTGCACTGCCGGGAGCCGGTTATGAGGTGAGAGGTAATGGCGAAATGTTTCCGCTGAATGGTCCCAGTTGGTCGTTATTCTTCGAATATATCGGTAATATTCTTTATGCTTTGTTTATTCGCCGTTTGTCTACCAAGGCATTAGGGGTACTTGTCGTTTTATTGGGAGCAGGGCTGACTGCCTTTGCTGCTTTCGATGTTTCCGGGTATGGAAATATTGGTGTAGGTTGGACTTTGGATGGTGTGAACTTCCTGGGTGGATCATTGCGAATGCTTTTCCCATTTACGATGGGATTGTTCCTGTCCCGCATCTTTAAACCGATGAAGGTGAGAGGCGCCTTTTGGATTTGTTCAGCTGTGTTGCTGGCTCTGTTTTCAGTGCCTTATCTGGAAGGGATGGAGCCGGTTAGTATGAACGGGCTTTATGAAATGTTTTGTGTGATCGTGGTTTTCCCTATTCTTATTTGGTTGGGGGCATCGGGAAGCACTACTGATAAGAATTCGACAAGGATCTGTAAATTCTTGGGGGATATTTCTTTCCCGCTTTATATTATCCATTATCCGTTTATGTATCTGTTCTATGCTTGGTTGATTGAGAAACAATTATTCACGCTCGGAGAAACTTGGCAGGTGGTGCTGTGCGTTTATATAGGGAGTGTGGTTGTTGCTTATCTCTGTTTGAAGCTCTATGATGAACCGGTAAGGAGATGGTTGAGTAAGAAGTTTCTGGCTAAAAAATAAGAATCTTACTTTTGTATGATTGATGGGGCGTGTCCCGTAAAATATTCAAGTCTACTTGAAAATCTTCTCAAAAAAGAGAGAATATTCAGGTAGACTTGATTCTTTTGTTTTATTTCTAAAAAATATATGTGGCTATGCTTTAATATACGCTTGCCGATTTTATCACAATCTTTTCCAGCAGTTCCTGCATCTTTCCGATTACAGGTTCTTTTTCCAATCCATATTCTGTTGCCAGCACTCCCATTTGTGGGAAAGTAGCCCATACACTGCCATTTTTATCTTCCCAAACGGAGATCTTTAAAGGCAATTCGATGGAAATACTAGGATTATCCTGCATCAATTTGGTCCCTACTTTGGGGGAACCGAATACGATAACCTGATTCGGACGGAGCTCCAGCCCCACTTCTTCGGCGTTCTTTCCATGGTCGAATTTAGCAAAAACAGGAATGCCCATTGTTTTCAAAGTCTGCTCGATGCGTGCCATTGTTTCCGTTACGCTAAATTGGCTTTCGTAGGTGTAGAGCAAGTTGTCATTAGCACCTGTTCCCATTTTGCTGTCATCAAAGGCGGCGGCTATGCGGCGTCCCAAGTTGGTAAGGTCTACACCTTCCTTGTTGGCCAGCAAGGTAACACATACCAGCTCCGATGCATCGGTGAAGCGGCTCAGGAAAGCGGAATGTCCCGATACGTTTCCTTTTATATCCATCAATCCTTTGTGATTATAGAATTGCCATCCGGCTATGGCGGGAATCATTTTCCCGTTAGCAAGTTTGGTCGGTTTATAAATCATATCCCGGTTTTCCGGTTTGGCTATCAGCACGCCTCCGGCAAGAGCGATGTCCCAATGGCTTACATTTTCGGCAGATGCCCATATGTCCGAGAAGCCTTTCAGTGCCGAGGGACTGATAGCAGGGGCAATGACCAGCTTCCCCTCTTTTTCCATGTATCCGGTAGTGGTTTCTGCCGGGTTGATATAATCCCGATCCTTTTTGAAAGTCTGGTGTACGTTGGCGGTAGTCGCAACGTCCTCCTGTTTCACTTTCGACAGATCTTCTCCGAAATAGGTGTTTTGCAAACCTAGAAAATCAATCTGATATTTCTTCACGAAATCGTGGTAAGGCATTCTGCCTGCTTTTTCTATGATGCCGGTCAGCAACAGGAAGTTGGTGGCGCTTTGTTGCACGTCTGTTCCCGGTTCAAAACTTAATGGGGTGGCGGCTACGGTTTCTATCAGTTGCTGGGGCTGATAGTTGGCAGATATGTCGAAACCTTGCTGAGCGCGATAATCGGAGATGCCCGAACTGTGCTGCAACAGTTGGAGAATAGTGATGCTTTTCCAGTTTTCGGGAATCTCTTTCAGGTATTTACCGATAGGGTCATTCAAGTCCAGCTTTCCCTTTTCGTATAGCTGCATGATGGCTACGGCTGTAAATCCCTGCGAGATAGGACCGATAGGCCAAAGAGTTTTGGCAGCAGCCAAATTTCCTTTTTCGAAATCGGTAACTCCATAACCTACTACCCGTGGTATATAGGGAGCCTGCACGATGGCAAGTGTCATACCCGGTATGCCCTGTTCTTCCATGAAATCATAAATCATTTGATCGATGGCTTTTCCCTGATAGGCTACATGTACGTTTCCTCTGCCTGTTTGTGGCAGTTGATTTTCATACTTCTTCATAATTGTTCCTCCTTGTGCTAACATTGTTCCCGAGATTAATAATCCTGTTAAAATCAATACGTTCTTCTTCATAACATTCATTTTTTATTGCTACTTTTTGATGTTGCAAAGATAGACGTTCCTCTATAGCCTGGAAATGGTCAAATAGCATATAGACTAGGCGATTATTCCCGATGAGAGGTAAAATGGAAGGAAACATGGGCGCAACGGATGGTCTGCATCATGTGGGTAATAGGAGCCAATCAAGAATGGCAGACTACCTATAAATAGTATCACTATTGCTAAAATCTCTATTTTTCTTTGTCGAAGTGTCTTATTTACAGATGTTTCGTAATAGATCAGCTTAACTATTCTTTTAACTTTTATGTAAAAATAGTTATAGAGATTCATCCCGGAAATACCTATAAATGATTATAAAATTGTAGGATTATACCTATAAATAATGATCTGTCGGTAGGGCATACACTCCACTATGTATAAGATAATCAGGATAAAAACCATAATTAGTAGGTATTGCGCACCCTTTAGACTAGGCGTAACTTTGCAAACGAAATAAGGAACATAAAATAATAACTATTAATCAATAAAACTAAAGCAAAATGAAATTGAAGAATTTTTTAGCAATGATGGCTATCGCATTGTGTGTGGTAGCATGTAGTGACGATGACAAAGAAGAAGAAGTAATTACTCCGGCGCAACAGGTGGCAGGCTCCTATGAAGGTTCATTGGTCATGAGTGTTGGATCTACTGCTTATGACCCTTCTGATGCTACTTTTAAATTTTCTGCTGAGACCAATGGTACTTTAACCCTCGTATTACCCGGAAGTGGCTCTGGTGCCATGGCTATGCCCGAAATTACATTGAAAGGCGTTAAAGTAGCTACAACTGATAATATTACTTATACCATTGGCGAAACTGAGATAAATGAAGATAAGTACGTTGGAAAATTAAGTGGAACCATAAAAGATAATAAGGCCACTATTACCTATTCTATAACTCCCGGAGCTATGCCTTTCCCTATAAATTTTGAATTTATCGGTTCAAAATAATCTATGAAAAGAAAATCTCTCTTTATAATAGCTATGCTGGGGATGATGACTATGTCATTCCCGGCATGCGATGGTATTCTGGAAGGAATATATGATGAGCCAACGACCGAAGAAGTCGGCGATTTCGGTTTTATCAAGACAGACCCGGCTACTCACTCGGGAACTATCTACATAGATGCCACGGACTATAAGCGTTGGACTTACATCAACCTCCATACGTTGAAAATAGACTCTGTAAATGTAACGGATAATACGCAGAAGGAACCCGAAGCATGGGATATCGCCATACACCGCTATGACACCAAGACAAACGGAGGAGCGGTGTTGGAAACAGGTTCGACAGGACTCACCGCCTTGAAGAATACAGGCAAGATGCCCGAAGGAACCTACGTGGAAGATACTTGGACTACCGAAAAGATAGCCATTGATATGTCCGGCATGATGGATGGCAAGATTGTTTATACCGAGTCATTCTACAACGAAGAACTTTCCAAATGGCTGAAAGTAGATACCGGCAATATGCCCCCCGATTATATTCCATCCAATAAAGTCTATATGGTAAAAATGAAAGATGGCACATACGCCGCCATCCGCCTGATGAACTACATGAACGGAAGCGGAGTGAAAGGATTTATGACCATCGACTATATTTACCCGTTTGAATTGTAAACTAACACACACGCTATGCAAAGATTACTAAAAGGCGTATGCCTCATGCTGTGCCTCCTGTGGGGAGTGTCGGCATCGGCGCAGCGCATTATTTGGGGTGTCGTACGCGATACAGATAAAGAGCCGATGATAGGCGCTACCGTTACCGTAAAAGAAAAAAACACGATAGGAGCCACCACCGACATGGAAGGAAGATATACGTTGAGGCTGCCCGACAATAAAGAATATACCCTACAGGCTTCATACGTGGGTTATACCACAAAATCCATCAAACTGAAAGCCGGACAGGCAGGGAAATTGGACTTCCGCTTGGCAGAGGATGCCGTCAATATGGAAACCGTGGTGGTAACCGGAACCCGTACCCCAAAGCTGTTGAAAGACGTGCCCATCGTGACCCGCGTCATTACCGCCGATGAGATAAAAAGGGTAGACGCCACCCACATAGGCGACCTGCTGCAAGCAGAACTGCCGGGCATCGAATTTTCCTACTCCATGGACCAGCAAGTATCCCTCAATATGCAGGGCTTTGGCGGAAATGCCGTACTTTTCTTGGTAGACGGAGAGCGGTTGGCAGGTGAAACGCTGGATAATGTGGACTACAACCGCCTGAACATGGACAATGTGGAGCGCATCGAAATAGTGAAAGGCGCGGCTTCTTCCCTCTACGGATCCAATGCCGTGGGCGGAGTGGTAAATATCATTAGCAAAGCCTCTACCGAACCGTGGACGGCCAATGTGAATGCCCGCTATGGTGCCCACAACGACCAGCGTTATGGCGGAACCTTCGGTTTCAACGCCGGAAAACTGAGTAGCATGACCAATGTTCAGCACACCAAAGTGGACGAGATCACTTTGGGAGATAAAGGAGCAACTTCTTCGGAGGTAGGCGATTTCAGCAAAGTGTATGGCAGCAAAACCTGGAATTTCAAGGAACGCATGATATACACCGCCAATGACAATTTGGAACTGACGGGACGCGCCGGTTATTTCTTCCGCGAAAGAGGAAAGTCTGCCACCACCAAAGACCGTTATCGTGACTTTAGCGGCGGTGTAAAGGGGAACTATACATTCAATGCAGACAATGACTTGGAACTGGCATACTCTTTTGACCAGTATGACAAGAGCGACTATCTGGTACAAGGCAGCAACGATGTGCGCGATTATAGCAATGTGCAGCACTCGGTTCGCGGGCTTTACAACCATAGCTTTTTGCAGAAACACACGCTGACCGTGGGCGGTGACTATATGCGCGACTACTTGATGTCCTATCAATTTGCCGATAATGGCGACAAGCACCAATACACGCTGGATGCCTTTGCACAGTTTGACTGGAACCCCACGGAGCATTTCAATGTCATTGCCGGATTGCGCTATGATTATTATTCGGATGCCGATGTCAATCATGTTTCTCCCAAACTGGGGTTGATGTATAAGGTAGGAAATTGCTCCTTGCGTGGTTCGTATGCCGGAGGTTTCCGTGCCCCCACGTTGAAGGAAATGTATATGAACTTTGATATGGCAAGTATCTTTATGATTTACGGAAATCCGGACCTGAAAGCCGAAACGAGCCATAATCTTTCCCTTTCGGCAGAATACTCCAAAGGGCGTTACAATCTGACGGTTACCGGATTTTATAATATGGTGGACAACCGCATTACTACCGCTTGGAATCAGTCGTTGAAAGGTATGCTGTATACCAATATCTCGCAAGTAAAGATTTCGGGAGTTGACGCCAATGCTTCGGTGAAATATCCTTGCGGCATTTCGGGGCGCATATCTTATGCTTATACGCATGAGCATATCAAGAAAGGGGAACCTTTCGTTTCGCAGACTCGTCCGCACACGGCTACGGCGCGTATAGAATATGATAAGAAGTGGAAGGATTATGCTTTCAATCTGGCTTTGAACGGACGTTTCCTTTCAAAAGTAAATACGGAGGAATATACTTCGAATACTTCTTATGAGGAGACTGAGAAGAAGACTTATCCGTCGTATATGATTTGGAAACTGTCTCTTTCCCAGAAAATAGGGAAGGGCGTCAATGTGACGGTGGCTGTGGACAACCTCTTTAACTATGTGCCCTCTTACTACTATAATAATTCGCCCAGCACCACGGGAACCACTGTTTCGGCAGGGCTGTCGGTGGATATAGACCGGTTTTTTTAGTAGAGATGGAAACTTCCGACGATGCAAAAAAGCAGAAAGTTGCGCTGTCGGGAGTCCCGACGATGCAAAAAAACGAAAAGTTGTGCTGTCGGAAGTCCCGACGATGCAAAAAACGAAAAGTTGTGCTGTCGGAAGTCCCGACGATGCAAAAAAGCGAAAAGTTGCGCTGTCGGAAGTCCCGACGATGCAAAAAAGCAGAAAGTTGTGCCGTCTACCGAGTAGACAATACAAAAATGTGAAAAGTTGTGCTGTCTACTGAGTAGACAATGCAAAAATGTGAAAAGTTGTGTTGTCTACCGAGTAGACAATGTAAAAGAATGAAAAGTTGTACAATATACCGAAGTCGGAGCTATCTTCATCCCCTCTTGAGAGGGGGTAGGGGGTGTGTTAGATTACATCCACTAATCCATACATTGATGCCATTCACACACCCCTACCCCTCTCAAGAGGGGATAAAGTTACCTTCGACTATGAATTTAACAATGTTTTCCTTAGCTTGACAGCTATGGGATTGAATCCGCCCATATGCGCAAAGCGAACTGTTTTCGGGCAGATTCAATCTGCCCCTACGGTGGATAACTACGTTGCCGGACAATAATGTTACCATCTTCTGCCAACGAACACAACTTGATGCAACTATTAAAACAAAAAACTACATGAAAAAAATAAGTGATATGAAGAAGAAGAAAAAACAACTGCTAATCGGTGGCGGAATCGCCATCCTCCTGCTCGTCCTGCTGGGCGTATGGAATGTGTGGTTCAGCTCCACCCGGGTAGCATTCGTCAACTACCAAGTCATCAGCCTGGGGCAGATCTCCAAGGCCAATGACAACCCGTTTATCAAAATCAGCGAACTAAGCACAGATCATTTAGAACAGCTGACCAACTATGACATGGTGTTCATTAACGCCATGGGACTGAGAATTACCGAGGAACAGCGCGCACAGATACAGCAAGCCGCCGATAATGGCTTGCCCATCCTGACTACCGCCGCCACCAACCCTGCTAACAAAATCGTATCTCTGGATTCCATCCAGGCAGACACCTTGAGGCAATACCTCTCCAATGGCGGACGCCGCAATTATCGCAGTGCACTGAACTATGTGCGTGCCTGCATTGACCGGAAAATGTATTCCGTCTCAGCCCTGGAACCCGTCTTGGAACGTGCCAACGACATGATTTACCACATCGATCCCCGGAACCCCGAAGACGAGGAACTGGGTTTCAACACCGTGGCAGATTACAACGCCTTCCTGCAACAAAACGGATTGCTGAAAGAAGGCGCTCCCCGCATCATCGTCACCGGACCGATGGGCGAACCCGCCGACCTTATCCGTAGGCTGGAAGAAACGGGCAATGTGGTTTACCCCGTCCGTTCCATGCGCCCCTTCATCCGGAAGCATTGCATTGACTCCGTGCAACCGTCCGCCGTTATCAATATGGCACACGGGCGCATGGGCGATTATATTGTAGATTATCTCACCCGGCAGAACATCCCCCTTTTCGCTCCCTTGAACGTGAACCGCTTGGTGGAAGAATGGGAAGCGGACAAGATGGGTATGAACGGCGGCTTCATGTCACAAAGCATCGTCACTCCGGAGATTGACGGCGCCATCCGTCCCTTCGCCCTCTTCGGGCATTATAAAGATGAGGAAGGACTGCAACACGCCTTTGCCATCCCCGAGCGACTGGAAACGTTTGTGGAAACGGTGAACAACTACATCAACCTGCAACGCAAACCCAATGCCGAGAAGCGCGTGGCTATTTATTACTACAAAGGTCCCGGTCAAAATGCACTGACGGCAGGCGGAATGGAAGTGGGCCCGTCCCTTTACAACCTGTTGCAACGTATGAAGCGTGAGGGGTATAAAGTGGACGGTCTGCCCGCTTCATCCAAGGAACTGGAACGCATGATTCAGTCGCAGGGAGCTGTGTTTGGTGCATATGCCGAAGGAGCTTTCGACCGATTTATGGAAACCGGACACCCGGAACTTGTCACCAAAGAACAATATGAGAGTTGGATAAAGCAATCCATCCGCCCCGAAATGTATGCCGAAGTGGTGGCTGCCAACGGTGAATTTCCCGGCAAGTATATGACCACTCCCGACGGACGCCTGGGTGTGGCCCGCCTGCAACTGGGCAATGTAGTCCTGTTGCCTCAGAATGCAGCCGGAAGCGGCGATAACTCTTTCAAGGTAGTGCATGGCACCAATGCCGCGCCTCCGCATACTTACATTGCCTCTTATCTGTGGACGCAGTTCGGATTCAAAGCCGATGCCTTGATTCATTTCGGCACGCACGGCAGTCTTGAGTTTACTCCCCGCAAGCAAGTTGCCTTGTGCAGCAATGACTGGCCCGACCGCTTGGTAGGCGCCCTGCCTCATTTTTACATCTATTCCATCGGTAACGTGGGCGAGGGGATGATTGCCAAGCGCCGTTCTTATGCCGGGTTGCAGTCCTATCTCACGCCGCCTTTTATGGAAAGCAATCTTCGCACCGTTTATCGTGAACTGACCGAAGCGGTGAAGACGTATAATAACCTGCTGCCCACGGACGGGCTCTCGGCTGCTTCCGCCCATAACCAAGACGCTTTGAACTGTGCTTCACTGGCAGTAAAGAAACTCACCGTGAAGCTGGGCATCCATCGCGAACTGGGCTTGGACAGTCTGCTTACGGTTCCTTATGCGGAGGAAGATATTCAACGCATCGAAAACTTTGCCGAAGAACTGGCGAATGAAAAGATCACCGGTCAGCTATACACCATGGGTGTGCCCTACGAACCGGCGCGTATCACTTCCAGCGTGTATGCCATGGCCACCGAGCCCATTGCCTACAGCCTGTTGGCATTGGATAAACTGCGCAATCGTGCCGATGACGGGGTAGAGAAACATGGCACACTCTTTACCCGGCATTATCTGGATCCTGCGCGTGACTTAGTGACCCGCCTCCTGGCTAATCCCTCACTGGCTACCGACGAATTTATTTGTCGCATTGCCGGTATTACTCCCGCAGAACTTGCCCAAGCGCATGAGATAGAGGAATCGCGCAACGCTCCCCAAGGCATGATGGCGATGATGATGGCATTGGCGGAAGAAGCTCCTGCCGAGGCTAAAGCGCATGCCGATATGGGCTCTATGGCACAGGGCAGCAAGGAAGCTCATTCTAAAGCAAGCGGCATCAGCGGCATGATGCGCGAGAAGATGAAAGAAATGGCAAAAGGCATGGACCCCAAAAAAGCAATGGAACTTGCCCGGAAAATGGGAGCGCCCGCCGAAGCCCTGAAGAAGATGGAGGCAAACATGAAGCAGGATGCATCCGCGAATGCATCCATGAAATCCTCCGCCAAAGCCTCCACCCCCTCCGGAATGGGAAAAATGATGAACCAAATGATGGGCAAGAAAAAGGAATACACCAAAGAAGAAATCAACTTCTCCCTTGCCATAATGGAAGTGGAACGTACCCTGAAGAATGTGGATAACTATAAAAACGCCCTCCTGGAAAGTCCCGAAAACGAACTCTCCTCCATGCTCAACGCCATGAACGGCGGATACACCCAGCCCTCTCCGGGCGGCGATCCTATCGCCAACCCTAATGCACTGCCCACCGGCCGCAACCTCTTTGCCATCAACGCCGAAGAAACCCCGTCCGAATCAGCTTGGGAGAAAGGAAAGCAACTGGCCGACAATACCATCGAAATGTATCGCTGCCGCCACAACGATTCCATCCCCCGCAAAGTGAGTTACACCCTGTGGAGTGGCGAATTTATAGAAACCGGCGGCGCTACCATCGCCCAAGTGCTCTATATGTTGGGAGTGGAACCCATCCGCGACACCTTTGGCCGTGTCACCGACTTGCGGCTCATCCCTTCCGCCGACCTGGGCCGTCCCCGCATCGACGTGGTAGTGCAGACCAGCGGACAGTTGCGTGACATCGCCGCTTCCCGCCTGTTCCTTATCAACCGCGCCGTGGAAATGGCTGCGAATGCCAAGGATGATAAATTTGAAAATCAAGTATCAGCCGGTGTGGTAGAAGCAGAGCGCGTATTAATAGAAAAAGGTCTCACTCCGAAGGATGCCCGCGAAATGTCTACTTTCCGTGTCTTCGGCGGAGTGAATGGAAACTATGGCACAGGTATACAGAGCATGGTGCAGTCTGGCGACCGTTGGGAAAGTGAAAAGGAACTGGCGGATGTTTATCTGAATAACATGGGTGCTTTCTATGGTAGCGAAAAGAATTGGGAAGCTGTCCGCCAGTTTACTTTCGAGGCTGCACTGACCCGCACCGATGCAGTGATCCAACCTCGCCAAAGTAACACTTGGGGAGCATTGAGCTTGGATCATGTGTATGAGTTTATGGGAGGTATGAACCTTGCCGTCCGCAATGTTACCGGCAAAGATCCCGATGCTTACCTCAGTGATTATCGCAACCGCAACAACGTCCGAATGCAGGAAGTGAAAGAAGCGATAGGCGTAGAGAGCCGCACCACTATCTTCAATCCTGCCTATATAAAGGAAAAGATGAAAGGCGAAGCAGGTGCGGCAAATACCTTTGCCGAAATCGTGCAGAACACATATGGTTGGAATGTGATGAAGCCCAAAGCGATAGATAAGCAAATGTGGGATGAAATATATAATGTATATGTAAAGGATAAATTCAACCTGGGCATGCAGGATTATTTCGAGAAACAGAACCCTGCCGCCTTAGAGGAAATGACTGCCGTGATGCTTGAAACCGTCCGCAAGGGAATGTGGCAGGCCAGCGAACAGCAGGTGGCTGATATTGCCAAACTGCATACGGACTTGGTGAACAAGTACAAGCCGTCTTGTTCGGGCTTTGTATGTGATAATGCCAAGTTGCGCCAGTTCATTGCTTCCAAGACCGATGCACAGACGGCTTCTCAGTATAAGGAAAGTATCAGCCAAATTCGTGAAGCGGCAGCATCCAAGGAGCAGAAAGGGATGGTGATGAAGAAAGAAGATATGAACGCTGCCGATGCTGCACAGCAGACTAACACGGTAAGTAATACTGTGGTTTGTGTAGTAGTGGTGGTGGCTATTGGGGTGTTGATTGCATTGGTACGTCGCCGCCGCAGAAAGATGGAATAATGCACATCACACCCCCACCGTAGGGGCGGATTGAATCCGCCCGATAACAATTCGCGTTGTGCATTCGGGCGGATTCAATCCGCCCCTACGGTGAACCATAGACATAAAGACTTAAAAAAAATAAATGGAAACAGTAGTAGTTGTACTTATGATATTGGTCTGCTTCAACTTTATGTTGAAGCAAACCTACCGCAAACAATGGTCTGTAATAACCATAGCCATCATCAGCGCCCTATTTGTAGGACTCATCTGGCCTTACGCCATCGAGCAATCCAAAACACAGATTGCCGACTGGCTGGCAAATCCTACGCTAATGCTTGATACTTCCGTAATCTTGAGCATAGAAGTAGTCCTGCAAATGGCATTCTGCATGTTGGCAGCCCATATGCTCACCACAGGTCCTATCAAGAAACGAACCTTGTGGGCGTACCGTGCCTTGCGTTGGTTTCCGGGCATCTTGATATTCCCCGTTCTTTTTAGCGGATTGGTGTATCTCATATTCTCTTTTCCGGGTGTTTCTTTTGCCTTTATAGCATGGACTATGGCGGCAAGCGTGCTCATTCTGATACCTGTCGGAACATTATTTCTCCGCTGGTTCTTACCCGAAAAGGAATTGCGCTTGGAAATATTATTCCTTACCAACGCTCTGATGGCCATTCTTGGCATAATCGCCACAGTAAACGGTCGTACGGCAGTATCCGGTATCAGTGAAGTAGACTGGAATGCATTAGGTGGCTTGATAGGTCTGTTGATACTGGGCGGATGCCTTGGCCTGATTATTCGTAAACGAAAAGTAACTCACATTTAAAAACTCAAAACATTATGAACTACATTTCAGACATTTTATATTGGATTTCAACCGGACTTCTAGTCCCTGTCATTATATTACTTATCATTCTTTTCTGCCGTTCATTGTTGCTTATCGGCAGCTTTTTCGGTCAGTATCTTGCCATTCGCCGCACAGATACCCTGTTGCGTCAGCAATTTGATGCGCTGACGGTGGACAATCTGCCGGAATTAAGCGATAAACTTCCCACCAAATCAACTTCTTTGGTTATCACCTATATCCGCCGTGTATTGGCTTCAAAGGACAGTCCGGCACATATGCAACGCCTGCTTGCCGACTTTGAAATTGCTGCCGATAAAGATCTCGCCATCTCCAAAACCTTGACCAAGATGGGACCGATGCTGGGATTGATGGGGACATTGATTCCTATGGGACCTGCCTTGGTGGGACTGTCTACCGGTGATATTGCCTCTATGGCTTACAATATGCAGGTGGCTTTTGCCACTACTGTAGTCGGCTTATTTGCCAGTGCTATCGGTTTCATCACTCAGCAGGTAAAGCAGCGCTGGTACTTGCAGGATATGACTAATCTGGAATTCCTTTCTGAATTACTCACCGAAAAACGTAAAGCCTGATGAGACGGAATCTACTGAGAAAAGAAGAAGATAGCGACCCGATGAGTGTGGTCAGCAATCTGTTTGATGTGGCAATGGTATTTGCTGTGGCATTGATGGTGGCATTGGTGAGCCGTTATAATATGACGGAAATGTTCAGTCAGGAAGACTTTACAATGGTGAAGAATCCCGGTAAGGAGAATATGGAAATTATCACCAAAGAGGGGCAGAAGATAAACCGCTACACCCCGTCCGAAGATCAGGAAACCAAGAGTGGCAAAAAAGGCAAAAAGGTGGGTATTGCATACGAGTTGGATAATGGGGAGATAATTTATGTCCCTGAGGAATAATGCGGATATATAGTTAATCGTTTCTATTCTCGAAACATTTTCCATCGGACATTGTTATTATCATAAATAATTCACTAAAACGGGGACTATATTATGATGACAAATGATTTGAATACGAATTTGATAGAAGCAGTCAAAGAAAAACTACCAGCGAAAGTAAGTTTGGCAAATCTACTAATGGATACTCTTTTTATAGGTAAAGAAGCAATTTACCGACGGCTGCGTGGGGAAGTTCCCTTCACGTTGGAAGAAGCCGCTCTAATTTCAAGAAAGCTGGGTGTGTCACTGGATCAGGTGATAGGCGTCAGTTTTCGTGCCAATGCTGTATTTGATATGAACGTGATGGCCTATGAGGATCCGTTTGATTCTTATTGTGCGATAATGGAAAAGTATATACCGGTTTTTGAGGGTCTGAAAGATGGGCCTGCTTCAGAGATGGGAGCTTCCTCTAATGTTATTCCGCAGACTCTTTATCTGAAGCATGATAATCTGTCTAAGTTTCGTCTATTCAAGTGGATGTATCAAAACAAAAACTTTCACTGCAAGCACTTTGACGAAACGGAAATCCCTCAAAAGGTATTTGATAGTCAGAAGCAATTTATGACTGCCACTCAGAATGTTCATTCTACAGACTATATTTGGGATAATATGATTTTTCAACATCTTGTTAGTGACATTCAGTTTTTTTCAACGATTCATCTTATTTCAGATGAAAATAAGCAGCAAATAAAGGATGAATTGTTTCTGTTAATAGATGAATTGGAAGAACTTGCTGCTAAAGGGCAAACAGAAACGGGCAACACCGTCAGAATTTATATATCTCATATCAATTTTGAAGCTAATTATGGCTATTTGGAGAGTGGCCCATTGCAGTTAAGTTTGATTCGCGTATATTCTATTAACTCCATTACCACTCGCGACAGTGAGATGTTTCAAGGTTTGAAGGATTGGATTCAGTCTTTGAAGAAATTCTCGACGTTGATTTCGGAAAGCGGTGAGATGCAGCGTATTCAATTCTTTAAGCAACAAAGAGAGATTGTTTCTACCCTTTGATTTTAGAAATATTACGGCAAATGAAATAATCTTGCATTATAATTGTGAAATGCGAAAACTTGGAAAGTCTAGGTTTTCGCATTTCTGTTTTCTATGGGATGCGGCTTTGTTTTGTTTTCAATTAGAAATGCATTTTGCTTTTTATATCTGCTTTATTGCACGAAAATCTGATTCGTATGTGTTAAATTTGCACAAGACTATTAATCAATAAATATAGAGAGAGGGTATAACCATGAAAAATGAAATCGTAGATGAGTTGATAGCAACCATGAAGGAGCGTATTCCCAAGGGCCAGAATCTTGCCAATTACCTGACGGATACTTTATGTATGGGTAAAGAGGCGGTATATCGCAGACTTCGTGGAGAAGTTTCTTTTACCATTGAGGAAGTGGCATTGCTTTCACGTAAATTGGGAATTTCTGTAGATCGGATTATTGGCAGTCATGTTGCTAACAGGGTGACTTTTGATTTGAACCTGCTCCATTCCTCGGACTCGTTGGAAAGCTATTATGAGATTTTGGAACACTATGTGCAGATTTTCGATTATGTAAAGGACGATAATACTACAGAGGTATATACAGCCTCCAATTTGTTGCCCTTTACTTTGTATGCCGATTATGAATATTTGTCTAAATTCCGTCTGTGCAGATGGATTTATCAGAATGGAGAGATAAAGACTCCCAATTCTTTGGCAGAGATGCAGGTGGAGGAACGTATTGTGCAAGCCCATAAGCGGTTGGCGGATAGTGTGAAGCGTTGTCAGAAAAACTATTTTATATGGGATACGAATATCTTCCTTTCCTTCGTGAAAGAGGTGAAGTATTTTGCCAGTTTGAATCTCATAACGGCTGATGACGTGAAGCATTTGAAAGATGAACTTTATCAACTGTTGGGACTTCTGGAACTGTTGTCTATGAGAGGTGAGTTCAGCCAAGGCGGGAAAGTTGCATTCTATTTATCTAATATTGATTTTGAAGCTACATATACTTATTTAGAGAAAAAAGATTTCCAGATAAGTTTGTTGCGGGTTTATTCTATCAATTCGATGGATTCGCAGAATCCCCAAATTTGCCAGATGCAACGCAACTGGATTCAGTCGCTGAAACGCCATTCTATTTTGATATCAGAGAGTGGAGAGGCACAACGCATCAGCTTTTTGCAGAATCAGCGTGCTATTATTGATTCTTTATAAGATTAAGATATAGAGGGATATATTTAATTGTTGATTTTTTATTTAAATGTTTTCAACCCTTGGGCGTACTACGTTCAAGGGTTATTTATGATTAGATTGATTTAAAATTTTGAACCTTGATTATTGCTTGTTGTGAAAATAAAGAGCACTTTTTTTGCGGATATTGAAAATTGATAAGTTCCGAATCTTGCTCTTTTTATATTATGCAATTTTTGACATTGAAAAGTATATAATAAGCACGAAGCTGTAATTCACATTATCTATATAAGAACTGGATTCGGTTTTTTATCTCCTTTAATATTCTGACTTTTGCAATACCAAATATGGAAAGTATTTGGACATCTTTGTTTGTAGGGAAATTGAATGTAAAAGTAGGAATTGGAATGAAATTTATGTTAGTCAAAGGATATAAAAGATATCAAGGATTAGTCTTCTTCTTTATGTTGATGGCTTTATTCTCATGTACGGACGAAACCTTTACTAAAAATGAAGTTGAGGCGACATATATAACAATTAGGGGGATGGCATCTCGCAGCGGTGCCACACATCCCGGAACATCAGAAGATGTGGAAATACGGACACTACGTGTTATTGCCTTTGATCATTCTACAGGCAATAAGGCTACTAATGCATCTTATAATGCTGGGGTGGGCGATGTAATACGCCATCATATTGATCCGGGAACTTATGATTTTGTATTCCTTGCCAATGAACCCGGTTATCCGGCTATTCAAAGTCAACTGACTTCTATCTCACATTATACGGATTTGGATCAGATTGCTTATCCTGCAACTTCTTTTATATCTACTTTGCCTATCCCCATGATGCAAGAGGTGAAGAATGTAACAGTATTGCCCAATGGTGGAGGAGCTGTTTTGAATGATGGTACCACTGTTTCCATCTTGCAACTTGCAATGAAAAGGTTGGGAGTGAGAGTCGATGTGGAATTGAAAGCAGAACATAACTTCGATGCAGACTTCAAGGGGGTTGTATTTGATAATATTCCTGACTTTGTTCCTCTGACAGCTGGTTATAGTGGGGAACCTCCAAGAAACGTAACACGTGAATTTACATTGGCGGACAATCCGGAATATTTTTCGAACGGAGCGGCAGATGGAGATTTGGTATGGGTGAAACACATATCCAGAATTATTCTGCCTGCCAGTGAACCTGCCACGATAGGGGATATATCGAAAGCTGTTACTTTTACCATAGATATGGGAGATAACTATCACCCTTCGTGCGAACTGAAGATTGCTCCGGATCCGGTGAACTATAGTCTTCCCAAGAATACAAAACTGGATTTGATAGGGATTATAAAAGATCCGTTGTATATGAATATTATTCCATCGGAATGGACTGATGTGGATAATGACTGGAACATAGCAGGTATTAAGAAGCTGGATGTATCAGATATAGAAGTGAACATTACCGATTTTAATGGAGCGAGAATTTCATTCTGGTCCAATATGCCGGAGGTAAAGGTATTGCCTAAAACATATATCGGTGCAGGCAGCACTACAGCAGATACGGAAAAGATATTTAATGACTTGATATTGGAAACTGAGGGCAATGTGCAAACCAACGGAACGAAGACTACATATAGTACTTCTCGTTTTTCATACACTTATGACTCGGCAACAAAGACCGGAAACGGATATATGGATGTGTTGCTGGATGAACAGAATGAAATAGATAAGCATGAAACCTTTCGGATTATCCTGTCGGCAGGTGATGAAGATGGGGGAAGCTTACAGAGGGAAATAAAAGTGAATATCAGCCAGTATGGTAAACGGTTTGATTTTAATTCAGAGTGGGGAGGAACTGCATACGTCGGTGCTTTCTATAGAAATAATGAGATAGGAGAGAGAATTATAACCGGGCAGCAAGGGCGAAGAAATAGTGAAAAAGAAAGCCCTGAATATAAAGGTAGGATTAAATACTGGAAAGCGCGTCTGGTAGATGGTGATTTTGTGATTCTGAGTTCTACACCCAGTTTTGATCCGTATGCAGGAACTGATAATCCGGGGGATCCGGAAAAATATACTGTCTATCCTAATCCTTATAAAGGAGAAGATGGAACTTATGTAGAAGGAAAAGGGCGTGTTTATTTCCGTATTGGATTGACAGGAAAGAATCCGGGGGCTAATCCGCGTTATGCCAGAGTATTGGTTACGCATTATGGGGAGGTTACTGATGACGGTACTCCGTGGGATTTTAATGAATATATCTATATCCGGCAGGGAGAAGCAGATGATTATATTATGCGACCGGGAACTGAGGATCCTATAACAAAAGGTCCGCTAGCAGGACAGGCGCGTAACTATGCCAGAAAATTCTCGGCATTTAATTTGACTGCTCCGGGGTATTATAATGGTCAGAACGATGATTATATTCAACTGAATCCTAGACAGGGCAAGTTCGTAAAGTATCCTACACAGGCAGGAGCGTTTTTTCAGTGGGGACTTCCTAAGGATAGTGTTGACACTTATTTCCGTTTGGCCTATCATCCTACCAAGTTTACGGAGAACCATTGGACAAACATGATACAGTTCTTTAATATCGCTGCTACCGGTATGCATTTCCCGGTATGGGGTGAAGCTCAGGGTGCTGCGGAAGCTATGTATGATTATGGATACCATAATGTTTTTGAATTGTGTCCTGATGGTTATCATCGTCCGTCAGACGGATATATAGACAGAATAAGCCATAATGGTCCGTATCCTAATTATAGGGATCAGAATAATAATCCTGTGGTAGTTGATGTATATAAAGATGTAATACCGACGACTATTACAGATTATAGTGATGACATTGCTTATTCGGAATGGAGGCAGTCCGTCTTTGAGCAGCCTTTGGGTGGAGATGTAGGTAAGCTGCCGAATGTTGGTGGATATGATGGCTCGCCGGGAGTAGGTGGTATCAAAGTAGACAGATACCAGACTATGTGGAAGAATGCAGATGATACGGGTGAAGCGCAACAATACATTACGTTTTCTTTAGGGTTTTATGCTGATGGTTTCTATGATCGCCGTCCTATCAGGATGGGGTCTGATGAATTCTATTCTTATGGCGTTTCAACGGACAATGCACAAGCAGCATACGTTGGTCTTCTGGTGTACAATAAGGCAACCATGGCTTCTGTGTTTTTCCCATCGGCGGGCAGACGGAATAATAAAGACGGAGAGTTGCAGTTTGTAGGAGAAACCGGTTATTATAATAGTTCTTCGATAGGACCTTCTACGGCAGAAGACCCTCATTCGGTTTGGGGTATGTCTTTTAGTAAATGGCCTAATCCCGGTTCTATGTGCCAGTTACCAACGTTTGGACGATCTATCCGTTGTGTCAGAGATTAATAGAGTAAACAAAATAAAGAAGTTAAAGTATTAATAAATGAAGAAATTGTTACTACATATACTGATTCTGTTCTGCCTGCCTTTTCTGGTATCTGGTTGCAGGGATGATGCCTCTTGGACCGGGAAACCGGGGGACAACGGGATGGAAGCTGATGAAGTGCAACTCGAGATTTTTACCCGTGCAGATTCTTATCACCTTCCTAAGGCAAGAGGTACGGAGAATGAGGATGTGCTTGGCAAAACTCCATGGGTCTTGGTTTTCAAGGGAGATACCCCGAGTGCTACCTTCGTGGAAGCACGCCAAGCATTTGAAATGGCTGGGAAAAGGTTTGTGATATTGACCAAGCAACCTACCGGCAGTAAGTATCAGTTGTTGATATTAGCTAATCCGCTGAATAATAAATTTTATTATGGAAATGCTACCACTGCCTATAATTTTGATGCGGCAGGAATTGCAAGCAAAATTACGACTGCAACCACATTATCAGACGTTTGCGCCAATCTGATGACAGAACCCTTGGCAGCAGGTGGAGTGGATGGCATTCCATATACCGGAGTAGGTGAAGCTATTCCAATGAGTTATCTGTTGACGGTAAATAGCATTGATAATACCACCCGGATAGAGAATGCTGACAAGAGTTCTTTGGAAATGATAAGGGTAGTGGCGAAGATGATGGTTGTGAATAAAGCATCGAATTTTGATTTTACAGGTATTACAACCATAATCAATGTTCCCCGTCAGGGAAGACTGCATAATTTGGACGGCACAATAATGAACAATGCTTCCAACCTGACGGAATATAGATATGACAATTCTTACTCTGCTCCTTTGGTTGCGGCAGCTTCTCAGAGTACAGTAACTGAACCCATATACATCTATGAATCGGATAAGCTGAATAATACGCATCTCATTATTGAGGGAGTTTATGAGGGGAAACCCTATTTCTATAAGATGGCAATAGTGGATAATGTCATACAAAAGATGGATATATACAGGAATCATGCCTACACATTTACAATTACCAAAGTAAAGGGACCGGGATATGATACGATAGAGGATGCAAAAGTAGCGCCTGCTTCCAATATGTACCTTGACTATACTGTATTGATAGACGATAGTAATTCATATGAGATTATGTCTAATAATGATTATTATCTGGCTGTGAGTAATTCGGTATTTATGGCTTATAGCAGTGGTGGAGATTATGAGGCTTTCAAAATAATAACAGATTGTGATATTGACTTTCCCAATTCAAGGAGTATAACAACTAATGAGCAGGAGGTTGAGAGTTCATTCACTCTTATATATCCTTGGGATCATAAGATACCGATTGTTTCCGGTGTCAGTCCGTCTGTGACTCCGGTAGGTGTACATGTGGGTGACTGGCTAATGTATAATGAGGAGGGGCAAAGTCTGATTGAAAGTGATGGCAGCATAACTTTGAAAAAGAATGCATATGTCACATTGAAATTGGGCAATTTGGAGAAAATGATTCACATCAGGCAAAGACCGCCAATTCCTGACAGTGGTAGATTACTGAAATATGAACCTTATGCCGGTAATGATCCTAGTTCGGAATATGTAAATTACTATTGCCTCTCGGGAGAAGTAGCTGAAGCAGGAGATGATAATCCCAGAACATGGATAAAGCTGCGCCCCTCTAGCATGGAGATAAGGCAGGATACTGCCCGGATTACAGTAGACGATGGAAAAATATATATAGAAGTAGCACCCAATACTAGCGGTGCCGAGAGAGCGGGAGTCGTATATCTATCGACTATAAAAGCCCCGGATGCATCCTCTCCAAGTGTTAATACGACGCAACGTGTTAAGATTTCTATTACCCAAGAGTAAAACAGATAAAAAAGCAATATAGATGAAAAAAGGATTAATACTCATACTATTCATACTCGGTCTTTTTGCAGCCGAAAGTAAAGCGCAGAAAGTAGCGGTTAAAAGTAACCTTTTGTATGATGCCACCACGACCATGAATCTGGGAGTAGAAATAGGATTATCCCCCAAGTGGACACTGGATATTCCCTTAAACTATAACCCGTGGAAACCGGATAATGGCAGACGCCTGCGTCATTGGGGCATACAGCCGGAAGCGCGTTACTGGTTCTGTGAAACCTTCCGCAGCACGTTTGTGGGAATACATGCACATTATGCCGATTTCAATGTAGGCGGATTACCCGATTGGCCGCTTATCAGTAAGAGTATGCAAGACAATCGCTACCAAGGACACTTGTATGGCGGAGGTGTTTCAATAGGACATTCCTGGATTCTGAAGAAACGTTGGAGTCTGGAAGCATCCATCGGAGTGGGATATGCACATATTGTATATGATAAGTATCCATGTGCGGAATGCGGTTCGAAACTAAAGTCGGGCAACAAGAACTATCTCGGTCCTACCAAGGCGAGTATCTCACTTATTTATATTATAAAATAAAAGAATCATGATAAGAAGAAATATACAACTCATCCTATGCGGACTGCTTGCTTTATGCAGCAATGTGCATCCCATAATGGCTCAGGACCGTTCTTATGAGGGGACGATCACTGTCAATCCGGTTCGTCTGGAACAGGTAGGAGATATTCTCTATATAGATATGGATATCGTTCTGAGTGATGTGAAAGTAAAATCCTCACGCGGGGTAGACTTGATCCCACAATTAGTCTCAGCCGACCATACACTTCAACTTCCCAGGGTATCTTTGAAAGGAAGGGAAGAATTCCTAGCTTATGAACGCTTCCTCACGTTGATGAGTGCAAAGGAAAAAGCCAATTATCAGCAACCTTATGTGGTAGAGAAAGCGGGTCAAAAGAAAGAGGGTACAATAGAATATAGATACATGTTGCCTTATGAAGCATGGATGGCGGACGCCCGTCTGGATATGCAGCGTGATGAATGCGGTTGCGGTGAAACAGCCTTGATGGATGTGGAACCGATAGGCGAGGTGATACCGGAACGCCCCTTGGTGCCGTATGTCGTAACTCCACACATGGCTTATATCAAACCTCAGGTGGAAGATATAAAATGGAGGGATGTACAAGCTGAATGTTTCCTGGACTTTGAAGTGAACAAAGTGAACATCCGTCCGGAATACATGAATAATCCTCAGGAACTAGCCAAGTTGCGCGCCATGATTGACGAACTGAAGGCCGATCCCGATATAGAAGTGAAAAGCTTGGATATAATAGGGTATGCATCACCGGAAGGTTCGTTGGCAAACAACAAACGCTTGTCCGAAGGGCGTGCCATGGCATTGCGTGACTATCTGGCATCCAAATATAACTTCTCACGTTCACAATACCGCATTGTGTTTGGCGGAGAGAACTGGGATGGATTAGTGAAAGCACTCCAAAATACAGATATTGATAACAGGGAAGAACTGTTGGACATCATTATGATGAACAACCAAGATTATCAAACAGTAAAATTAAAGGTGAAACAACTACATGGAGGTGTCCCGTATCAATATCTGTTGAGGAATGTTTATCCTAAACTTCGTGTAGCCATTTGCAAAGTGAATTATAATGTGAAGAACTTCAATGTGGAAGAAGCCAAAGAGGTGATAAAGAAACGTCCTCAAAACCTGAGTCTGAATGAAATGTTCACAGTTGCCAACAGTTATCCGGAAGGCTCGCAAGAATTTAGAGAGGTTTTTGAAACTGCGGTACGTATGTATCCTGAGGATGAAGTGGCGAACTTGAATGCTGCTGCGGCTGCACTCTTGCGCAGTGATTCGGCATCGGCGGAACGCTATCTGAATAAGGTGCATGGGCAAAAGAATCAACCGGCGTATGATAACGCAATGGGAGTCCTGATGCTGCTGAAGGGGGATTATGAATCAGCCGAAAAATACTTGAAGAATGCTGAAGCCGCCGGAGTGGAAGCTGCCGGAAAGAACTTGGAAGAACTGGCTGTGAAGAAGGCGAATGCAGCTGAGATAGAACAAAAGAAGCGATAAGCATTGGCACAAATTGAATCATAATAGGGATAAATAAATTAGTAAGAACGTTTTTAATAAACTGTAGAAAAGAATGAAAAAGAGAAATTTGTTTATGTTAGCATTTGCTGCTTTGGCATTTGCAGCATGTAGTAATGATGACATCGTTTCGCAAGAAGGTGGCGACGGTAGTATAACGAACCCTACCGGTGAGGCTTGGATGTCCTTATCTATCCAGACTCCGTCTTCTGTAGCCGGACGCGGACTGCATAATCCTGATAAAGAGAATGGTACTAGTGCCGAATCTTTGGTTAGCAGCCTTAGAGTGCTTTTCTTTGATGATGATGCAACGGATCCGAAGTTTGTCGGAGAAAAAGTATTTGCAAGTATGGCCGAAGCCGGGAATCCCGGACAACCTTCGGGAGGTGTAAGCCAGTCGTTTAAAGTTCCGGAAGGAGCTAAACGTATTTTGATAGTAGCTAATCCGGGTCCGGGCTTTCCTGCGACAATCACTACAGGTACTACTTATTCTGTTGTAAATAAAGCGATAACAGAGAGTGATGTAAAAGCAAATCTGGCTACTAGTGGTAAATTCATGATGTCTAATGCCAAAGGTAGATTGGAACCTTCATTGCCTGATGGAACTGATACGGACTTGACACTGTATTCTACTGCCGATGCTGCAAGTCAGCATCCATTGGCAATCCATATTGACCGTGTTGTTGCAAAGGTACGTGTGTTTGTTACTGAAGACAGTGATGTTGCAAATATAGATTTGGAAGGATGGACTTTGAATGTTACAAATACAAAGTATTTCCCGGTTTCACAGAGAATTTTGACTTGGAATGAAAATAATGTTACCGGTTGTGTCACTCCTTATGATATCTATGAGCTTGGTTCATATAGAATTGACCCTAACTATACTAATACTGCTGCTACTTTGGCTGATTATACAGTTGTGACTACTGATCCTACAAGTTGGAGTGCAAGTAGATCTGCTGAATACTGTTTGGAAAATACTCAGGTTGCAGCAGACAACTTGTATAAGTATACCACTCAGGTGTTGTTGAAAGCTAAGTTTGTACCGAAAAAATATCAGAAACCTGATGACACTTACTCTACAACTCAAGATGCCGACGGTTGGATCATGATCAATAATGCCGGTAATGCTGCTGAGTATGGTTACTTTACTTTTGCAACATTGATGGAATGGATTGAAGCAGAGCTGAATTTGAAGTATGCGCCCGGTACGCCGGACCCTGCAGGTGTTGCTACTCCTATAACAGATGAATACAATGCTTATTTGGCTGCTTTAGGTATCACTCCTATTACTCTTCCTACCGCATCAGGAACCAGTGTTTCAACTTTGATGACTAGCTTTGAAGGTACCGTAACAGCAGTTAAAGGTAAGGCTGACAGAGCTCAAACTGTAGGAAACTTTACATACTATCTGGGAGGATATAGCTACTACAGAATCATGATTAAACATGATGATACTAATGCAGCTACCAACGAACTGGGAGAATTTGGTGTAGTTCGTAACTCTGTATACGATATTAATGTAACTAAATTCAATAATCCCGGCTATCCTACTATCCCTGAACCAGGTGATGAACCCGATGAAGAAGATAAAGCATGGTTGGCTGTACAGATTGATGTTAACCCATGGACTTGGTACACACAAACAGAAGAGTTTTAACTATAGAATCATTAATTTAAATTCATTATCATTGAGGGATTAAGTTGTGGGGGATTCTCCCCACAACTTAACTTACTACCAAAAGAAGTTGCCGGAAACTTTAAAACTTCGGGATATAACCTTTACCGACGGAACGCACCGTTTCTGTCCACCGAAACAGGAAATCATGAGAAAAGAAAACAGTCTTTTCCTCTATATATAGATTAATTAGAAAAATAAATGAATATGAAATTAAAAAGCCTTCTGCGTCATATTGTCTTTGGAATCCTGTTAGCTGGTTCCTTGATAATGACTTCATGCGACAGCTTTAACGAAAACCTGCCGGAGTGCCGTTTGTTTGTGAAGTTCAAGTATGACTATAATATGCTTTATGTGGATGCATTCCATACCCAGGTAGATAAGGTGGAACTTTATGTATTTGATAAGGACGGCAAGTATCTGTTTACTCAGGCAGAGGAAGGTGCTGCTTTGGCCACAGGGCATTATGTAATGGAGGTAAATCTTCCGGTGGGAGAATACCAGTTCCTGGCATGGGCGGGTGCACATGACTCTTATGAAATTGCTACTCCCAAAGCAGGGACTACGATTACAGATATGAGGTTGCGCCTGAAACGTGAAGCATCTCTTATTGTCAATAAGGAATTGGAACCACTGTGGTATGGCGGCATCAATAAAGTAAAATTTACGGGTACTGAGAACCAGACGGAAGTTATTGACCTGATAAAAGACACAAACAAGATACGGTTTGTCTTCCAAGGCTATTCATCATATGACGATGTGAATGCTCCGGGCAGTAAATGGACGCTGGATATGAACGACTATGATTATGAAATCATCACATCCAATGGCTATTTGAATTATGACAACTCACTACTGGATGATGACGTAATCAGTTTCCAGCCTTATTTCATGGAGCAAACCGATCCGTCTTCTGCCGCCATAGAGTTAAACACCATGCGATTGATGAAAGATGAACCGGTACGTTTCCTGGTAACACAGAAGTCAACAGGAAGAAAAGTTTTCAGCATAAATCTGACTAATTTCCTCCTTCTTACCGGTATGGAAGAAGAAAAAACAGACCCACAGGAATATTTAGACCGAGAAGATAGGTACAAAATCATTTTTTTCTTCTCTGATGAAGATATATGGCATGCAATACAAATCAATATAAATGGATGGACATGGTACATCCAAGATGAAGGAGAATTGTAACGAGGGATTGTTTATAGATGGAAAGGGGCCTTACGCAATAGTTATGAAAGCTATTGGTAAGGCCCTGATTATTTTCTATACCTTATCAGTATCTGTTTATCATTTCCTTGGCTTTATTCACAGCAGTGGTAGCTGGAATCTTGTCCAAACTCAATTCATCAAATAACTGCAATGCTTTATCAATGTTCTTTATAGCACCCGTATTGCCTTTCTTCTCGAATTCTTCTTTCAAGATGCGTACTTTCTCAAAAGCCTGAACTCCTTCGGACATGCGTTCCAAACGGATAGAAGTGCGTGCACCGGGATAAATAAGATAAGTATCTCCGGCAGCCCATGCGGTGAACCGGCTATCCTGCAACGGATTCTTCACCCAGCTATTCAATGCCCAACGCAGGTAACCATCCAGATTCTCCTTTGCACTATGCCATGCCAACCACTCGGCTTCGGCCGGTTCACTGAATGTAAAGGTATTGGGGCGAGGCTCTGTGCAGCAGGTATAATAAGTAGTTACCTTGCCTGCCTTGCGGCGTGCTTCAATTTCTTCGGGAGTGAACTTTTCGGCAATGGTGATGCAGTAATCATCCATATCGTTTAATAATTCTTTATGATAAGTGCCTGCCAGTGACACCTTGAAGTCTTTATCCGCTTTGCGGATCACCTTCAGCGTTTCCTGCATATCTTTCATGGGACGCTCGTCCATGGCTATGTGGGTAATGTCAAACCATCCTTTTGCTTTCAGGTGTTGAGCAAAATCTTTCAGCATTGCCATCCAGAATTCTTCATAAGCAGGTTCTCCCGGTTTGGCATTCAGGAATTTAAAGGAATTGCTGGCTTGGTCAAGGTACTGGAAGGAAAGACGCCAAGGCACCATAGAGTAACAACTGATTTGTTTCTTTACGCCGAGGTCCATCATAAACTGCACCCACTTATCAAATACGGTATAGTCAAAGTACCAAGTACCATCGGCTTTCTTCAACCACGTCACCATGCTTTCAAAGGCATCATAAGTCTGCCCGTTCCAAGGCTTGTGCATAATGGAAGCGGTGATTACTTTTCCGCCTGCATCGGCATACAGTTTCATCAACGGACGCATCAGTTCAAAGTGCTCTTTGCTGAACGGCTCTACATTATAGTAACGGGAAACGGCATACGGATTCTGCCACAAGTCCAAATGGAAAGCCCATTCGGAGGGAGCAGGAAGTGTGCGGTTCTTTACATTGATATTCAGTTTCAGTTGGGACAAGGTAGAGTCACCGGCTTTTACGGTAACGGTTCCTGTATACTTTCCGGCTTTTGCCTGTTGCGGCACGCGGATGCTGATCCAGCCTCCCTGGGTAGAGTTGGCAGGAATCGTCAGGCTGGGAGTGATGTGGTCTATCACATCGGCAACTAGTGTAGAATCAAAGTCGGCACTGTTGCGATAACCGCAGGCGCCCAGTCCGTCCTTGTTCAATTCATCGGTAATGACGTAGCGCACAAAACCGGTGCGGATATCATCTTTACTGATCTTTTCATTGCCGGCAGCAAGGTCACTTACCAAGATGGTGAGGTCATTCAGGGCTTGGGGCGTCCACACTACCAATTGTGCGGAAACCTTTTCACCCTTCCAAGCGGTGAGGTTGATACTTTTCTGTATTCCGGGGATGGCGGCAGGTTCTTCTTTCTTGTAGCGCACGTCTGTACTTCCCCAACTTACTTGCGGGTTTTTTACTTTAGACCATAAAGCCGGATTGGTAGCTACGGGATTGGGTGCTTCCTGATAATACTCGGAAGTCTGGGCATTCATACCAACTGCTGATAACAACAGAATGCCTAGGAATAAGAGTTTTTTCATAGGTTATGATAGTTAGTTTGAGTTGCAAAGGTAAGTCAGAGGAAGTTAATATCCAAATAGGAATGCCATAGTTTGCATAATTCCGGCAGAATATTTATTTTTGGAAAATCATTAATATAAAGAAAGATAGAGATGAAAGTATTTGTAAATGTGCTTTTTACGGGTGTGCTGGCTATGGCGGCGCTCTCTTGCAGTGAGGAAAAGAAGGGATATACTCTGAATGGAGAAATATCAGATGTAACGGAAGGAATGGTTTATCTGAAGAAGTATCAGGATAAATCGTTTGTCAGTGTGGATTCGGCTGTGATAACCGATGGTACTTTTAAGTTTGAAGGAGTTTGTACGGAGCCGTTGGCTTATGGATTGACTACATCCAGTGATAGCAAGCGTCCGCTGGTTTTCTTCTTGGATAATGATAAGATGCAGGTCAAAATGAATGAATCGGGAAAAGAACTCAGTGTCACCGGTTCGGCTGTGAATGACTTGTATGCGCAGAATGCTCCGTTGACTCGTCAGGATGGTTACAACATTGACAGTTTGGTTACTGCCCATCCGGCATCTGCGGTTACTCCTTATTTTATAGTGAAGGATTTTGCCTACAAGTTGAATTTGGAAGAAATGAAGGCTTTGCGCGGCAAACTGGATGCATCGCTGAACGGAACGATGTATGTGAATCAGATGGATGATTTTATTCGTCGGATGGAGAATATCCAGGTGGGATCGGTTGCTCCCGATTTTACTTTGCCGGATGTGGAGGGTAACCTTGTGACCCTTTCCAGCCTGAGAGGAAAATATGTATTGATTGATTTCTGGGCTTCATGGTGTCCGGATTGCCGCAAGGAGAATCCTAACATTGTGGCTGCATGGGAGAAGTTTAAGAATAAGAACTTCACTATCTTGGGTGTGTCACTAGATCGCAAGAAGGAACCATGGCTGGCTGCTATTGAGAAAGATCGGTTGACATGGACGCATGTTTCTGATTTGAAGGATTGGAAATCGGATGCTGCCGTGGCGTATGCCATTCGTTGGATTCCGATGAATTTCTTATTAGATCCGGATGGCGTGATCTTGGCTACAGGATTGGAAGGAGAGGCTTTGCATCAGAAGCTGGAAGAGGTGCTGAAATAACTTTGCCGTAAGTGTCTTACCCTGATGTCGGTTGATTCTAAATCACGGTGTTAATAAAATAGTAAGATGAAAAAGAGGAACGTTGTTATTCGTAATAATATGCTGTTGACTTTTTAAGAACCGAACTGCCGAAAAGAGAAAGCGTTCCGTACACTCGAATTTCTGCAAAAAGTAGTATACGGAAGAGACCGGCAATGAATCCCGATGGAAGGATCCGTTCCTTCCATCGACTTTTTTAGAGGAATAAAGCGTTATTCTGATGGAGTATTGCAAAAAATAAAACGCTGATAATAAGTAATTTATGTGATCGGTGCAAAATTGGCACAACAAAGTGCAGTATTGGCACAACAGATTTTTTGTATTATCATAGTCATTCTTTACCTTTGGAGTATTGAAAAATTAAAATTTGTATGCTCCAATGAAAATAAGATGTATTGATATATTTAACAGTTATTGTTTGGAAATTAGAAATAATTTCTTAAATACTCAATGCAGTCGTTCTTATAATAAAAAAAAACAGAATAAACAAGCCCTTCGGCTTTTTGTTTTTCCTATATTATATTCTTCTTTTATACTCATTTTCAACTGCATTCCGGTGCCAGTCTGTGCCAAAGAAATTATGAAGTTCGATTTTGATTATAAAGTCGGTGGTACCTTCCCGGTGCTGCCTATTCTGCTTATCGTGTCCCTGCTGACGATAATACTTCTTTCCGTCGCCCTTTATCATTATAAATGTAGACTGCACAGCACGCAGGAATATTCGGTATACTACATCAATACCTGCAAAGAATTCATCAAGATAATAGATAAAATGTTGAAAAGAATCATGTTTCTACCTCTTTTCATGCTGCTTGCCCTACCACTCGGGGCGCAGGAAAAGACAGATAGCGTGTACGAATTCCGTTTCGTACCCCGGAAAGATATGTTTTTTATCCCATATGGGGATAATTATGCCACACTGCAACGTCTGGGGGCACTTATCGACCAATACCGGGAAGAGATTGCAGATGGTAAAATTCCCATCTACGTGGACGGTTATTGTAATAGTTTGTCCGGCAATGCGGATAATCTGGATGTTGCCCGGATATGCTCCAACTGCGTGAAGTCCGAATTGGTATTACACAATAAAGTGAATGAAAGGCATTTTGTAACCCGTAACTATGCGCAAAAGGGCGATTGGGTAGTAGTGCGGATACCTGTCCCTGCTCCACTTCAGGCAAGGTCTGTACCTGTTGCCGTACCGGAAGCGGAACATCCGGAAGATGGGAAGGCGCTTGAATTTGCTGAAAACGAAGTCGTTGCCACGGTTGAAACAGTAAAGGAAGAACAGCCTGCGGAAGAACCGGCAGTTATGGAGGCTTCGCAACAAGGCGTTTATCGCTTCTCTCTCCGTGCCAACCTGCTGCGTTGGGCTACGCTTAGCCCCGACCTCGGTATTGAATGGCGTATCCACCGCCATATCGGCATCCTTGTGAATGGAAGCTGGACTTCATGGTCGTGGAGCGGTAAAGACAGAAGGTATGCCCTTTGGAAAGTGTCTCCCGAAGTGCGCTATTATATGGGGATGGAGAAACGTGGATTTCTTGGAGCCATGTACCACATCGGCGAGTTTAACTACAAGTTAGGCGATATCGGCAGGCAGGGCGACTATCAGGGTGGCGGCATCACCGGCGGTTACACGCTGGAACTGAACCGGGCATTGAGTCTCGATTTCCACGCCGCCTTGGGTTATACATACGTCGATTACGACAAATACAAGGTAATAGACGGCGTCCGGGTGCGTGCGGGCAGTGATGAGAAAAACTATTGGGGCGTTAATCAATTAGGAATAACATTGGTATGGAAACTCGTAAAATAACTACTTATATTATAGGTGTAGGATTGCTCCTCGCTTCATGCGTGAAGGACGACCTCTACAACACCCCGCATCCCGACAAGGGTGCGGTCGTGATAACCACCGACTGGTCGGGGCGTTCTTCGGATGCCGTTGTGCCCGGCAGCTACATCCTGCGTATCGGCACACAAGAACAGACTGTAAGCAAAGATACGAATGCTTTCGATACTTTGTTCCTTCCCGGCACACAAGACCTGCTGGTCTATAACACTGTCGAAGGAATAACCGTCAGCGGGAGTACAGCAACAGTAAATACACTACCCGATGGCACACTGGAACCGATGCCCGGTTATCTGTTCTCCGCCGCCCGGAAGCTGGAAATTGAGAAAGACGATACGCTGAAAGTGACCGTACCGATGCAGCAGCGCATCCGTAACCTGGCATTGACCCTGAAGCTGAAAGCAGGCGACGAGCAGCGCATCCGTAGTACCGCCGCCACGCTGACAGGCATCGCCTCTGCGGTAGATATGGCTACCGGAGCTATTGCGGCAACCGAAGGAAAGACCGTTATTCCGGCATTTGTTCTCGGGACGGACGACGGGGAAATGCGTGCGGCAGGACATATACGCGCTACAGGACAGCCACAGCTCTCCGCCCTCATGCGTCTGCTGGGCGTAACCGCCGGTGAGAAACAGATACTGACGCTCACCATCACCCTGACCGATGGATTTATGCAGACTATTACCATTGACCTGACCGACGCATTGAAAAACTTCGGTGGCGACATGGAACCATTGGAACTGCCCGCCACATTGGAGTTGCCTACGGCAGCAGGTATGAGTGCTACCATTACGGGGTGGAATGTGATAGACAACGGAGATATCAAAGTAAATTAAAAACTAAGAATATTGTATGAAAAGACAGTTAGTATGGATTTCTGCATTGGCAGCATTGCTGGCAGGATGCAGTAACGAGAACAATGACGGTATGCCGGAGGCTGACGGACGTGTAGCCCTGCAAGTGAGCAGCGGCATAGACGTGCAGGCACGTGCCCACGATGACCAATGGGACAACGGCGATGCCATCGGCATCTACATGCTGAACGGTAATGCCCCGGAGGAGGAAAACCAAAAGTACACCACTACCGACAATACCAAGCAAGGCAGCTTCTCTGCCGCCGAAGGGCAGACCATCTATTTTCCGATAGATGGTACGGTGAGGGACTTCATCGCCTACTATCCTTGGCAAGAGATCCCGAAAGGAAACTCCATGTATCAGGTGGATGTAACCAACCAGCCCACACAGAAGGCTATCGACCTGATGGGTGCTGCCAAGGTGACAGGTAAGGACAAGAACAATCCGGCAGTGGCATTCGCCTTCACCCACAAGCTGGTGAAGCTGTACATGACCATCAAGCCGGACGGGAGTTCGCTCGAAACTGCCGATCTGGAAGCAATGGTCGTGACGCTCACCAACCAGCGCACCAAAGCAACATATGACGTGCTGACGAATGGCGACGTGATCGTTGATACCCAAACCGGTCTTGCCAACATCACTTTAAAGACCGCTGCCGACGGGACAACCGCCGAAGGTATAGTGCTGCCAGCTAACGATACTGACGGCATGTTGCTAACCTTTGCGCTGAATAACGGAGATACCTTTACATGGGCTGTTAAGAATGCCCCGCAGTCGCAGCAGTTTGTCGCAGGAAGCAAATACATCTATACCATCACTGTAGGCAGAAACGGCCTGGAAGTGACTTCCACCATCACCGACTGGACGGCGGGCAATGGCACAGGCGAATCGGGCAGTGCTCAGTGATAAAATAAAACCAAAACTATAAAATTATTAATTGAAAGAGCAAAAAATGAAAACGAGATTATTTATGACGATGGCTGCCGCCACGCTGATATTGGCCGGGTGCAGCAATGATGAGAATGAAACGGTGAACAACGGTCCGGTGGAACTCCGCCTGACCAGCGGCGTGACGGTGCAGCAGGCACGTGCCTACACTGCTACACAAAGCACCTCAATAAGTGAAGGTGAAGTGGTGAGCGTATGGGTAGATGATGCAGGAACTACATCAACGGCGACACCCCTATATCAGGCAATCCAGCTTAAGGCTACCAATAATAATGGCTTTACCGGTGACGATATGTATTTCCCGGCGACCGGAAACAATATAGACATTTATGCCATCCACGGCAATTTCAGAACACCTTTCAGTAAGAATGATGCTTTTCCTACAGATGCTGTTGATTATGAAGTGAAAGCAAACCAAAGCAATGCTACCGACTATACCAACTCCGACCTGCTCTATGCATACGAAAAGAACGTGGCACGCAAAGGCAATCCTACAACAAAAGAACTCACCTTCTATCACATGTTGTCCAAGCTGGAACTGGCTATCAAAATTGGTAAGGGAGCTCCGGAATTGGCTGTATCGGATGCCGTGAAGCTGGGTGACGTTATGCTTAGTGGTAAATTCACGCCTTCTACCAGTGCTACAATGAGTAACCAATCTGAGCGTGCCGGTATGCTGGGCACTGCTACATCAGCCACCCCCGGTGACATGACTTTGGGACAGGTTACATGCAGCGATTTCACCGAAAGCGATGTCTTTTATAATGAAGCCATTCTTGTTCCTCAGGATATGATAGGCAAGAAATTGACGTTCACTCTGAAAAACGGCGGTACACTGACATATACCATTCCGGCTTTTGAGAGTAAGTCTGATGCAACATTCGAGAGCGGCAAGAAATATCTGTACCATATAACTATCAATCTGACAGGACTGACCGTGACCTCGAAGATTGTGGATTGGACTCCGGTAACAGCCGTGTCTGGCGATGCCGAAATGTAGGAATAAAACTAACACCGTCGCCTCTCTTTTCCCGTGTCAGCGACAAGACTACCTCGAGTCGGCGACAAGGGAAACCACCCCGCCGGTGGCGGCAGCGACGGCGATTTGGACGAACCTCCGCCGGGATAAACTCCCCGTTCTATGGTATCAGCCACCGTCGGGCATTGATGCGTAAGCCCGGAACGAGCCACCCTATAAGGTAGCACTGACCACATCGCTGTGGGCGGTGGCACAAATTTAAAACAGATATAAAAGACAACGATATGAAACGATTAAGAATACTACAGACCGCCTGCGCACTGGCATCGCTCTTGATGCTCGCTGCCTGCACGCAGAACGAACTGACGGACGGCACCCGCCTTGCGGAGGGCAAATATCCCCTTACGCTGGCGGCAAAGATGGGCGGCCTTGCCACTACCCGCGCCACGGCGGACGGGACGTGGAACAACGGTGATAAGGTAGCCGTGCAGGTAGGCTCCGGCAATAACGCTCCGGTTAAAAAATATACTGCCGCCACCAATGGTGACCTGACTTCCACCGATCCATTCTATTGGCAAAAGGCAGATGAGACAAAACAGGTTTCGGCATGGTATCTCGGCACGGGATATAGCGGTACACAGCCTACAACATGGAGCGTGCACTCCGACCAAAGCACGACGGAAAGTGGCAACAGCAGCGACAATTATCAGCGCAGCGACTTCCTCTATGCCCCGCAGACCGATATCAGCTATGGCAGTGATACAAAGTCTCTTACTTTTTACCACCAGGTGGCGAAAGTAGTCATCAACATCTGCAAGACGGATTTTTTGACCGATAAAAGCCAGATAACGGCGGTCAGCATCAATAATGTGGCATTGAGTGGAAAATTCTCTGTGCCTACATCCGGAAACTATGGCTTGGAGGTTGATGAAACTGCTTCCAAAACGACATCTGTCATTCCTAAGGAATTGGCAAGTGCAAATGCCGACGTGAACTTCCTTGTCTCTTACGAAGCCCTTGTCATTCCGCAAACGGTGGCAAAGGATGACAACTTTATAGGCATTACCCTTAATGATGGCATCACCTATTATTATAAAGCTGTTGAGAACCATAATAAACTGAATGCCGGAAGCGTGCATACTTACAACATCGCTGTGAAAAGAACAGGGTTGGAAGTAAGCGTGGGTGAAAACAACATGGGTTGGGGAAGCGGCGCCACCGGTTCGGGCAGCACAGAGTTAATAACGAAAATAGACCTCTCCCAAGGACCATACACAATCTCCGATAATGATAAGTATATTCTCACAGGCAGCGGCAGCTATACACTCACCATCAACGGCAGCCCGACGGTCATATTCAAAAATGCGAGAATAGAAACACCCAAGGGTGCACCCATAGAGATAACGGGCGGTAGCCCCACCCTTGTGTTCAATGGAAAAGACACGCTGATATGCAATGAAAAAGATAAGGGAGTTATTACCTTGTCCGGCGGTGCGAGTACCAGTGTAACCCTTGATGGCGATGGAGAACTTATTTTGAAAGGATATTTTGATGTAGACGAAGAGAAGGCCGCCGGGGATACAATAAAAAAGGATGCCCTGTTAGGTTCTGGATACCAGAGTGTTTGCGGAGATATTTTGATCAGAAACCTGACGTTGTCTTTTAAAGGGCAAATTATTTATGCTACTGGTATAGGCGCAGGCTCGAACTCCACTTGCGGGGATATCATTATAGAAAACTCCACCATCACGATGACGGAAGGAGACGAGGTCGGTATCTCTATGAAAGGCGGAGCCGGCATAGGAACTTCCGTTCCTTGGAAAGAAGGTAAAGAACCAACGGCCTGTGGGAATATTCGGATAATCAAATCGGCTATAAAATTCAAATATGGAAACTTTTTCGATTATTTTGGAGCTGCCATCGGATGTTCCTCCGGCTTAAAGAATGTGTCTGAGAGCACGGTGAAAGGAATTTACATTACCTTAACAGAGAGCCAGACTAAGCAACAATTCCTCAATAATCTAGAGGTCGGTAATGGAAAGACCGCGGATAAGGTGGGGCAAGGGTGTTATAGTAAGAATCTTATCAATACAAAAGTTGGTACCATCACCAACGGGGTCCATTGGTACGACAGTAATGGCGAAGAGATTCAATGATAACTAATCAGTCCCGAAACCCGGCAATAGTCGGAGTGCCATTAGCAAGCCGGAAAAGTATATCCGAACCGTTCCGGTTCCCGTGGGGGTGACGGCCGCTCCCTTTGCCGGGGGCGGTGGCACGAAGGAAAGAAACAGATTGGAAGCAGATTAATTGTCTAACTAAAAAAAGAAAGATTATGGCAAATGTAGCAAAATTAGCGCCGTTCATCCTGAAGTGGGAAGGCGGTTACGTGAATGATTCCGATGATTTGGGTGGAGCAACCAACATGGATGCTATATGCAAGGTCCGTTTCGTCCGTCCCTCCGTCCCGGCGTTCCGTCCCGGCGGATTTACAATCCGTCGGTTATAAGCATCAGGATTTTCAATCCGGCAAAAGAGAGAAAGAACAACGAATAGTATAAACAAAACAAACAGAAACGCAATGAAAGTATTAATAGACAACGGTCACGGAGCGGAAACTCCGGGCAAGCGTTCCCCCGACGGAAGCTTGAGAGAATACGCCTACACCCGCGAAATAGCCATCCGGGTAGCAATCAGGTTACAACAAGCAGGTATCGACGCCATCCGCATCGTGCCCGAAGAAACAGACGTACCGCTAGCAGAGCGTGTGGACCGGGCAAACCTTGCATACGCCGAAGCCGGAAAGCAAGCCATACTCGTCTCCATCCACTGCAACGCCATGGGCAGCGGAGCGGAATGGATGCCCGCACGTGGCTGGAGCGTGTTTGTAGGCGGCAATGCCTCGCAGAAAAGCAAGCGGCTTGCCCGGGCAATGGCACAAGCGGCACTCAGCAAAAAAGTAAAGGTGCGCCAACCCTCCCGTCAGGTACTTTACTGGACTTCCGACCTCTACATCTGCCGCAAGACCAACTGTCCTGCCGTGCTGGTAGAGAACTTCTTTCAGGACAACCGGGAAGATGTGGACTTCCTGCTCTCCGAAGCCGGGAAGCAGTGCGTGACGGATATCATAGCAGAAGGTATCATAAACTATCTGAAAGCGATATGATAAAGGCAATCCTGACATACTACGCCTCTCGGCTGGACGAATACCTCTCCCGGCTGCACCACCAGCCCGAAGGCTTGGCGGAAGCCGGTTTTGTGGGCAACGGGACAGAAGAGAAGCCCAATAAGATGGTGGTTTCGCTGTTCAGTGTGGAACGTGAAACGGCGGGCGGCATCTCCGCTCCGGTGCAACGCACGGCGGAAGGATATACGCGGCAAGCACCGCCTCTGTTGCTCAATCTCAATGTGGTGGTTGCGGCGGTGTACGATGAGCGGCGTTATGGAGAATCGCTTTCCGTGCTTTCGGACACGCTCCGGTTCATCCAGTCCGTGCCACGGTTCAGTGTTGACGGTACGGACTATACGGTAGAGGTGGTGACCCTGTCAACGCAAGACCTGAACAATGTTTGGACACTGCTGGGAGGACAATACTATCCGTCTGTGGTATGTAAGTTGCGCCGCCTTGCCATTGATGCGGAAGAGATAACTTCCGGCGGAATCATAGCGAAAGGACCTGTTATAAATATGTAAAACGAAAAAAGAATGGAAAGTTATCAGACATTATACCGCTTGCGTGTGCAGCACGACTACTTTGAAGGAGGACCGTGCGTTGCCGTCGGGTGCCGTCTCTCGCCGCAGGGCGTTGAACTGGCGAGACAACGGAACCTGCTGTTCCATCAGACTGCAGCAGATGAATGGGCTGTGTCCTATGACTGTAACGGCGCGGAATTTAGTGCGGAAGGTGATATTCTGACATTGGAACTGTATCTTGCAGATCCCCACTTCATGCTCTATACCCAGTGGCCGGATTTCTGTCCTTCGGATGCCTATGACCTGGAACTGCCCGGAACGGAGGTCAATATGGATGTGGCAAAAGCCATACGCGCATCAGAGAAGCGCCGGAGTATCGGTTCCGGATTCTGTACCGTATCGCTGCGTCTGACCAACGATATGCGGCGAACGTCGCCCAAGGATAAGCCGCAGCTGACGGTACTGCATTTCCATGCGCGGAGGATGAAATGGGAATACATTTTCTTCCGCCGCACCGGAAGTAACATATCGGAAACGGAACTGAGGCTGGAGGATGAGAAAAACATCATCGCATTCAAGGACTTAAAACCGACAACAGCCTACGGCAATAAAGGCATGAGCACGACTACAAAGAAAGCCATACCGATGCGTGCCGTATATGCGAGCAAGCTACGTCTGGTACAGCAGGAAGGCGGTAAGCCAAAGCGCATCCTGCTTGTAAACATCGAGCTGCCCACACCGGGACGTTTCGTGACCAAGGACTTCATCCGGCAGGTATGCTACTATTGATGGCGAGAATAAATAAAATATTATCAAACTAAAAAATCAAGAGACTATGGGCGAATACAAGACACCTGGCGTTTATATCAAAGAAAAGAACGCATTCGGCAACTCGGTGGTTGAAGCCGAAACCGCTATCCCGGCTTTTATCGGATATACCGATAAGGTCGAGAATGGGAATGATAACCTGAAGAATAAACCTTTCAAGATTTCGTCGATGACGGAGTTTGTGAAGTATTTCGGCGGAGTGCCGAAACTGAAGTTTGATGTGGATATGACAGATAAATCGCTGAAAATATCAGGAGGTTCAGTCTATTCACTGTATTACAACATGATGCTGTTCTTTGCCAATGGAGGGAGTACTTGCTATGTCGTCTCAGTCGGAAAGTATGTGGAGGATAATCCGGAAATCAAAGCCAGCGACCTGATTGGTGGCATAAAGCCTCTGGAACAGGTGCGTGAAATAACGATGGTTGTAATCCCCGAGGCTGTAAATATAAAAGACGGAAGTCAGCTCAAGAATATCCAGACCGAGATGCTAAAACACTGTGGGGACAAGATGAAAAATCGCTTTGCCATACTCGACATTTATCCGAAAGCGGGAGATTCCACCACCCTTAAAGAACAAATAAATGCATTCTGGAATGGTGTCGGTTCCGAGTTCCTCTCTTATGGTGCGGCCTATTTTCCCTGGCTCAACACATCGGTGCTGAGTGAACGGGACTTGACCGGTGATATGTTCACTTGGAAAGACAGTGTCTATAGCAAGGCCAAAGAAATAACCAATGATTCCAATTTTGTCGATATCGTCAAAGCATTTTTTGAGAAATCGGATAAAATCACATTGAATCAGGATGAGCACAAGACAATCAATGGATGTACTTTCGATTTTAAAGACAAAATAAGTGATGGTGAGGTCTATGATACTGATGATAAAGTGAAATATACAATAGCGGATTATAAAGAAGAAAAAGAAAGTGAGGATAATGCCACCTTGAAAACATTTACCGTTAAATGGCCGCCGATGTTGATCGACAAGGAAGGTCTCTATGCTGCACTGTCAAGTTCTTCACCGGTATTCAAGCAGGCAATAAAGACCCTTCTTGCCAAGCTGAACCTGCTTCCCCCGTCTGCGGCCATGGCTGGTATCTACGCTATGGTGGACAGAAACCGCGGCGTATGGAAAGCTCCGGCAAACGTGACCTTGAGCTATGTAAACAGCCCTGCGGAAGAGATTGACGATGAACAACAAGCAGATCTGAACGTCCCGATGAACGGAAAGGCTGTCAATGTGATACGTACCTTCCGCGGAGAAGGCGTTAAGGTATGGGGGGCACGTACACTGGACGGCAATTCACTGGACTGGCGCTATATCAATGTGCGTCGCACCCTGCTGTTCCTCGAAGAGTCGGTAAGGAACGCCGCCCGCGCCTACGTGTTTGAGCCTAACGATGCAGGCACGTGGATTAACATGAAGTGCATGATAGAGAACTTCCTGCGCAGCGTATGGAAACGCGGCGGACTGGCAGGGGCCACACCCGAAGATGCCTTTGAGGTGCACGTAGGGCTGGGCGATACCATGACCGCCGAGGATATACTGAAAGGCATAATGTGCATTACGGTACTGGTGGCCGTGACACATCCTGCCGAGTTCATCGAGATCACCTTCCAACAACAGATGCAAAAGAGTTGATAACCTATTGTTAAACTAAAATATCAAAAATCATGGGAGAATACAAAACCCCGGGCGTTTACATCAAGGAGAAGAACGCTTTCGGTAATTCGGTGGTAGAAGCCGAAACAGCTATTCCGGTCTTTATCGGGTTTACCGAAGAAACGGAATACGGGAATGAATCCTTGGAGAACAAGCCGATAAGGATTACATCAATGACGGAATATCATAAATATTTCGGTGGGGCTAAAATACACAAGTTCAATGTAAGCGTGGGTGCTGATGTCGAAGAAGGCGCATTGGTTGTAGATCAGCTTCAGGCCAAACTGGAAGGTAATCTTTGCACGCTGTATTATCATCTCACACTGTTCTTTGCCAATGGCGGAAGTACTTGCTATGTGGTTTCCGTCGGTGATTATGACAAGAAATTTGCTGACGCTTACACGGACGATAAAAAAGCTGCTGTTTACACTGCCATCAAAAAGATTCAGGATATAACCATGCTGGTAGTGCCGGAGGCGGTGAATGACAGTAGCTGTATGACGGTTTATACAGATATGCTTGGATTATGCGAAAGTAAAAAGTATTTTGCCATACTCGATATTCCCACAAAATATCAGGATGGAGTGGAAGGTGATACAGATGTTGAAAAATTCCGCACAGCCATAGGGACAACCAACCTACAGTTTGCAGCCGCCTATTATCCATGGCTGGACACATCCGTATTGTCCGACAATGACATTAATGGCGAAGTACTGATATGGAAAAGTGTTCCTGATTTGAAATCGCTTGGTGACAAGGAAGAAAAGTTGAAACCATTTTTCGAGGAGTGTATGAAAAAAATCACTGAGAAGAAAGACGGTGGCAAGGACTTGGATGAGAGTGATGTAAAGAAAGTGAGAAACGAACTTCACAACGCACTCTATCAGAATCTGCCGGTATATAAGCAGCTCGCCGACAAAGTGAAGGCATCTCTCAACCATCTTCCTCCATCAGCGGCCATGGCAGGTATCTACGCGATGGTCGACAGAACCCGTGGCGTATGGAAAGCCCCGGCCAACGTATCCGTCAACTATGTAAACAAGCCGGCAGAAGTGATTACCGACTATGATCAGGAAAACCTGAACATGCCGATGAACGGAAAAGCTGTCAATGCTATCCGTACATTCCCCGGCGAGGGCATCAAGGTGTGGGGAGCGCGTACGCTGGACGGAAACTCCAACGACTGGCGCTATATCAACGTCCGCCGCACGATGACATTCCTGGAGCAATCCGTTAAGAATGCCGCCCGTGCCTATGTGTTCGAGCCTAACGATGCAAGTACGTGGATCAACATGAAGTGCATGATAGAGAACTTCCTGCGCAGCGTGTGGAAACGTGGCGGACTGGCAGGTTCCAGCCCCGAAGATGCATACGAAGTCCACATCGGGCTGGGCGACACCATGACAGCCGAAGACATACTGGAAGGCACCATGCGCATCACCGTACTGGTTGCCATCAGCCGTCCGGCAGAGTTCATCGAAATCACCTTCCAGCAGCAGATGCAGAAGAGCTAAGTATAGCCGGAATATAAGAATTAAAAATTAACAATTTAAAATCAGAATATTATGGCAGACAATGGAGCAGCACAAAGTGCAAGTACTCAGGCATGGCCGTTACCGAGTTTTTATTTCAAAGTGTCAATTTCCAATGTAGGAGACATTTCGTGCAGCGAAGTGTCAGGTCTTGAATTGGAATACGAGGAAATCACCTATCGCGCCGGTGACAGCCCCGTCTTTACCAAACTGAAAATGCCCGGACTGAGAAAAGCCGGTGACCTGACCTTGAAGAAAGGTGTTTTCAAGGACGACAAGGTAATGTGGGACTGGCTCAACGGTGTCAAACTGAACACCATTCAGCGTGAAGTCGTGACGGTGAGCCTGCTCGATGAATCGGGCAGCCCCGTAAAGACCTGGGAAGCGGTGAACGCATGGCCGAAGAAACTGACGGTGGAAGGCTTCAAGTCCGATGCCACCAGCACGGCAATCGAAACATTGGTTATCGCCCATGAAGGAGTAAATCTGAAGTAATATGTCGGACAGTAGCCACTTTTCCGAACTGCTCAATACATGGGCTCCTCCTGTTTCATTCTTCTTCATGGTCGTGTTCCAGAAGATGGGTGAACCGATATTCAGAGCTTCATTCTACGAGGTCAGCGGTTTGTCATGGAGTTTTGATGTTTCCGAAACGTTGGGAGGCGAAGGCAAGTCGCAACCGATGCCTGACAAGATGAAATTTTCAAGACTTGTGCTGAAACGTCCCATAGGAATCCTGGATGACCCGCTGAAACAATGGATTGAGGAAAGCCAAGGATACTTGTATCACTATGGCAAGAATGGGTTGAGGATAATCAAGACTTACGATGTGGTTATCCACCTGTTGGACAAGGTGAGTATAGTGAGGGCGGCCTGGCAATGCAGTAATGCTTATTTGGCAAAGTGGAGCCTTGGCAATTTTGATTCGGACAAAAGCGGTCTGGCGCTGGAAACTATCGAACTGGTTTACAGCCGCATGGACCGAGTATATTAACAATTTGTGAATATGCCGGTAGTCATCAAGGAAATACGTGTCCGTACCGTGATAGAGAAAAAAATCATCGCAGTGACGGAAGTATCGGACGAAATCGTCCGGAAGATAGAGAGCCGCGTGCTGGACAGGCTGTCCGAAGAGAAAAAGAACGGACAGCCTGCCGGACAGCGGCGGAGAAAAGAAAGATGAGACAAGCGAAGCAGGAAGTACAAAGAATGAAGGTTTAAAGAAAATCTCGACGATATGGGAAAGATGAAGATAACGGCCTATACGGATGACAGTTTCAACAGCGTGTACAAACCCGCGCTGGAACTGCCCATCAACCCGGAGAAGGTGAAGCTTGGCAAAGGCATCCGCTATGCGGAAGACAAGCAGCTGGGCAGCCTGAACGGGTCCAACGTCTATGTGCGCTATCAGCCGGAAACGCTCTCATTCGGGTGTCTGCTCGACATGACCAACGCCATGGAGGACGACGAGGAGAAGAAACCCGTGCACGACATGGTAAACGAGATTGAGGCGCGGCTCTACGACTACAATATCGAGGGACATCGCCCCTCATTTGTCAAGGTGGAATATGGCGACATCACCTTCTTCGGCCAACTGAAGACATTGGAAACGGAATACTCCCTGTTCAATGCCGATGGAATGCCTCTGCGTGCGGAGCTGAAAGTGACACTGACGGGCTATTGCAGCCAGAAGGAAGAGAAGAAGCACTTCTCGAAACGCTCGCCCGACGTGTCGCGGCTGGTTACACTAAAGGAAGGGCAGACACTTGCCGCCCTTTGTGATGAAATCTATGGCGACCCGCTGCTGGTCGGTGAAGTCGCCCGGTTTAATAATTTAAACGGTTACAGGAGCATACCTGCCGGTACGCAATTCCTGATGCCGATGTTAAAGAAAGGATAAAAGAAATATGGCAGAATCGCCTTCTGTAAATAAAGACCGTGTGTTGTCCTGTTCCGTCTATTCCGGCGGCAGCAAGTTAAAGGATGACTATGCATTGGTATCCGCCACCGTGCGACTGGAACTGAACCGCATCGGCAAGGCCACACTGAAGTTCAATGCCGGAAACATGGACAAGCAGACCTTCGACGAGAGTGACAATAGTTTGTTCAAGCCGGGCAACACCATCCGCCTGGATGCCGGAGACACCGACAAAGAGGAAACGCTTTTCGAGGGTGTCATCACCGGACTGCGCATCCTCACCGAAAAGGACTTCCGTTCCTACATGGTGCTGGAGTGCCGTGACAATGCCTATCCTGCCACGCAGGGACGACGGAACCGCATCTTCGAGAAGAAGAAGGACAGCGACATCATCGGGGAAGTGCTGAAAGATTACGGCAGCGTGGATGTGGATGCCACGTCCTACCAGCACCCTACACTGGTGCAGTACTACTGTTCGGACTGGGACTTCGCCCTCTCGCGTGCCGATGCCAACGGCCTGTTTGTCTTCACCGACGGCAGTAAGATAAAGGTAAAGAAGCCTGATGTGGGCGGTTCGCCCGTACATACCGTAACTTTCGGTGCAGACTTGACGGCCTTCGAACTTGAACTCTCTGCCGATGATCAGTTCACGCAGTACGAAGCCGTGTCGTGGAGTCCCAAGACACAGAAGGCGGTGAGGGTCTCCGCTTCCTTGCCCTCGCTCAACAAGCAAGGCGACCTCCAGCCCAAGAACATCGCCACGGGCGACAGTCTGTTGCTACAGACCGATGCGCCGACGGATGAAAAGGCCTTGAAGCAATGGGCGGACGGTATGGCGCTGAAAGCCGGACTCTCGCGCTATCAGGGTTCGTGCAGCTTCTACGGTTCGGCAAAGGTGAAGCCCGGCTGCATCATCGAACTGAAAGGACTGGGCAAGCGGTTCAACGGCAACTTGTTCGTAGGCTCGGTGACGCATACCATCGACAATAACGAGTGGATCACCGAAGCAGGCGCAGGCGTCTCTCCGCTGTGCATCACCGATGAAACCGATGTGGTTTCCCCTTCCGCCTCGGGCTTTCTGCCCGGCTTGCAGGGACTTCATGCGGCGGTAGTGAAGAAACTGGACGGCGACCCGCTGAAAGAGCAGCGCATACAGGTGGAACTGCCGTGGATGGACGGAAAGAGCAAGCTGCTCTGGGCACGCCTCTCCACGATGTACGCCACCGGTGGCATGGGCGCGTTCTTCCTGCCCGAACCGGAGGACGAGGTCATCGTAGGCTTCATGAACCAGGACCCTGCCCATCCGGTAATACTCGGCTCGCTGTATGGCGAGAAGCACAAGCCGCCCTACGAATATGAGGCGAAGAACAACAAGAAAGCCATCGTCACGCGCGAGAAGATGCGTATCGAGTTCGACGAAGCAAAGAAGATTATAACGGTTTCCACCCCCGGAAAGAATACGGTGGAGATAAGCGACGACGGAAAGCACATCAAGCTGACCGACGAGAACAAGAACGAAATAACGATGGACAAGAACGGCATCACGCTCTCGTCTGCCAAAGATATAAAGCTGAAGGCAAAGGGCAACATCACGATGGATGCCACGATGAAACTCAGCGGAACAGCCAAGCAGGACGCCAGCCTCGAAGGGCTGAACGTCAAGGTGCAGGCAAAAGTAGGAGCCTCGGTGAAGGGTAACGCCACAGCGGAACTTTCCGCCAGCGGGCAGACCACCGTTAAAGGCGCAATGGTCATGATTAATTAAAAATTGAGAATTGAAAATTAAAAAATAAAGTTATGCCCCCCGCAGCAAGAATAACCGATATGCACACCTGCCCCCTGCAGACCCCGGCGTTTCCCTCGCCGATACCCCATGTGGGCGGTCCGGTAACCGGGCCTTGTGTGCCGAATGTATTGATAGGGAAACAGCCGGCAGCCGTTGTAGGCGATATGTGCGTCTGCGTAGGTCCGCCGGATGTGATAGTAAAAGGCTCGTCCACGGTGATGATAGGCGGAAGGCCTGCCGCACGTATGGGCGACAGCACCGCGCATGGCGGCACGATAGTGGCCGGATGCCCTACGGTGATGATTGGAGGATAAACCGGATATGAACGAATAGATGAGATATGGATGAACTGAAAAAACTATTGCACAATGAAGCGTTTTTGGGCCGCGGCTGGAGCTTCCCGCCTGTGATAGCCGCCGAGGGCGTGCGGATGTCCGCCTACGAGCAGGACATTGAGGAAAGCCTGCGCGTGCTGTTCGGTACCTCGCCCGGCGAGCGCGTGAACCGTTACGACTACGGCTGCCCACTGCGCCGCTACGCTTTCGAGCCGATGACCACGGAAACCACCGTCCGTATGCGGAACGACATCACCCGTGCCATCATCCTCTTCGAGCCACGCATCACGCTGGAGGAAGTGACGTTCGAAGAACAGCCTGCGGAGGGCGTGCTGCTGATACGCCTCACCTACACCGTGATTCGCACCAACAACCGCAACAACATGGTTTATCCGTTTTATCTGAATGAAGGAACAAATGTATAATATAATGTATAGCAATATGAACAGCAAATTTTTTAGAACATTTTCTGCAATAGCAGTAGCCCTGCTTCTCGCCGCCTGCACGCAGGACGAACCGGCGGATGGCAACGCCCTGCCCGAAGGCAAATATCCGTTGGAGATTTCGTCCGTCTCCCTAAGTGCCGAGGTAGGCGAACAGCCGTGGGGTGCAAGCCATGCGCCGCAAACCCGCGTGGCGGAAAGTCCCGATGGAAACAGCAGCGTGTGGCAGGGGGGAGATAAATTCCAAGTGCAGATAGGAGACGGCAATCCCGGCACGTATGTGCTGAACGACGACGGTTCTATCAACGAAGCACAATCCCAACCGGCATACTGGACTTCTAAAAACTCTCAGACCATCACGGCATGGTACCTCTCTTCCGATTATACCGAGGGTATCCCCGTAGACCTCTCCAACCAAAGTAATGGCCTGGCGTATGTGCTGAAAAGCACCTCGTCCGGGGTAGACTTTGGTACGAAGGTTTCCTTGTCTTTTAAACATCAGCTCGCTAAAGTGCGTGTGGTGCTGAAAGGCAACCAAGCCGGCAAGGTGACTGACATAAAGATACAGAGCTACACTCAGTGCACCCACCAGAAAGGTGCGGTCAGTCCGGTTGAAAGCTCGAAAGAAGGATGGATAACGATGATGCCTGTCATGAACGGGGACGTAATAGGGTATTGGGAAGCCAATGTAGTGCCCGGCTATGAGATAACCACCTTTCAAGTGAACGGCGGGGAGTGTACCTTGTATAATGGTGGTATCATGCCCGTAGAAGCAATGGTACACACGATAAGTCTGACAGTTAGTGAGAGGGTTATCGTTGACTTGACCTCAGAGTCCGCCAATTCTTACACCGTTAACGATGGGGAGTACGTGCTTATAGACGGAAAAAGTCAAGCTCTTCAAAAAAAGATTGTTATCAACAAAGGGGCAGACGTTGTGCTGAAGAATGTCAATCTCACAGCACCTACTAGCGCTGACGCTGATAGAACAGCACATACTATTGCGGTCACGGGTAATGCAACTATTACGCTGGAGGGTACGAATGCCATTGAGGGTTCTTCCCTAGATGTCTCATCATGCCCGTTAGTCGTTACCAGTAGTACAAGTACATTGACTATCAATGGAGATGGCAAACTGACACTGACAGGTGGAGGAAATACGTACAATGGGTGTTTGGGTCTAATTTACGGAGCAAGCCTTATTATCAATGGTGGAGAAATAAATGCTGTAGCTAATGGACCAAATGCTGCAGGAATCGGTTCTTATAATACAGGACTGCCCCCTGCACGATATTTCGGAACTATCACCATAAATGGAGGAACTATTAATGCAACTGCGGGCGGAACTAATCAGGCGGGACCGGCAGCTATTGGTGTCGGTAGTGCTGGAGCAGATGGTTCTGGAAACATTATTATTAACGGAGGAAACATAACAGCCATATGCCCTTTCCCCAATGGACCGGGAATTGGGGCAGTAAGACAAGGAAAATGTGGTGATATCACTATCTCCGGGTCGAATACCGTTGTCAAAGCCACCGGTGGAGTCAGTGCGGACCATATAGGTGCCGGGTATCAGGCTACTTGTGGCACCGTCACCATTAAAGCTGGAGTTACGGTGAATGGTAAAAAATATGAGCAAGATGAAATAGGGCCAGTAGGTCATTAATGGCCGCTCCGGCCGCGCCGCTCCGTCGGATTTGTAATCCGACGGCTGTGAGTATAAGGATTTGCAATCCGAAAATTTAAAGTAGAGCAAGTATTAAGCGGATTAAAAATCCTTATACTAAATGCAATCGGATTGCAAATCCGATTGAACAAAGAACAAAACAAAGAAAGGAAGCAGTAACAAAACAAAGAGGATATGAACACAGCGAACAGAATCTTGGATGAATTGTACTTCATCACCCTCACAGTGGTGGATTGGGTGGACATCTTCACCCGTCCGAGGTACAAACACATTCTATTGGAATCTTTAACTTACTGCCGGCAACAGAAAGGACTGAAGATTTATGCATGGGTGCTGATGAGCAATCACCTGCACGCCATCGTCAGTGCCGAAGGCGAGCAAACATTGCCCGACATCATGCGCGACTTCAAGAAGTTCACCAACAAACGCATATTGGCAGAGTTGGAAGCCGATCCGCAGGAAAGCCGCCGCGAATGGATGCTCGACCGTTTCCGTTTTGCCGGTGCCAATGACAAGAAGATAACGAACTATCGTTTTTGGCAGGACGGTTATCATCCGGAACTCATCTATTCGCATGACTTCTACCGGCAGAAGTTGAACTATATCCACGACAATCCGGTACGGCAAGAGATTGTTGCCCGACAGGAGGAGTATTTGTATAGTTCGGCAGTGGATTATGCAGGAGGGAAGGGGATGTTGAATGTGGATATTGCAGATTAGAAATCCTTATACTCAAAACAATCGGATTGCAAATCCGATTGAACGGAGTTCCTACTTCAGCGGCAACACATACAATAAATAATTTCAAGATATATTGGAATGATACTCAGCAATCAGGGAATATAACGAAGCAGTAACAATACTAAAATGAGAGAAATACTTCTCCCCAGAGGATTTGTAATCCATTGGGATGTATTGGGGTAATGAAAGAGGGTCGCTCTGCGAGCAGGGCGGCTGGCTTTCCTTTCAGAATAAGTAATAGTAGTAACTTTAAAATAGAACGAATATGTACACAGGTAGACAACTTAAGAATGAGGCCGTGAGCAAGGTTTCCCGGCAGATTGAGTGCGGTGGGGTACGGCAGAGGGTGAAGTTTGAAGATGGGAGAAATAATTTGCTCTCCAAAATCAATCAAAGAAAAGTGCTACATACATACGTTGGTACTAATATTTTATATCATAATGTTGTACAGAAAGAAGATGGATATTTGGATGAACTCAGAAATACAAATATGCAAGGTGGAGAAATAGAAGCACATGCAATATGTTCTAAATGTAAACGTACAGTCAGAATTTATCACGAATTATCGAATGAGCCAAATGCATACATAACTGTTGGTGGTGGGGCATTGGTTGAAGACTATTATCTTTATTATAATCGCAAAGAGAATCGGTATTGTGTTATCAATAAGGATATGGAAATTCAGGAAATTCAGGAAAAACAGGAGAACCAGGAAATTCAGGATATACCAGTATCGGATGGAGGGAATTGTATGTTCGAATCTTTAGGATATGTTTTAGCAAAAGATAGAGATAAATATAAAGAAAACCCCAATAAGAATATTCCTATACTAAAAGATGCTGCAGCTGAATGGTTAAAATTACCAGAACAAGAATTACTATTAAATCTATTAAAACAAGAATACGTTGAATCACATCAAGAAAAAAAAGAAAGGCTCTGTTTTGCTGAATATAAATGTATCTCAGAATTTTTTGATAAATATTCTAGAACAACTTACAAAATTGATGGATATTTATTAAAAGATGCAGGAGCGAAAGTTGTTAATATTAAACAGGTTGTTGCAAATTTGAGTAGTCATTATAATTTAAATCTGAATTCATCTACACAAAAAAGAGTAGTCGAATTCCTTTCAGGTTTGTATGAAAAAATACCTGAAAAATCTCCTGCCAAAGATGTGTCGGCCATTGCAAAAACGGAATATGATGAAATAGTATCTACTGGTACTGAAGCTGATAGGGCAGGTGGTATGAGTGAAACAGAATGTGAAAAAATAGCAAATTATTTTCATTGGAAAAAAATTGAAAAAGCAACAAAATTTAGTTGCACAGACAAACCTCATACTCCAAAAGGTAATTTATATATAGATTCTAATGGGATTTATTTTGGAGCGGATAACATCGGACATGCGGGCTTTGGATTTAAGGTATGGGAAAAAGGAACGTCAAAAAACGAATTACTTTATAGAGGTAATTATGTCATAAGAAATCATCAATGGATTTACGATGACAGAAATACAAAAGGTACTAAAACGCCTCAAAATAGAGGAGTGTGATACAATTACTGTTTTTACCGATTTGCAACCCGTCTCTCGGATTGCAAATCCGAGAGAACGGATTTACAATCTGGTATCGACACCACAACTTTCGGCAAAAACACACCGAAAACCCAGTCGACACCCCGCTTTTCCGCAAAAAAGCATTGCCGACTCCGGTCGACAGTCCATTTTTCCGGAAAAAAGCACTAAAAACCCAGTCGGCAGCGTACTTTTGCAAAAAGTTGCCTTGCCGACTCAAAACAACAAAAAATAACCATTAAAAGAAACAAGTCATGAACAAGATTAAGGAATTCAATATCGCACGTCTTCGCATAGAAGAAGACTTCGGCTTCCAGAAACGCATCGAAGCCGAAACCGCCCTGCTCACCGTGGAAGCCGACAAGCCGATGGTGGACAGCTACAAAGCCGCCCTCACCGCTTTCGATGATGCCCTGAAAGGCAGTGCCCGCAACTCGCAGTCCGCCGCCGTGACTCGTGCCGACGAGCTGGCCGATGCCGCATGGAGCGGCCTTAACGCCCAAGTGAAGGTGATGCTCACCCATCCCGCAGAAGCCTGCCGCGCCACCGCCACCGAAGCCTACGACCTGGTGCGGAAATACGGCAACGTCACCTCCATGCCCTACAACGAAGAGTATGGCCGCCTGCACAACCTGCTGCAAGACCTCGCCGCCTTGGGCATCGAGAAGCAGAAGCAAATCTACATCGACGCCTGGGTAACGGAACTCCAAACCCGCTATGACGAGTTCATGGCCGCCACCGCCGCCCGCGACGCCGAAGCATCCACCCGCATCACCGGCATCACGAAGCAGGCACGCACCGAATCCGATGCCGCCTACCGCGCGCTGGTGGGGCGTGTCAACGCCCTCGCCCTCGTCAATGGCGAAGCCGCGTATGTCGCGTTCATCAATCGTGTGAATGTGATAATAGACCAGGCGAATGCCACACTGGCGGCACGCAGCACACGGGCGGAGGCAAAGAAAAGAGACAAGTCGATGCTGTAGAGCCGGGAAAAGGACACCCGTACCGGCACATGGGTGAATAAAATGCGCTCTTTGACAGATTGGGAAAAAAAGAATAATTGGAGAAACAAGGTTAAAAGTGAAATGTAGTAAACCTTTCATAAAGGAGCTGCTTGATAATTGGGAACGCCTGTCCCGCAGGGAAGCTCCCCCAATATAGAACCATTAAGATAAACAGAGATATATGGAAACAAATGAAATTCTTACCGTCCGGAAAGCGGAGTATGTACAAGGCTACACGCTTCGCATCCTGTTCAGTAACGGGGTAGAAAAACTAGTTGACTTCTCGGGAGAACTGACCAAGGGCATTTGCCGGAAGCTGAAAAACTTGGATTATTTCAAGCGGTTTACCATCGACCCGTTCACCATTGACTGGAACAATGAAATAGGTTTTGATCCGGAATACCCCTACGAAAACGGTATTCCGGCATAAACATTGGTTTCATCCCATTATTCCGCTTTCTTTCGGTCACTGAATATGATCGGGGAAGCAGTTTCCTTTTTTCCAATCTGCCAAAGCCTATATGGAATAGAAACATATAAAAACGAACTATATGGCAACAAACGACATACACAGCGGCACGCTCCGCACCGACTACGAAACCGACCTCGCGCATCCGGATGAACTCCGGGCGATGGAAAGCGAGTGGCAACGGCTGATGCACCGGACAGTCCGTTACGGCAAAAGTCTGGACTATCGTGACGACGACGGGCGGGAAGGCACACTCGCCCCCCTGCTGGAGAACCATGTGCTGACCGTGGTTGCCGACATCATGCGGAAACGGCTGTCCGGCTACAGCGAGAGCTTTGCGGACGTGCAAGGCACTACCGGAGAAACCGCCTTCGAGGGCAAGCTGGGAGCCGACATCGAAAGGTGGATAGCAAGGCTGGAGGCATTTATCGGCAAGAGCTGGAAGACGGGGCGGAATGAAAGCCCTGCCGTGGCAGTAGCTGTCCAAATCAGGGACAGCCTGGAAAAGTCGCTTCCGGCGAAGGACGAGGCGGAGAAGCAGGGGTATTACCGCATGCTGCGCACCGTACGGTCCATACAGGAACACGCCGGTTATTATCTGGAGCAGATAGAGAGCGGCGGCGATGTGGACGGGGCCTTGTCGTTGCTTGTTGCCTTCGTGAAGAACTATTGCGGCATCGCCCGGTCTTTCGACAACCGCCTGGCAGAGATTCCTGCACTCTATCGGAATGACATCTTGCACGTGAAGCCGGAGGCCGTGGTACAGGACAATGCCTATATTATAGTCCGTCCCACAGAAAAATGCACCCTGAAAGCCGGGCAAGGGTTTGCCGCCGGGCAGAATGCCGAAGGCGAAGACCTGGTTTACCGGACGACAAAAGACGAAACGGTCAGCCCCATGCAGTGTGCGGAGGTGGAAGCCGTGTACCTCGTAAAGAATGAGGTCGGCAGGACAACCGGCATACGCAGGCAGATTGTCAATCCGGAGGATGCCCCCACCGCCACAACATTGTTCGACGCCGGGCAAGGCGAGGCGCTGGCTTTCGGCTGGCAGATAGAGTCCGCCATGTTCATCATGAACGAAGGAGAACGGGAAGTAAACGTATCTTTCGACATAAAGGCAGGCACCGCCGCCGTGTTGCCGCCGGACGGACAAGAAATAAAAGGCTTTACCTTCCATCTCAGCAGTGAGGACGGCTGGGCGGAGCAGGACGGCAAGTGCTTCGCCGGTGGCGGCAAGCTGTGCTTCAGCTTCACCATCGGACGGGACGGAACGCTGCCGACGGCGTGCAGCGAAGAGACGCACGGAAAGCGTACGGATTATCCCGTACTGCGCATACTGACCGCCGAAGAGAATTGCCCCTACGACCTGGCAAGCCGGATTGAAACCGGCGGAGTGGAGATACGGACACGTGTAAAGGGAATACGCAACTTCACATTCTACAACGAACTGGGCGAAGTGGACACCACGCAACCGTTCCAGCCCTTCGGCATACAAGGGGAACGCGGCGCATGGTTCCTGTTCGGCAACGAGGAAATGGGGATGAAGCCCCTGACCGGAGTCCGGCTGAAGGGCATCTGGCAAAAGATGTCCGATACGAAGAAAGAGTTTGACGACAGGTATAAAGTCTACGGTGTAAATGCAGCCTCTTTCCGGATCAGTACGGAATGGCAGGAAAAGGAGAACTGGCACATGTGCCAGGACGAACCCCAACCGCTTTTCCGGTTTGACGGAGAAGGGAAGCTATGCCCTGCCGACGTGTATTTTGATTTTCAGGAACAATCAGGCACCCGCTATGACTACAGCCGCGACAAGGACGGATTCTTCCGTGCCACATTGCATTCTCCTTCCATCGGCTTCGGTACGGACGAATACCGCAAGCGGTTTACCGACATCATGATCCACAACAGCCGGTGCAAGGAGAAGCACAGAAAAGAACTGCCGCAAGAGCCACTGGTGCCGGTACTGGCGGATGTGGAGTTGGAATACGAGGCGGTGGAAAGGATGCCTGCCGCTCCCGAACCGGAATTAATAGCGCTCCCGGACGGCAGCGAAACCTGTTTCAAGAACCGCCCGGCCAATGGGGAAGACAAGGCGTTGTATTTCTCCTTCATCCATGCGGCAGGTGAGCGGAACCTGCGGATGTATCTGGATATGGCATTACCCAAGGAGAAGATTCCCTTTAAGATGTCCGAACCCACAAAGGGTGTCAGCCTGGTCTGGGAATACCGGAAAGGGAACGTTTGGACGGAACTTCCTGCCGGATCGGTGACCAGCGAAGAGACTTGCGGACTGACACAAAGCGGATTCATCGAAATCAGGCTGCCCGAAAAGCTGGCTGAAAGCGGCATGGGCCGGGAAGGAAAGGTCCGGCTGCGCGTCTCGGTAAAAGGCGATACCGATTCCTGCCTCGCCATCCGTGGCGTATGGACGAACTGCATCCTGCTGACGGCACAGAACGGGGACGGACAACCGCTGCCCGCCGGAACGATACAGGAAATGCCGGAAGCGGACGGACGAATAGAGAGTATCACCCAGTCGTTGCCCGGATTCGGCGGCAGGCCTGCTGCAACAGAGAGCGGACTCTCGGCACATCTGACCTCACGCATCGGCAACCGTCACAGGGCGGTCAATGCCCGGGACTATGAGCAGATCGTACTGGAGCACTTTCCCGAAGTGGACAAGGCGGTATGTCTGCCTTGTTCCGAAAAAGGGAAACAGACGGTATATCTCATCGTCTTCAGCCGCTCAGAGGACGGGCAATACTATCTTTCTCCCTCATGGAAACTGACAGAGATTGAACGGACGGTGCGGCAATATGTCTCTCCGTTTGTCCGATTGAAGGTGATGAATCCGGTGTATCAGGAAATAAGAGTATTCTGCAAGGCGGTATTGCGTGAAAACGTGCGGGACGAAGGCAAGGTGATCCGTAACCTCACAGTATTGGCACGAAACTATCTCTCGCCGTGGAAGAGCAAAGGAGAAATCCCCGAGCTACAGCAAAGCTTCTCCTACAAGGAACTGCACTCACGGATGGCCAACCACGAGGACTTGCAGGCGGTGGCGGAGTTGAGAGTCGGCAACGCCAGCCTCTCCATCGTGAATTTTAACAGCGAGGACATCGAGATAAAAGGCGATCATCCGTGGAACGTGCTGGTACCCAAAATAGAAATCATCCTGCTTTCTCCCGATTACGGTATCGAGAATATCGAGATTGGAAGCAGCTTCATCATAAAATAAAGAACTTATGGACAGAAATATCATCAGACAAAAAAGGAAGGCGCTGAAAGAGTTTTTCAAGAAGGGCAAAGTCCCTACGGAAGAGCAGTTCGCCGAACTGATAGACTCCATGGCGAACATCGCCGAGGACGGGCAGGTGGAACAAACCGCCACCGGCTGGGCTTTCCATCCCGCAAGGAACGGGCGGCTGGACATCAGCCTCTTCACGGAGGAACCGGAAGACAACGGGGCAAAGCCCGCATGGACCATCAGCGTGACGGAGGACAAGCGGCTCGTCATCAGCAACCGGGACGAGGAAGCAGTCGTCGAGATTTCACAGGACAAGACCGTGACGACGCACGGCGGCGATGCCCCCAAGCCCGTAAGTGACGATGGGTATTTTACAATTCCCGCTGACAAGAAATGGCACGATGTGCCCGTGAATTTTGCGCAAGGGGATTCTAACTGCCGCGTGTTCGGCCTCTATGCTTCCTACAATGACGACATGGAGTATTGCCGGCTGACACGGGCGACGGTGATGTGGATGAACAAGATGGAGCAGCGGATAGAATCACCGCAAAAGCACTGGTGGGGATGGTCGGGCTGTGTCCGGCTGCGTTGGGACGGTAGTTCAAGACTACAGGTACGCACGAAGAAAAAACTTGGCGGAGAGATGCAGTGCAGGATTGTGGAGATGTACAAGGCGTAGAAAATCAGGAATGAAGAATTAAAAATGAAGAATAATGGGTGAAGAGCGGAAACAGCCATTCATCAGGCAACAGGCGGAGGGCGACGAGCTGTTCTCGCGCCTGCAGGCACAGACACTGGAGGAAGTACAGCGGCTGTCGGGAAACGTATGGACGGACTTCAACGCGCACGACCCCGGCGTGACCCTGGCGGATGTAGCCAACTATGCGCTGGCGGAACTGGACTACAAACTGGGATTTCCCCTCGCCGACTATCTGACGACGGAAGAGGGCGGCTTCCGCATGGAACGCTACGGCTTGTTTCCGCCCGAAGAAGTATATACCACCGCCCCTGTAACGACGGAGGACTACCGCAGGCTGCTGCTCACCCGCATCCGTGAGATAGAGAATGTGACGGTGGAATGCGCGGACGAGAAAGGCGGATACAATGTGAGTTTCACACTGTCGCCTTTTGAAGAGGAAAACGGGGCGTATATTGTGAAGTGCATAAAGGAGATTTACAACCGGCATCGTAACCTGTGCGAGCGTCTGAACGATGTGGCGGTGGTGCAGCAGGACAAACTGGAGTTCCAAGCCGAACTGGAGGCGGAGCCGGGATGCGACGCCACGGCTCTGCTTGCCCGGATATACGCCACGATACTCCGCTACCTTTCGGGAGCGGCGCACATCTGTACGGAAGAGGAACGGCTGACCTCGGGACTTTCGCCCGAAGAATGGCTGGAAGGTTCGGAAGACGGAACCCGTATCGTGACGGCAGATCGGAAATATACGGAATACGGGCTGTACAAGGAGCTGAGGGAGCTGGACGGCATACGCGCATTCAGCATCTGTTACCTGATGAAGGACGGCAAGCCGCTGGGCGACTTTTCGGAAGGCTACGGCCTGGAAATCCCGAAGAATAAGGACGAACTGAAAGTGCGCATCCGTTGTGGACGGACGGAGGTGCCCGTAGACATGGAACGCTTCAAGAACCGGCTGCGCACCCTCTATTATACGCAAAGACGCATTGACCGGAAGAACGCCGCCGGGAAAGGATACGGCTGGGACAGTCCGGAAGGAACCTACCGGCACATCTTTACGCAGACACCGGTGGCCGGGGATTTTCCCCTTTGCTACCGCCTGACGGAGAGCCGGGAGAAGCCGACCTCTTTTGAGGCGTACCTGAAACTGTATGACCGGGTGATGCAGAAAGGACTGTATGAGGTGAGTAACCTGCCGCAGGCACTTTCCATCGAAGAGAAAGATCTGAAGAGTCCGTCGGCAGGAAGCCTGCTCAGGTTGAAGAGCCTTTACCTCGACTTCCTCGACAGGCTCTACGGAGTGGAGAGCCACCCCAAGTGGCTCAGCGAGTTCGGAAACTACGGAGAGACACCCGACGAGACACTGCAACGGCGTATGGCTTTCCTGCGACGTGTGGCCTGTCTGACAAAGAACCGCCCGCAGGCGAGAGACATCACCGATGTCCGCTTCGGCGACAATGTCCCCACAGTGAAGGAATGGTTCTGCTTGTTGCTGGGAACGGACGGGAACGAGGACCGCACGGTGGGGAACGTACTGCCCGGCTACAACCTGAGGTTCATTGACGAGGTACAAGGCGAACAATGGTCGCTGGAAGCGGAATCCGCATTGATTGACGAGCGGATGCTGGATGCCGACAAGGTGGAACTGATAGACACCGGCAAGGCGGCGGAGGACGATGATCGGCGTGATGACTATACCCGATTGCGGCAGGACCTGCCGATATTCAACGAGAACAAGATAAGCGGCGACCTCTTCCGCAACGGCACACGGCTGGACAGCTACAGGATAGTAGATGCAGGCCGGGGCTACTATATGCTGGTGTTCCGCAACAGGGAGAGGGACGGCTGGACAAACCTGGGACGCGACATGGACAAGGACAAGCTGAACACATTGGCAATCGTCCTGCGCAGGTTCCTGTGGAGGGTCAACAGGGAATGCGAGACGCTCTATGTGTTCGAGCCGGTACTGATGGACGAAAACCGTCCGTTTGAGCTTGACCTGGTGCTTCCGGCATGGACGTACCGTTTCCATTCGAAACGCTTCCGCGAGATGTGCGGCAAGCTGCTGCGTTCCATCGTTCCGGCACATCTGACATATAACATTTACTGGCTCGGCCAGCAGCAGATGCTGGAGTTTGAGAAATGCTACAGGGGACTCATGATGGCGATGGAAAACAAGGAGATGTATAAATACAAGGCAGTGTTGTACAGGACCATGTGCGACCTGTTTAAAAAAGTAAGACAAGAAGAAAGAACGAAAAAGGATGATACGGATTGACCACATATCATTTGAGTTCGCCATGAATGACGAACCGTTCGCACACAGCCTGTATGCGGACTGGGACGGTTTTTGCCGTACCTGTTTTGAGAATATAGTGGAAGAATGCTTCTCGGAATATGACAGGGACAAGGTGCTGCATGAAATAGAAACAATTGCTCTGGATTTGGGCAGTATCCCGGAAGAGGATTTCTACCGGGAGTTTCCTCTCCGGCTCAAAGAACAATTGTTGAAAGCTCTGCCTTCATTGAATATCCCGGAGGAAGGACAGGAAGAAAAGACCAGTATCTCCCGGATCGGGAACCTGCTGTTCTATCTGGAACATGGCTACCGGCAAACGGAATGGGCGGACAGTGATTTCAGCCTGACGGAAGAGCTGGACTGGGCGGTTCTGCAACAGGCACGTTATGCGGACGAAATTGCAAAGCTCTGCCTCAAGAAAGAATATGCCCTCCGCCGCCTGTTGTGGCAGACGGATGATGAAAAGGCTCTTGTCAGGCTTTATTCCGTCGCACTTTCCACCGCTTCCTCCGGAGTGAATGAGAAATGCCGCTTCCTGAAAATACTGCTGGAGATGAAGCCCAGCATTCCCGTACGCTTCATCCATGAGACTACCGATCATGCAGAACTATATGATATGGCGGAGCTGCTCGACACCTTGTCCGTGCGCCGGATTATGGAAACGGAAACCGAAGAGCATGCCGAGGTGGATCTGCCTCCGTACTGGCATTACCTGTACGAGTGGCTCGTCCGGTATTATCCCTTCAACGGATTGGCGATATTCGGCAGCAAGGGTGATTTTATCCGCCACCTGCATCACCGTCTGCTCACGTTTATACATAAACGGAACTACTCTTTTTATCTTTCCAGAACGGAACTGACAGCCGCTTTCCTACTTGAGGTGTTCGGCCCTGTCTATTATATAGAGGTATTGAATGCCATCTATAACCTTCAGCCGCACCATGCGGACGGTTCACCCGTGTATGACGGATATTTGAACAGGGAACTGTACCGTATCTTTTTGCAGCTCTCGCTGCTTCGAAGACCGGTGACGGAAGAGGAGCAAAAGGAAGAATCGGTTTCGGAGAAGGAAAAAGCGGTCAGTCCCATATCCGTGGAAGAGTTGGCAGCCCGGTTGAAAGACACACAGGCAAGTGAGGCGGACAAACGGATGCTGCTCGGATTGCTGGCAAAGGAAAAGCCGGAAATACTAACGAGGTGGTTGCAAGCAGAAGCTGAGAAAGGAAATACCGCTGTTTCTGCTTTGGTATCTGCCGTGGCTGAACTGGTTAATGACACCGTAATAAACCGTCTGCTCGCTTCCGTTTCCTTCAGGGCAATGGAAGTGGCCTTGCAGGTAAAAGACTATCTGCGGCATCATGCATCGGAAATCGGTTGGTTGAAAGGAATAGCTGAATCGCGGTTGAACTTTGCCCTACACAAATCCATCCTGCTGTGGATAGGGAACGGACACACTGCCGGGGCGGAATCGGAAAGTATCAGGCAACTGCTACGCCAAGTCTATCGGGAGATAACGGGTCATGATAAAGAGGAAGACATTGAAAAGTTATTAATGGAATTGTCACTACCGGAAAAAGACTGGGACGGCTTAGCAGAAAATAAGGAGACATCTTCATCTGCCGTATATATAAGAAAACTGAAAACGATATTGGTGAATAAAAGTGTTTCTGAACCTATCAAGCGCAGGATGCTCGCCTTGTTGCTGGAACAATCCGAAGACGGTTATGCAGACATTGTATTGCTAATGCATGAACAGGGATTGTTAGAGGATGCGCTCGGACTGATGAGCCAACCCGTGTTGGAAGAAATCATCAGGCAGTTGGTTCTACGCATCAGTGGTACCAATAGGGTGATGGAGCTGTTGCCATTGCTCTATTGGCTGTTCATCCATGAATCGGATATTTCCACTTATTTGAGGAATACGGCATCGGGGCTGAAAGTGCAATTGCTTGTATGGCTGGCAAGAGTGGCGCGGTCGCAAATAAATACGAAAAGGAGAGCGACGGAATTACTTTCCTCCTTCCTTGCCGCGTTGTTCGCGGAGGAAAACATCCCGTTCGTCATCAGCCTGATGTCCCGAAAACCGATAGAGGTGATGAAAACCGGAGATACGGAATATGATGATGCAGAATATAATGATATAGAAATGGCATTGAGCCTCCTGCTGGATGCAGGACAATCACAATCCGGCAGTAAAGGACATTCTTCTAAACGTGATTTTGAGAAATGGCGGCATCAGTTGGAAGACACCTTGGAGATAATTCAAACAATGCTGGAAAGCCGTTGGAGTACCGATGAAGACTTTACCGATTGGCTGGAAGGCGCTGCCGTTTCTGCGGACAACAAACAGGAACTGTTGCAGAAGATGGTCGTGGAGAAACCGCAGGAATGGATTCGCATGCTCCGTAAGCTATCCAAAGAGAGCAAGGCGGTAACTCTCGTGGCTACCCGTCTGTCTGCCTCCCGGCTCCTGCAAGGAATGGCGCGGGCAGATTTCTATCAGGCATCCGTCCTGTCGCGAACTGTGGAATGGCTGCAACGGAGCGCGGAGCGTCATGCCTTCCTGACCGGAAGTAATATGCCTCTTTCAACCGCCCTGTCGAAAACCCTGCTGCTCTATATGCAGGATAAGGATACATTGGGCGGAAGAACCTTGACGGAGAGTGAAATGATTTATAAATTCCTGTCATACCTGCATCTTACTTATACGGGTAAGACGGATTACCGGGAGGATGTGCAGTGGACGGATTTGTCCGGTAAAATAGCTACCGATCTGGGAGCGGATGACTGGCAGGAGATGCGGGAAAGAGAGGTTGCCGAGGTTCTTTTGCATCGGGATACAAGTGATACCGTATTCAGCCGGAACATCGTCTCCCTTATGGAAAGGCAGCCGGAACTATTGTTAGCATGGCTGGAGAAGGCTGCCGATCCTTCCCTGATAAAGCGGATTGCCGCGACATCGGACAGGGTGATGCCGGGACAATGGGCTGCATTCCTGGGCACGGCCTCCGGATTTGGGTATCCTGATGCTTTCAGGCGGCTGATGGAATGGATTTACCGTATAGCCAGTGACCGGGTATCGGATACGGTCAGCGTACTGTTGTCCTGGCTGAAAGAAACCGACTGGCGGAAACAAACGCCGGAACAGATGGAAGATTATTTCATTCCCCGGCTGTTCGGAACGAATACTCTCCATTTAACGATGGAACGGATTATGGATACCGCCTTGCCGGAAAATATCCGGAGAAGGTTGCTCCACAACTATATCCGTTTCCAGCCCCAAGAACTGTTGGATTATATCCGCCAATCCGTGGAACGGAATGTGCAACCTTTAAATATATGGATGGAGTGGCTGAACATCAGCGACTGGATGCGACTGGCGACAAATTTGTCCCTGTCACGGGCAGAATTGTTGCAACAGATGATGGACTACCTGTCAAAAAACAGACAGGCAAAAGAGGCAGACTTGCGGACCGCACTGGCAACCTGCGTACTGAATAACTGTGCGGAAGAATGGATTTATAATAGCAGGGAAGAAACGGTACGTTCATTTGTACGGTCGCTTCCCTCTCTAAAAGAAAAAACAGAAATGGAAAAAGAAAATGTAGCAAAGTTGCTAAAGGAAGCATTGAACATCACGAATGCAGAAGACTATCCGGCGGAAGAACTGACGGAATCTCCCGACATCCTCTTAGTCGGCAATGCCGGACTTTGTTTGTTGGCGGCATGGTTTCCCCGGCTGCTGGAGCTGCTCGGCTATCTGAATGAAGACAAGAAGGATTTTAAGGACACGGCATCCAAAGTCCGTGCCGTATTCCTGCTGCAATACCTCACCTGCTCGGAAGAAAAGGAATACCGGGAAACGGAGCTGGCGTTCAACCGTCTGCTTGTCTCCCTGCCGATGCATATCCCGTTGCCGGAAAGCCTGGAGCTGACCGATAAGGAAAAGCAAACAGCCGAAAGCATGCTGGCCGGTGTGAAAGCCAACTGGCAGGCAATGACCGGTACGTCGGTAAAGGGATTCCAGGAGAACTTCATCCTCCGCACAGGCCGTTTGGAACAGCAAGAGGAAAAGTGGGTGCTGACCGTGGACAACAAGACGATTGATCTCCTGCTTGATACTGTCCGGTGGGGATTCAGACAGATACATTTCCCTTGGCTGAAGAAATATATACAGGTCGTCTGGCACGAGAGACAGGAGTTTTAAACAAGACTCACAACAATGACCATTATGTAACTATAAACACAATAAGGTATGGAAACTGAAAAAGTATATCAGGAAAAGGCAGCACGTACCATCCAACAGAAGCAGGACGGAAGCGGTGCTTTGCAGTTTGTGGACAACCGCCCGGTGAACCAGCTGTTGCAGCGGGTCAGTGAAGAGGATGAAGATGCATTGCAGGGTAAATTTGAAACGCCCGTGCAACGTGTTGGAGAGGAAGATGAAGAGGATACCCTGCAAGGGAAATTCGAGGCTGCTGTACAACGTGCCGAAGATGACGAGGACGAAGCCTCGCAGATGAAAGCGGACACCACCGTACAGCAGAAACCGAACAATACGGGGTTACCGGACAACCTCAAGGCAGGTGTGGAAAGTCTTTCGGGATTCTCTCTGGATGATGTGAAGGTACATTACAATTCTTCCAAACCGGCTACCGTACAGGCCCTTGCCTACACGCAAGGAACAGACATCCATGTGGCTCCCGGACAGGAACAGCATCTGCCGCATGAGGCATGGCACGTAGCCCAGCAGATGGCAGGACGGGTGGCCCCGACAACAGAAGTGGCGGGTATGCCGGTTAACGACAACGCCGGTTTGGAACATGAGGCGGATGTAATGGGCGCGAAGGCTAACAGTCTATAAAACAGGAAAGGATGAATGAATATATCGCATGGTTCAATCAGGCACTAACCACTTCCATCCAGCTCTACTTCCGGCAAGAGTGTGAATACTCCTTGCTGGAAGAAGTGGTGCCTCCGGAAAACGAATGGTTGGAAAAAGTGACCAAAGTTCCGGATATTGCCTTTGGCGAACGGATAGTTATCATGCTGGCCCTGATACCGCATGTCTGCCCGCAGATACTGGACATTTTCTTCGTACAGAACAAGAACTTTGACCGGCAATACACTGAGTTCGGCGGATGGAAAGGACTGTCACACGGCGGCTTCCTGCCTACGGGAGAGACAGCTTCGTTTATTCTTGCCGGAGAAGATATGGAGAAACGGAAAGAGGTAATCCTGCTTTTCCAGAAAGACCATTGGTTCTACACGAAGAACATCCTCCGCCTGGAAGGTGCGGGAGAAGGGGAACCTTTCCTTAGCGGCCAATTGCGGGTATCGGAGGAATTTCTGAGCCAAGTTCTATTGGAGAAGGACTATAAGCCCGATTACAATATCGGTTTTCCTGCCAAGCTCATCACTACCGAGTTGGATTGGAGGGAAATGATACTGGACTATCAGGTGGCAGCCGAACTGGAAGAGATCAACACCTGGATTTCTCACGGCAAGATTATCATGAAAAACAAGGTTTTGTCCCGTTTCCTGAAAGCCGGGTACCGCTCACTGTTCTATGGTCCTCCCGGTACCGGAAAAACATTGGCTGCCACCTTGCTGGGTAAGGAGAACAAGATGGACGTGTACCGGATAGACCTCTCCATGATCGTGTCCAAGTATATTGGAGAAACGGAAAAGAACCTTGCTCGGGTGTTCGACCTCGCCGAGAACCGGAACTGGATTCTCTTCTTTGACGAAGCGGATGCCCTGTTTGGCAAGCGTACTTCCACGAATACCTCCAATGACCGTCATGCGAACCAGGAAGTGGCTTATCTGCTGCAAAGGATCGAGGACTTCCCGGGTATGATTATTCTAGCAACGAACCTGCGCTCCAACATTGATGAGGCTTTCTCCCGCCGTTTCCAGTCGGTCATCTATTTCCCGATGCCAACGAAAGAACTGCGTGCACAACTATGGCAAAAGATGATTCCGAAGGAATGGCTTGGCGAAGATGCGGATGAATTGATAAATATGGCTGCCGAGACGGAGTTGTCAGGAGGATCGATTGCAAATGTAGTAAGAAGATGCGCTTTGCATCTGGTGAATAAAACGGATGTACAGTTGAACAAAGCCATGTTGAAAGAAGCACTGCAGAAGGAGAAGTTGAAAACATAAGATAATTTTTGATTGACTGGGTGGATATGCCCTGCTTTTCATTATGAAAAAAGGCGGGAAACCTCTCGTTCCCCGCCTTCCAAAACTCTTTTTGCCTTATGCTAATACCTTACATTAAGCGAAACATTTAGACTCTTTTTCTTAAAAAATCACGTTATAATAGATGTATTAGAAATTATTCTTGCCTGCATCCCACCATAGACGGGTACCGCCATTGTCAGCACCACCCAATAAATTGGTCAGTTTACTGATAGTACCTGCATCCAAATCACTTGAGAAAGGTAAACGGCGAATCATAATATCTGTATCAATCACGCCATTGCTGTTATTTACTGCTACCTTGAACAGTTGAGGATAACCTGTGCGGCGTTGTTCTGCCCATGCTTCGCAACCATCAGGGTAGCAAGCCAGCCATTTTTGAGTAATGATGCGTTCCAGTTTCTGTTCGTTTGTAGCAGTTGCATCCCATTTAGGTGTGATGGTGGTCAATGCTTTAGCATCGAACTTTTTATCGAATGCATCTTTATAATCTACAGGAACTGCATCACTTGCCAGATATGCACTGGCGTCACCAGCATTCCATTGTGCGAATGATGTTTCTACGCCCTTCTTATAATATTCGGCCTCTTTGCCTGCATCTACATAACCTCTTAGGGCAGCTTCGGCACGGAGCAACCATACTTCGGCAGCACTCATCACAATAATAGGAGTATTAATGGTGACGGAAGTCTTAGAATGTGTCAAATAACGATTGTCAGCGGTGACATTTGTTCCTTGGCGCACTCCTTTGTAAGCACCTTTGATTGGGAAAAGTTCAGCAGCTTCACCTTTCGCTCCTGTATTGCCTACAGCAGGAACAAAGTATTTGCTGATACGCGGATCGCTATATCCATTAAGGAATGATTCCAGACTGGCACCCATAAATACTTCACCCCAGCCATTTACGCCACCCAGCGGATTGCGCACACCATATTCTCCTACTGTCTCATCGGCGTTTTCCAGTACACCACCGTTTTTAGCATCCAATGCGGCTTGTGCCTGAGTTTGTGCAAGGGCCTTGTCTACATTTGAAATGCGTATGGCAAGACGGAGACGCAATGAATTGGCAAATTTAATCCATTGGGAATAAGTACGTTTGCCTTCGGGCATCATAATGTCGGTGTTGGTAAATCTCTCTACTCCTTTTTGGGCGGTATATTCTTTCAGTATCTCAATGGCTTCGGATAAATCGGCAAAGAAGTCATTATACACTTCCTGCAAGGATTCGGGATCCGGGTTCTCTTTTCCGAAGTTCTTGTAGATAATAGGACCGTAATAATCGGCTACGCGATGCATCATCGCTACCTTTATAATCTTGTTTACGGCATAGAAATCGGGAAATTCATCTTTTGTATCTATCTTTTCGGCACTGGCAATGGCGGGCATGCCTTGGGCATATGTGTTAGCCCATTGTGCATTGGTCCAAGGCGAGTTTAGATTGTAACTGGAGTTTTTGTCATTGAAGCTACCATTCATGTCATGAAAGTAACCTGCATACATGTCAGCTGCCAAGTTCTGCATTGTCTGATACTGCCAGTCTGTTCCGTCTACTCCGGTTTGGTAAATGATAGCAGTCTGTGAGGTCTTGAATGGAATGAGCTGCCTTTGGTAGTCATAATCTTGCATATCCTCGGTGAAAGCACCATCGGGGGTGTTCAGACTTTCAAAGTTATCGGTACAAGCGGTCATTCCTATCATGCCGCCCAGTAATATGGAAAGGATATATTTATTGCTTTTCATAATGGTCAAAATATTAGAATGTGAATTTAACGTTGAAACCTATATTTCTGGTAGACGGCATACCGAATACATCAACACCTTGGTTACCGTTGCCTACTGACATTGTTGCGTCCGGATCAAACGGAGCATCTTTGTAGAAGAAGAACAGGTTGCGTGCTACTAATGAAAGGTCAAGCCCTTTGATGAATTTGGTTCTTTCCAGCAGGTTCTGTGGGAATGAATAACCCAAAGAAAGTTCACGCATACGGATGTTGGTACGGTCATAGCGATAGTAGGATGTACAAGCATCTCCACGGGTAGCCACTTTATTATAGAAAGCATTTACATCTTCAAATCGTTGTCCTTCTACTTCTACATAGCCTCTGTCGCGGGCTTCTCCCGATGCTTTACTCATACCTTTCAAGTCGAGGGCGGCTTGTGTCAACGAAATAACATCGCCGCCAATGGTTGCGTCAACCAGGAAGTAAAGGTTAAAACCTTTGTAGGTAAAGGTATTGCCCCATCCCAGCATACAGTCAGGGTTGGCATTACCAATCAATACTTTATTGCCGGTTTCCAGTATAGGTGTGCCGTGTTCGTCTGTAACGATCTTGCCATTTTCACGTTTAAAGTCATTGCCATACAGGTCACCCAGTGAGCCGCCTTCTTTTACACGCATTCTGTAAGGCATTGACAGACCGTCGTCACCGTATACAAATTCGTCATACCCATCCAATGACACCACTTTATTCTTGTTGGTAGAGAAGTTTATGCTGGATTTCCAACGGAAGTTCTCATTCATAATAGGAGTGACGCCTACTGTCAGTTCAATACCCGAGTTACGGATTTTACCGGCATTGATATATTTGTGTGCATGTGCACCGGTCGGAGTACTGATATACAACAATTGGTTCTTTGTATCAGTGCGATAGTAAGTAAAGTCCAAATCCAAACGGCTATTAAAGAATTTCCATTCCATACCCACTTCCCAAGAAGAAGATATTTCGGGTTTCAGGTTATCATCAATATCATATTGAATTTGGTGAACGATACCGCCGGCTGTGATGGTAGGAACCGGGGAAGTAATACCCAAAGGAAGGTCATTACCTACTTGTGCCCATGAACCGCGCAACTTGGCAAAGTTGATCCATTCCGGCATCTGCATGCTCTTGGACATGATCCAGGTTAAACCTACTGATGGATAGAAGAAACCTTTGTTAAGGCTGCTTGTCTTGGCAAGGGTAGAAGACCAGTCGTTACGTGCAGTCAAATCCAGATATACGGCTTCTTTCCAACCGATTTGTGCAGTACCGAATACGGATTGTACGGTGCGGCGCAGATTCAGACTTTCGTCTATATAAGCAGTACCGCTGTTCAGTATCATATTGGCTACAGTAAATACATTGGCATAATACAAACCTGCTTTACCGGAGTCCAGTTTCAGCATATTTGTTTTTTGTACATTGATGCTGCCGCCTACTGCTGCATTTACACTCCAGTCTTTCCATGTTTTGTTGAACATAGCCATAACGTCGCCATACATCAAGAACTCTTGATCGTTCATATCTACATAACGTCCGTTTTCATGGCAAAGGTTAGCTGCTGTGCCGGCATAGAATTTCTGCTGATATTTGTCATTGATGAAATCTACGTTACCACGTGCTTGAAGGGTAAACCAATCGTTTACTTTCAGGTTTGCACTAAGAGAGGCGATAGCGCGGTAGCGCTTGTCTTTGCTGGTAATGCGGTTGGTAATCCAGTAAGGATTCTGTTCAAAATCGGCAGTAGAGGTGTACCAGTTTTGCAATGGCATATTACGAACCGGGTCGTATACTTCATAATTATCACGATATTCGCTCATGTCCATGCCACGTGGGAATGTGTAAAGACCTACCAATGGGTTCATGTAATAACCACCGGAAGTAGGACGGTTCTTGATGGTTTGTGAAACCAAGTTAAGGTTGGCGTCCAAAGTCAGTTTATCATTGAATAATGTAGCAGTCTCGCGTAATGCCAAGTTGTGCTTGTACAACTTGTTGGCATCAATAATGCCCGATGCTGTAGTGTTGGCATATGAGAAATAAGTTTGGACTTTATCCTTACCCACTTGCACGCTTAATGAATTGATGGCTGTAACGCCATTGCCAAAGAAATCACCTATATTATCATAGTTTTTCATGCCGGCATTTTTTTCGCCCCAGTTGGTCAAACCGTTTATGTCATAATTGTTTTGATATTCGGGCAATGAAATAGCATGGTCTACAGTGAGGTTAGAAGAAAAAGTTATTCTCTGCATTCCTGCTTTACCTTTCTTGGTAGTGATAAGGATAACACCGTTGGCGGCTTGAGACCCGTAAAGTGCAGCTGCGGAAGCACCTTTCAATATACTCATACTTTCAATGTCATCCGGGTTCAGGTTGGAGATACCATCACCGGAGTCACGGTTTCCGGCATCATTGTTACCGCCCATTACGCTGAAAGACTGTTCGGTAGTATTGTTCAGCATGGGAACACCGTCTATAACGTAGAGGGGTTGGTTATTTCCGTTTTCGTTTGCAGAACGGACACCACGAATAGATACTTTGGCAGAACCACCTAAACCGGAGGAGTTTTTTGTGATGGTAACACCTGCAGATTTACCTGCCAGTGAATTAATCATGTTGGCATCTTTGGCACGAGTCAGTTCGTCGCCGTTCAATTGTTGGGTGGAGTAAGTAAGGGAAGCTTCTTTTTTCTTGATACCCATAGCCGTTACAACAACGGTTTCCAGTTTCAATGCATCATCTTCCATCTTAATGGTAAAGTTAGTCTTGCCATTTACCGGAACAATAACTTTCTTATAACCGATATAAGAAACTACCAACTGTGCATCCGAGGGAACTTCTAATGTAAAGTTACCATCCAAATCGGTGATTGTACCATTGGTTGTACCTTGTTGAACGATGTTGGCACCGATAATCGGTTCGTTTTGTGTATCAGTCACCACACCTTTCACGGTGATAGTGTTCTGTTGCTGTACTTCGTCGCTCTTTATGTTATTCTCTTTTGTCAGAACAATATTCTTGCCTTCCATAACGTAAGAAATGCCTGTTCCTGCAAAAACTTCATCCAATATTTGGGATACGGCTTTCTTGTTGGCGTCTACCTTTACTTTGCGGTTCAGGTCTACGTTCTTTTTATTATAGACAAACAGATAATTAGTCTGTGACTCAATGGCAGAGATAAGTTGCGATACCTTCATGGTATTTGCATCTATGCTTACTCTGGCGTTTTGAGAGTGTACATTTACGCTAAATGCGCTGAATGTAGTGACCAATAGAAGAAATAAAGTGATCTTCATAGTTCGTAATATTTGTTTAAAAGCTAAACTTTTTGGGTATAAATACCCTTCCAAAGAAATTTTTCTCATATCTTTGTAATGTGTTAAGTTAATAAATTTGATTAAGGTCAATTGTTAGCTGTCGAATCGGGGAGTATGGGGGTACTTTCCGATTCTTTTTTCGATGGGTTTCTATGTTATCATAATGGTTAATATTTTAAGGTTAAACACTTATGGTGATTTTATTCTATAGTAATCTTATTATGCTCATTATCAATCTCGTATGTAAACGGATGATCTTTCTGTATCACTCTTAGTATATGCTCTATGCCGTCTAGATCCTTAAACTTGCCGGTGCATCGGTAGTTTTCCAGTATCTTGGGATTATTCACCGTTATCTTATAATTATAGTATAGGGCAATCTTTTCCAGTAATTCTTTGAACGGCACGTCGTCAAAGTAATAAATGCCTTGCATCCATGCCAGTGCGTTGTTGCTTGTCAGTTCGCCTGTCCGGAATTTGCCGTTGTCCATTGCAAAGTACTTGCCTTTGGTCAGGCTGCTGAGGTGCTTTTCCTCTTTATCGTTGGCTAGCATCAGGTTAATGGAGCCTTCTATCAGCCGGGCAATAAAGTTGTTTGAGCCTGAGTAAGAACATACATCAAATTTCGTTCCGGTTACTTCTACCTTTATCTTTTCTGTCTGCACGTAGAAAGGTATCTTTTTATTGTGTGCCACTTCAAAGTAGGCTTCTCCGTCCAGGTTTACTTTGCGGTCTTTCTTGCCGAAGTCTTCATCATAGGTCAGCGTAGTTTGCGAATTTAACCATACTACAGAACCATCGGGCAACTCCATCTGTGCACGCTGTCCTGCCGGGATGCGGATGGTTTGCGATAATTGCTGCTGCGGTTTGTGCATATGCGGCAAGTCCATCACAAAGACAATGGCCAGCATGGCGGCAATGGCAATCAAAGGATAAAGGTAAATAGGGCCTCTGCGTTTTCGCTGGATAGCTGAATCGTCAGCAAAAAGAGTTGCATCAAACAACAAGCGCTCTTTCAAGAAGCGTTCCTTGTTCTCGGCACTGCTTTCCACCCACTCCACGATCTGGTTTTCTTCCTTCTCGGTAGCGTTTCCTTCAAAGTATTTATGTAGTAATTCAGTCTTCATACTTTCCGCGTTTTGTATATATAACAGGCTAGGTGGGGACAACCCTAGCGGAAAAATGATTTTTTTTTCATTTTCCATGAAAAAAGTTCTTCATGAGGGCTTTTTTCATCTGAAATAAAATAAATACTCTCCTGACACTCTGCTAATAAAAATAATTAGTAACTTTGCAACACCCAAAAAAAAGTGAGATTGTATTTATACACTATAAACAAAAATAAGAGATTATGATGACAATTGACAAATTCAACTTTGCCGGTAAAAAGGCAATTGTCCGCGTGGACTTTAATGTTCCATTGGACGAAAATGGTAAAATTACTGATGATACTCGTATTCGTGGTGCTCTTCCTACACTGAAAAAAGTGTTGGCTGATGGTGGTAGCTTGATTATCATGTCACACATGGGCAAACCCAAAGGTAAAGTAAATGCTAAATACTCATTGAGTCAGATTGTCGATGCTGTTTCTGAAAAGTTGGGTGTACCCGTAAAGTTCGCTCCCGATTGTGCAAAAGCTGCTGATGCTGCCGCTGCCTTGAAACCGGGTGAAGTGCTGTTGCTGGAAAACCTGCGTTTCTATCCTGAAGAAGAAGGCAAGCCTGTAGGCATTGAAAAAGAAGATCCTGCATACGAAGATGCTAAGAAAGCAATGAAGGCTTCTCAGAAAGAGTTCTCTAAGACTTTGGCTTCTTATGCTGACTGCTATATCAATGATGCTTTCGGTACTGCTCACCGCAAACATGCTTCTACAGCAGTTATCGCTGATTATTTTGATGCAGACCACAAAATGTTGGGCTACCTGATGGAAAAAGAAGTGTTGGCTGTTGATAAGATTTTGAGTGACATCAAACGTCCGTTCACTGCTATCATGGGTGGTTCTAAGGTTTCTTCTAAGATTGGTATCATCGAAAACCTGATGGATAAAGTGGATAACTTGATCCTTTGCGGCGGTATGACTTATACTTTCGCTAAAGCTCAGGGAGGCAAGATCGGTAACTCTATCGTAGAAGATGACAAACTGGAATTGGCTCTTGACATCATTGCCAAGGCAAAAGCTAAAGGTGTGAACTTGGTATTGGGTACTGATTGTGTAGCTGCTGATGCATTCTCTAATGATGCTAATACTCAGATTGTTCCTGCCAATGATATTCCTGACGGATGGGAAGGTTTGGATGCCGGTCCTGAAACTCAGAAAGCATTTGCTGCTGCTATCGAAGATGCTAAGACTATTCTTTGGAACGGTCCTGCAGGTGTATTTGAGTTTGATAACTTCACTGCCGGTTCACGTGCTATCGCTGAGGCTATCGCTAAAGCAACTAAGAACGGTGCATTCTCATTGATCGGTGGTGGTGACTCTGTAGCTTGTATCAACAAGTTCGGTATGGCCGACCAAGTATCTTACATCTCTACAGGTGGTGGTGCTTTGTTGGAAGCAATCGAAGGAAAAGTTCTTCCGGGTGTTGCTGCTATCAAGGGTGAATAATCAAGATACCTTATTATATATAAAGAAAGGTGTGTCCGTTTTCTACGGACACACTTTTTCTTTGATTATTTGGAAGACTCCAATATTTGAAGGATCTTTTCTATAAGTTGATGTATATCAAAGGGTTTGGTGACATATTCTTCTTCCTTCAATATGCGTCCATTAGGTTCTATCGGATAATCTCCCAACGCTGTCAGGTATAGAATGGGGATTTGGCTGGTGTCGGGATTACCATGTAAGGCTTCTGCCACTTCAAAACCATTCATATCGGGCATCATAATGTCCAATAATAATAGATCGGGATGCACCTCTTTGGCTAATACCAGTGCGTGTGCACCATCATTGGCCGTGATCACATGGCAATGTTCGCGGGTGAGTAAAATTTTAAGTAGTAGGATGTTTGTTGGAATATCGTCTACCACCAGAATTGTATATTTGGATAGTGCCATAATATAATAAGATGTTAGTTGGGTGAATTATTATTCCATAGGTAAATCATCTTCCCGTCCGGGTTTCCAAGGTTTTATGTTTCCTGTCACTCCATTTATATCAAGAATAATTTGAGTTTCCATTACCAGTGGAATATCGGCATATCCTTTATTAAAGTCAGATAAATAACTGCTTACGTCTTCTTTAAATGTATATAGGGTTCCATCATTCAGGGTGATGTGAACGGCCACTTCTTGTTTTTGCATACTATCTGTTCCTAATAACCGAATATTGGAATAATATCCTCCTTCCTTTTGTTCGGGGATGGTGCGGATATAGTAAAGAGGGGTTTCGCTACGGGGATTATAAGAAAGGAATGTTGAAGAAGCGACCTTTTCGGATGGAGTGCTTTCTATAAATCCTTCATTTATATTGCTGCTGTTCAATATTCCGTAAAGTAGAACTTCCAGCTTTTGTATATCCGTGCCGGATACTCCGCGAATGCTGAATTGGAAGTGTATCTCCCTGGTCATGGGGTGAAGCGGTATGGAAAACTTGGTTACTTCCCCTTCTTTTATCGTGATGTTTCCTGCGCCGGCATAAAAGGCGGGAGCTTGTATTGTTTCTCCGTCTTCATTCGTGGGAAGCGTTATGGTGGTGCCGTTCACGATGAGATCTTCATCGTGGGTGATGATGACCACTTGGTAGTCTCCGGCTTCAATGTCTATCGGGGTACCAGTGGTTGCTTCTATGTTTGATTTCCCGGGAGCGTAAAAAATGGCTTTGGCATCTTCCGGTGAATTACCGGTAATGGTGATGATTGCCCGTCCCGGATGCTCTATTGTCTGCCCGTTTTCCGTAGTAGGGGTATAGAACTCTCGTTTATCGCAAGAGGACAGCAATAATAAGATAGCTGTGGCATATATAAGTTTGTTTCTCATGGTCTATTTACATTTAAATCGATAAATAACTGCTATGCTTAAATGGGTGATACCCAAGGCGCTTCCTTTGTGAGAGTTGATAATGCGATCTTTATTGGCAGGGGAATACCATTCAAAGCGTTTGTAGTCCCTGTATAGATATCCCAGTCCCAATCCGGCATCAAAAGCCCAGTTGGAGGGAAGGAGTAAGGTGTATCCTGCCAATACCCCGGCAGCCAGATTCTTTCCGTTCCATCCTTTGTGGTGTTTGGGGTTGATGTCATACCATTGCATTCCGATGTTGGCACCCAGGTAGAAACCTTTGAATGCGGCTTCTCCTTTTCCGTATCGGCGGATAGTGGCTTCAGCCACGCTGATACGTGGAAAGTGGCCTTTGCCGGATAGATGCCAGTGGGCATAACTTCCGCTGATTCCTGCACTCCAACGCTGATTCCAGTTTATGTCTGCGCCTATGCCGGGGCTGAGTAATATCCAGGATGGCAGGTCGGAACGTAGGTCGATGCTGTGTATTTGTGCCGGGCACTTGCCGATGTTGATGGCGAGCATTAGCACTATAATAATGATATGTGTTCTTATTTTCATGGCTGTATGCATTATGGTCTGAATAAAATGGTATATGATTTACCTGCGGCAATATCTGAAGGACAGGTAACGGTCTGTTCTTGCGCGCCTTTATCGCTTTGGATGGTGAGGGATTGTGTCCATTGTTGCAGATAGAAGGTGTTATCGCTTGCTGTTAATGTGAGCGATATGCCATTGCCTGAAGTGAGAGGACTGTTTCCTAATAACAAGTTATTTGTATCAAAGGAAACAACTCCGTCACTACCCGATGCACTGCTAACTGTCAGGGTTTCATCTTTTTGTATGCCTGTAATGATGATACGTATTAGTTCGTGTTTGAAATCCAATCTGATATCCTTTTCGGGAGTGACTTCCTGTGTCGTGGCTTTCAGTATATCGCTGCGCATGTCTGTAGTCAGGATTCCCGTATTCTCATCGGGAAGTTCGTTTCCTGCAAACCATGCGGTGAAAATGCCGTTTGTGGCATCTTCAGGCCATACGATGGTGGTTGGAATGGTTCCTTCCGATACGGTTACCACCTCCGTTTGTTGAGTTGTGCCTCCTTCATTGAGTGTGAAGGTTGCGGAAATGTAGATTCTGTCTCCGTTGTAGAAATAGTCTTTCCCAGTAGTGGAACGTATGCCTGCCATTGGTTCAATGGTGTATGAGAATCGTATTTTGCGCAATACGGGAAGGGCGTCTTCATGGTTGCTACATGATGTAGCGGTCATGATAGCCAATAGATTCAGTATAAAAATAAGCGTCTGTTTCATAATTCGTTGTGTGTCTTTAATTAGTAGGTTCTCCATGATAATCAAAGTTGATAGTGAGATCATCATTCCATATCTTTTCTGCTTTCCATACAATACCGTTACCGTCAGTAACGTCTGCTGCATCTTTTATCAAGTCGGCTTTGCTTGCTTCGGCTGTCGTAGATAGAAGCAGGCAGTTCTTTTCCAGGTCTTCTACTTTATCGTAATAGGGATTCATGTTATAATTATTAGGCTTCCCCAGTAATCTTCCTTCAAATGATCCATTTGTCAGTTTTATTCCATAGCAAGATCGGATGGTGTTTGCATTTGGATTTGAATAGTTGTAGTAGGAATAACCTATAAGAAGCCCTACTTCGTAATCACTATTATTATTTGTCCAATTATATATTTTCCCATCATAGTAGCATCCAAACAGTGTTCCATTGTAGTTGTTTCCTATTAATCCACCTCCACCGTGGGTGCGTATCTCTACGCCTGCATTAGCATGACAGGCGATAATTTTCCCATAGTTCATTCCGGTCAATGCCCCTTGGGTAAACATAGTAGTACTCCAGGGACCTTTTATATTACCATTAACTATGCTGCATCTCGTGATTGTTCCATTATTTGTTCCGGTTACTATTCCGATGTAATATTTCACATTTGTTGTTTTAATGCTGTTCACATTAATGCCGGAATCTCTGAAATGGAGATTATCAATAGTACCTTCTGTTGATAAATTAGAAATAAAAGCTTCGGAAGAATACCAGCTGGCTTGATCTGCAGTGGTATTGATAAAAAAGTTATATATTGTATGTCCATTACCTAAGAAAGTACCTGAAAATTCATGAATACCTGAAGTCCAAGGTTCACGTCCTCCGAAATTTAAATCGGAAATTAGAATGATCTCTTCTCCTTTAAATCTGACTTTGCTATCATTATTAATTTTCTCCCGAAGCGCATCCAAATCATCTTCGGTTGCAATAATATGATCCCGTGGATACCATTTCCCGTTAAAGTAGGCTCCATCATTTGTCCATGAGGTAATATCTTGGATAACCAGATCAATCGTGATTTTATTTTCTTCTGTTATTAAACCTACATACATGTTCAACTTATAACTGATACCTGAACTGAGTGGTTGGAGGGAATTGAATTCTACCGTTTGTTCTTTTCCGTTCCAAATAAGTGTGGCGCGGCAAAGACGTACTCCGGGGGGAATAAGTGCAATTCCATCGGTTACCGGATATGTTGTGTTATTTTCATCATATAACTTTATATTCGATATTGGATCTTGTGTATTACCCCAAATTTGAATAGCTAATAAAGCTTTGCTATGTGTGAAGTGCAAAGTGATCTTTTCATTATTCAAACGACAAGCGGAAGTGACCAAATCGTCTGCTTGGTTTTCAACAGCATATGTCGCTGTGATACGGTTTTCATCTGTTCCGGGAGCTAGTAAAAGGGGATTATCGGTATCCCATTTCCAGGTGGTGCCATCTGCTTGCAGTGTGGCTGTATAAGCCTTTTCTTGCAATGTGCCTTTGTCGGTATAAACAGTGATTTGATCTTGGGGCACAAATTGTTTCTTTATGATTCCTTCATATCCTGAGGCATTTATTACACGGGAACCGGTACTATATGAGTTGATAGTTGTTTGAAGAGAAGACATTGCTATTGAGGGCAGTGCCTCTTCTTCGCTGTGGCAGGCGGCTAGTGAAAAACACAAGCTGATCAGTGTCCAATAAAAAATGAGATATTTCATAACTAGTCTGTCTTTAAGAATAATGATTAAGATTAAATATCAGGAGATACTCCGTCCGGTGATTGCTTTTCATCTGTCCATGATAGAATTTCTATAGCTACAGCATCCAACTTGAAATTAAAGTTTGCGGTAACAATAAGTCTTGTTCCGGAGGCGATCACGTCTTTTGCATTCGCCAGTGAATACTTGGCAGGATATTCTTTTCCGTCAAAAAAGAATGAAAAGAGAGCACTGCCATCCGGATCAATTACGTTGTCACAAGGAAGATGGGCTTGCCAAGTACGTGTATTATCCATATCAGCATTTCCTAAGGATAAGGGAGTTACTGTTGCTCCGTCTTTTGTATGAATCAGCAGATTGCCTGCATTAAAGGCCATTGCATCTACCTTGCCGACGTGTACTATATGGATGATTATATCTACGCTCCGGTGTTTTAGCAATATTTCCAGTTCCGGTCCTGTTATTGTTTCATTTTCATCTGTGCTCATGTAATCACACTGCCTGTACTTTTCATCTGTACTTTGGTCTGTGCAGAGGCTGTTACTCCCATAAGTGGCTGTATAGGTACAAGGGGGGTAGGCCAAATCTTCATAATAAACGTTACGTTCCGCTTTCCATTGGTTATTATACATAGTAAAGGATAGTTCGGGAATTCCGGAACTGAATTGGAGTTGAATTTTGTCTCCTTCCTTCCAATTGTTTTCTCCTCGTGAAGCGAATGTTTGTGTAGAAACATTCGTTATGCGCAGGGGTGTTTTTTTGCTTTCCGTAATATCATTGTTATGGCAGCCCGAAAAGAGTAAGCAAAGGGTACCGCTTATTCCTAGAAGTACCGGATGGATATAGGAAAGTATTCTTTTTGCATTCATATCTATTTCTTTTTTATTCTCCGTGATAATTCATATTGATAACAGGATGTGCCCCTTTGCTTGGCACTAACCATAAAGAGGATGCTTTCCAGGTAGTTCCGTCTACAGTGATAGATGCTTTGCTTCGTAGTATCTCTTCGGGTAGTGGAGAGAGTTTATCCCAGTTTGCGCTTCCACCCAATTGGGCAGGGGCGCGTGATTCTGTTACAAAGTCAGTTTGTGTTGTATAACAAAAACATATTTCACTGTTCTCGTAGAGATCGGCATTTCCAATAAAATCCCTATTCTGGCTATTGTTAACGCTTCCTGTAGCATAACAAGAGGTACAATAAATTCGACCTCCACCACCAAGGAAACTGCCTGCATAAGATTCTGAATAGTAATTATCATTATCCTCACTGGGATTAATGACATCGCATGTGCTGTAGGATACTTCGACGGTATTTCCACCTTTTCCTATCAGGCCTCCAGCATAAAAGTATTCTCCGTCTATATGCTCACTGCTTATCGCTACTTTTCCGGTAGAGTAACAACCAAAAACGTTTTTACCTTGGTAATTATAGCCAATAAGTCCTCCACTACATATATTTGAATCAATGTTTACGTTTGTTGCAGCACATCCTATCAAACTGGCACTATAATTATAGCCTATTATTCCTCCGGCCTTATAACCTTTGACTGTGCATTGATCCACAGAAGATTGTGTCATGGTTGGTGAGATTGAATTGTAGCAAAATCCAACAATTCCCCCTGCTCCTAAGAAGGGTATGTCTTTTTCTACAGGTGATGAGGCTATAATTTGTAGATTACTGGCACGTATATTATGGAGGGAGGCCCCGTTACGTCCTATAACGCCTCCGTTGCATAGATAGGGAGTATAGTTCTTATCTGTTATAGAATAGACTTCTGTTGCTTCTGCTGTACTTTTTATATTGTTCAATTCTATGCTTTCTATTGGTGCTAAATTGTACCCCACCAAACCTCCTATATAATTATTAATTAATTTACTTGTAGAGCTGGTTATTGTGATATCAGTTAGTTTTGATTGAGTTATAGGTGAATCGGTTGCTGCGCTGTAACCAATCATTCCTCCGCAATAGATATAATAGGTTGCATTCGTCGTTATTTTAATATTATTGAGTGAAACTTTCTGAGTTGGTGAGGCAGAAGCATTTCTTCCTGATAATCCACCTGCGTATACAGTACTACCTCCTAAGCAAGTCCCTGAAATCTGTATATCAGTTAATGCAATATTGTCTGTAGATGTCTTAGTGGTATAGCCTATCAGACCTGCAATATAGACATTGCTTTTTGCTGTCCCATTAATGTTTGCATGTTCAATGCTTATATTTTTTATTTGGCTATTATTTTGTAACGTTCCTGCGACACCTCCAATGTAAAGTGTCATTTTATTACCTATTGCTTTACTGTTGATCTCTACCTCTTTTATGTGTACATTTTGAATGATGGAAGATTCTGCAGCGGCTGATAGTATTCCACAATAGCATTGGGCAGCTGAAGATGCTGGTGTTTCATTGTTTAATTCAATATATACATCTGTCAAGTTCAAATCTTGAACTACTACATTGCTCATTTCAATAAAGAATCCGGTATCTTCGGTAGCCTGTTCGAATTTGAGGTTGCTGATAGTATGCTCATTCCCATGAAATTGTAAATCCTTGAGTGAATGTATGGGAATCCATTCCTTTGTCAAAACTATATCATTATATAAATTGATTATTTGGCTCCCATTCTCAGTAACAGCCCATTCATCAATATTTGTTCCATTATTAATGGCTTCCCGAAAGGCAATTAAATCTTCCTCCGTATATATTCCAGCCAAGCCATTATTGTTATCTTTACTCAGTATAAAAGGCTTGAAATCAGCAATATCTACTGTTACTAATTCTGCCAATTCAGTTCCTAAACGCAATGTATAAATATAACGTTTCCCGGCAGAAAAATTGGGTATGGAAGAAGGAGAGTAGCGATATGTTTTCCCTTCATAACTGATCGTAATCAGTTCTTTTCCTTCTGTAAAGTTCTTTTTTGGATGAAAGAGTATATCTTCATCATTGTGACCGGAAGGAGTTGAATTGTTATCAACTTCTATTGCTGTTTCATCTGCAACAGTAAAACCCGTTTTGAACACTCCACATCCATGCAATTCCGGTAAACTGATCTCGGCATTGCCTTTTGCAATAGGAGTACCATCAGTATTTTGCAACTGTACCTGCATGGCAGCACATACAATATGCAGTGAAAAACTGGCGTTCCCTTCTTTGCTAACTTCTGCGTCATCATAAAAAGCTACCGGAATTCCATTTGTAGTACCTTCGCTTCTGCCATAGATGCGGAATGAATATGTACCTGCTTTAGGTAAAAGCAACGGTGCATCCGATAACATTTTACTATCTTTAATTGTGTAAATAGCTTTGGAAGTACCGTTATCATCGGTTCGTTCCACGGTAAATTGACTTCCTTCCTCTGGTGAAAAGCTTTGTGCATTACGCACTTCTGCCTGGACAGGTGCCAGACTGAAAGAGGGTTGCAACATTACTCCTTCATCCGATGAACCCGACAAACTGTCTGCTATGCAGGATGGGAGTAGAAACGAGAAAAAGAGGCTGCCCCATAGCAGTTGATATTTTGTTCTCATAAGATATTCATTTAAGTAATATATTTAGTTGAAAGTACCTGTTCCGGATATTTCTTTCCAGTTGTTATCCACTGTTACCTGGATTCCTATTGCTGTCTTGGTAAGCGTTGCCGACAAAGTATAGCTTTCACCCGCATTTAGGGTAAAATCTCCTCCGGTACCATTATCTTTCCCTGATGTAATATCTCTGGCATGCAATGTATATACCTTACCATCAGGATCAGTGCCCAACTTTAAGGAAATAACCAAATCATCTGCTTTCCATGTCTGTGGATAGATTGTGGCGGAGCGAGTCAGCCCATCTTCTGTACTTACTGGTATGATTATTCTCTTTTCTTCTGTTCCTGCATCAATCCTGTCCCAGTCTATTTCCGTCACATATTGGGGAACAAAGAAAGAAACGGTTGCTGTTTTTAGTTCAGCTGGGTCTACAGTTCCATCACTTTCTAACTTTAAAATAAATTGTGCCATAGCATGCGTCATTTCCATATCTATGGAACCTCCGAACGGAACCGATTCGGATGCGCCGATAAGAATATCCTTTTCGTGTCCTTCCGGAACTGTTTCATCCGGTACAAAAACACCTTGGAAAATGTATGTATTTCCTTCCAACATATCCCAAAGGATAGGACTTGCTCCCATAGCTAACGTTAATTCATCTGTTGAAACTTCGTAATTATAAGCTGTTTTGATTGGGGTAGTTTCTTCTTGTGTCCCCAATAAAAGGATGCCATTGGCATTTATCCCTGTGAGTGATAATCCGGTTACGATATTTTCCAGTGTGGCATCTCCCGAACCGCTACCTTCTTCCCAAGCTTTTATAGTCGCGCTGATAGTTACGGTTTTATCTTCCAGATGCAAATTCAATGTATTTATTGTACCCTCCTCAAAATTATAGGCATAATTTGCAGTATATGTGTGATTAGCTGTTGTAACGGTAAAGGAAAGCTCATTTTCTGCTGTGGTAGGAATGATTATAGCCGTTGCCTTTTTTCCATTAATAATAGGTATGGATATGTTTCCGGTTTCTCCTTTGCTTGCAAATTTGTTTTCAGCCAAGGACCATGTGGCATTAAGATTAGTGCCGCTGATGCACAATGACGCATCTTTCAGTTCTTCTTCCGTTTCACTTTGTAAGGCATCCAATGTAATATCCAGTTTGGCCATGCGATGTACAAATTCCAGTTCTACCTCCGGATTGTTGGAAGAATGTCCGTAGGCCCGTTCCGAGGTTAAGAAGTCCAGGCAAGACAGATCGCTTTGGTCGGTTGTATGGATGGTGACAGATTGTCCTTCTCCTATGGAGGTAGTATAAGGATAATACCCCATTACATCTACTTTTGCTCCGTCTGTTGGATAATAAGCTATATTCTCAGCACTTGCAGGGGAAAAAGAGCCAATGGTCCCATCTTGGGTAGCCATATATTGGTAATTGTTTTTGGGTAAAGTCGGATTATTAGTTTGAGTATCAAATATAATTATACCTATACTATTACCGGTATCCCAATTGTTTTCTATTGTGGTACGTGCTTTTATACCTCCGATTAATTTGAGAGGAACATCGGGAGATGATAAATTGTCAGACGTATCTTGCTTATTGCATGCTGTAGAGAATGAAATGAGGCTCCCGATTACAAAAAAGGTTAGAAGTTTGTTTGTCATAGTGATATTTTATATGTTAGTATTTAAATCTATTCAGTAATATGTTGCAAAATTAAGCTTTTCTTTTATGTAATTCAAATAATAAAAGGGATATTTTTTATTTTAACTTATTATGATGATTTATGGGAGATAAACGAAGGAAAACTTTTACAGGGGATGGCTATCAAAGGTAGATAATTGGATACCTTATTATATATAAAAAAGGCAGCCTGTGATAAGCTGCCTTTTTTAATAAGAATATTTTAGTATATTGTGTATTAGAACATAAACAATGCTGTGGCTACCAATCGGTTATTGGATACGGAATGTGTATCAGTAATTGTTCCGTCTGATTTGTCTAATGAGCCATACCATGCTGAACTGAAATTATATTCTACACCAAATTTCCAATGAGGAACATTGTAGGTGAGTTCTGCACTGGCACTAACCAGTTGGTCAACATTAACACCTGTGCCATACATTTTGGTAACTTCATCGCTGGTACCCAAGTTCTTCATATAACCGAAGAATACGGCCGGTTTCCATTTCTTTCCATATACGATGTTCAGCCAAGAACTGGAATTACGGTTGGGAGAATATTCTTGTTCACCTGTACGCTGGTCTATAGACTTTACTCCGTAGCCACCCAGCATGGAAGTCTGTGTCAGATTAGAACCTAATATACTTTTGGCTGCTATATACCATAGAGGTGAGCTATATTTCATATGTACTTCATAAGAAAGAGAAGTAACCCGTTCATCCACCTTATATATTTTATCATTTACTATGGATTGAGTGCGCGGTTTCAGTGAAATCATTTCGATACCTGCGCCAACTAACCAGTTTTTTGCTTTATAATCAGCACCGATATATATTTCGGGGACACAGCTTTCCTTAATGTATTTCTGGCTTTTGCCATCCGGGCCTTGAGACAGATATTGTGATTGCCAGATAGCGGCACCGGTCAGTAATACATCTCCTGCTTTATAGCGGTAGCGGATTTGCGGGGCACGGCTGAACGGCTGATAGGGGGCACCCATATTCAAATTCAAAATCTGAGGAGCTACATCGCCATAAAGCGGATGCCAGTTTTGTCCCAGTAATAAGGCTGATTTGCCCCAATCGAGATTCAAATAGGCATGGCGAAGGCGAACTGTGGAATAAGTAGTACCTGAACCGCGAAAGTCCATTTCTACTTTGGCTGAAGTTTTTGCTCCACCCAGTTTAGGCCCCTGCATATCTACTCCTAGGCGCGTATATAAGGTATAGAAACTTCCGTTGGCTGTGGCATTCAGATCTTTTCCATCCTCATCATATACTTTGTCTTTGGGATACATGTAGAACAGTCCGTCTACGGTTTCTTCATTGGCACGGCTGTTGTAGTAAAGGTCGGTACGGATTTGACCGTAAAATTTGTAGTTGAAGTCTTTTTCTTGGGAAAAACTGCTTGCCGACAGCAGTAAAAGTGTGAACAATAATAAATATTTTCTCATAATTTATAGGGTTGTTATAAACAGTCGGCAAAATTACATAAAATTTTTGAAGATCAGACATATAGCTTAATAAAAGAAAAGGTGCTATATTATTAAGAGCAAAAGTTTGCGCAAACAGAATAAAAGAATGCATTATTTTTTTGTTTTAAGTAATAAGATTTGTATTTTTATCACTTGAACCACGCCGATATGCTTCCGTAAGGAAGTGCTAAGAGGGAGGGAGGGTACGAAGAGTAAACGTCGCTGATGTTTCGTTTTTGGCTGATTGGCTTTTTAAGTCATAGGTCAAAAATGGGACATCAGTAAATTTCTATCTTTCTTTTACCCCTTCTCTCTCTTCACGCGTACACGTATACGCGTGAAGAGAGAGAAGGGGTGAAAGAAAGTTTCTTTGTAATGTCTATGACTCGGGAGCTGACATATTACTAATGACACCCCTCATACATTACTAATGTTAAGCCTTACACATTACTAATGTATTGGCCGTAAGATTAGTAATGTGTAAGCCTCCGAGTCTATGACATCTATTTAAGATTATATCCTCAATAGAGCGATGATTAATAGATTTCTATTTCATCCAGCGCCAGCATACTGGGCACTTCACTCTTATCATGCGGACTATAGCAATCAATGCCATTGCGTATCTTGCCACCACTTGTGAATTCAATCTTTACTTTGACAGCATCTTGAGTGGGGAATTCTATTTCCTCATCAAAGCCTCTGAATGTATTTTCCTTAATATCATAAGTAAATTCCTTCTCGGCCACTTTTACAAATTTATTGTCCGATGCAGAAACATATACCACAGCTTTGCTTACCGGCAAGATGCCTCCGGCAGCATTGTACAGCGTTCCGAATCTGATTTTATTAATATTGACTCTGTCAAATTCTGCTACAAAGGTTACTTTGTCATTCTTGTCCGGACGGATGCCTACCCAAGGAGTGGAAGAAGCATTGTTGCCACGTTTTCCATTGGTCAATCCCAAAGTAACCGTATCGGCGCCAAGTACATCATTTTCTCCCAGAATATCACCTTTCATACCTCTGGGTTCCGGAGTGATTTCATATTTCTTTCCGGTAATCAGATTCTTGTAGAGCTGTTTGTGAGTTACTTTGCCTATCTGCTTGCCATCCACAAACGCAGCAGTTTTCAAGTCATAAGTACCTTCAAGCGGGAAGGGTTGAGCATACAGGTTTGCATTTACAGAAGGTTCCGAACCATCCGTAGTATAGTAAATTTGTGCGTCGGGATAGAATGTTTCCAGTTCCACATTCAGCACACCGTCTTGGGTAGAACGTGTATTGATATTAACATCATAGAAGTTGAGGCACGGTTCCACTCCCAGCATTTTCAAGCGTTGGAAGTCTTCTACCATGCGGCTGCAGAATGATGCGAAGTTCTTCTTGTCCATCGGAGTCCAACCGGTTTCGGCAATAGCTATCAACCGGGGGAAGATTTGATAATCACGGTTCTTCTCGGTCGGCATATATTCTGACCAGCAGTTGGCCTGTACGCCGATGATGTGTTGTTTCACCAAGCTGTCAGCATCGGCAGGAACCGGATTATAGCTGTATGTTTTCTTCAAAGTGTTGTACCCGCCGATGGTAACAGGGGCAATTTCGGGTTCTTCCTGATAGTGATCCAGATATGCATAGGGATTAGGAGTCATGATGGCATCGTGTCCTGCTTTGGCAGCAGTCATGCCACCTTCCACACCGCGCCATGACATTACGGTGGCGTTGGGAGCCAGTCCGCCTTCCAATATTTCATCCCAGCCGATGATGTTACGTCCTTTGCTGTTCAGGTATTTCTCTGCGCGGCCTACGATGTAGCTTTGCAGTTTTTCTTCTTTGGTATGCTTTCTGCCGTCTATGGCATTGGGGGTAACATCGTCTTTCAAGCCCAGTTCACGAATCAGCTTTTGGCAATGTGCGCATTGTTCCCATGCGGTCTTGGGACATTCGTCGCCACCTATATGTATATAGGCGCTGGGGAACAGTTCTACTACTTCATCCATAACTCCTTCCATAAATTGGAAGAAAGTATCGGTGGGGCAGAACACCTGATCGAATACCCCCCACAGTTTACAAACTTCGTAAGTGCTGTCCGGCGTACAAGACAATTCGGGATAAGAAGCAATGGCAGCCAATGCGTGTCCCGGCAATTCTATTTCGGGAATTACTGTGATATATTTGCTTTGGGCATAGGCCACTACATCCTTTATTTCTTCCTGGGTATAGAAACCGCCGTGGGGCTTACCATCATATTTGAATGGGTAATGGGTATAGAAATAATCTACCATTGTTTTGGAACGCTGAGAGCCTATTTCGGTCAGCTTGGGGTATTTCTTTATTTCAATTCTCCATCCCTGGTCGTCGGTAAGATGCCAGTGGAAAGTATTCATTTTATGGGCGGCAAGCACATCTATGAACTTCTTTACATAGTCCACAGATGCAAAATGGCGACACGGATCGAGCATGGCTCCACGATATTTGAATGCGGGAGCATCCTCTATTTCTACGCAGGGCACGCTCCATTCGGCATTGCGTGCTCTTTCTTTGCCATACACATCTATCGGCATAAGCTGATACAGGGTTTGCAATCCATAGTAGAATCCGTTGGGGCTTGATGCTGTAACTGTTATCAATTTGGGAGTAACTGATAATTTATAGGCTTCCTTTTCCATACCGGGTATGCTGTCAAAGAGAATGGTTGGTACATTTTTATGTAACTCATCAGATAACTTTAACTTTATACCGGATATATCAAATACGGTAGTCGATAGATTGGAAGCGATATCTTTCACTTCTTTTGAAGCGTTAACGACAATGGGAACATCACTGTTCAAATAGAAACGTCCCTGCTGTTCATTCATGGTAACAGGCAATGGAACTACATTGTACTCATTGATAATTTCTTTCATTTGGCATCCACACATTAATAGGCCAACGAATAATACAAATAGACTCTTTTTCTTCATAACATTAACTTGGTGTTAAGTTTTTAAATAATGGGGGTATTAAAATTCTTTGTGGACAAAAATAGCAATAAAAACGGAATAATCATGCCTTTAAGAGCTATTAATACGTTTGCATTATAAAAAGTTTTTTCACATATTTGTTTCTTTATTGCTGATAGAATGCTATCTTTGTCGGAGTTAACCAATTTATTAATCTAACACACATGACAGCAAAAACCCCCAAACGATTGCTTGCTCTTGACATTTTGAGAGGCATCACCATTGCAGGCATGATCCTTGTGAATAACCCCGGTTCCTGGGGCTATGTGTATACTCCACTAGAGCATGCCGCTTTCAACGGATTGACCCCCACCGATCTCGTTTTTCCCTTTTTTATGTTCATTATGGGAATATCGACTTATATTTCTTTGCGGAAGTATAATTTTGCATATTCGCATGCTACATTGAGAAAGATTGTGAAACGCACCGTTATTATTTTCTGCATCGGGCTATTCCTGAACTTGCTGGCCAAGTCAGTATTTACCCATCACCTTAATTTTGAAGAATGGCGTTACTTGGGCGTAATGCAGCGGCTCGCTATAGGCTATGGTGTGACCAGCCTCATTGCCATAACGGTGAAGCATAAATATTTCCCGGCTATTATTCTGGCAACTTTATTCGCTTACTTCCTTCTTTTGGCAACGGGAGATGGATTCATACAGTCGGAAACAAATATTGTGGCCCGTTTCGATGCATGGGTATTGGGTGCTTCCCATATGTATCATGATGGAGGCATTGCTTTTGATCCCGAAGGACTGTTGAGTACGGTGCCGGCTGTATGCCATGTAATGGTCGGTTTTTATTGTGGGAAGCTATTGCTTTCTGCTAAAGATAATGAAGAGAAGATACAGCGTTTGTTCCTGATAGGTACAGTGCTTACTTTTGCGGGTTTCCTGCTGAGTTATGGTTGTCCTATCAACAAGAAGATATGGTCGCCTACTTTTGTGATAACCACTTGCGGGCTGGCTTCCAGTTTTTTGGCATTGCTTATCTGGATTATTGATATTAAAGGGTATCAGCGTTGGTGTACTTTCTTCCGGTCATTCGGAGTGAATCCTTTGTTTATTTATGTATTTGCCGAAACAATGGGGATTATTCTTGGTGCTACGGGTATCAGTGCTTTTATTTATGAAAAGATGTTGGCCCCGGTACTGGGAGGATATCCCGGTTCGTTGGCTTATTCGTTGTTATATATTGCCTTTTGTTGGAGCATCGTACATGTATTATATAAGAAAGGCATTTATATAAAAATCTAACAAATTGAAACTGAGTTGTACTGATGAAAGAAACAGGGAATGTATTTATGTCGGAACTGACGGAGGTGTTTAGCAAACGTCAGCAACAGTTTATTCAGTTCGCCTATTCGTATGTAAGGGATAGGGCGGAGGCTGAAGATATCGTAATGAGTGCTTTTACCAATGTGTGGGAGCACCGAAACGAGTTGCAGGAGGATACGAATATCCCTGCATTACTGTTGACTGCCATAAAGAACCGTTCTCTGAATTATTTGCAACACTTGGAGGTGCGTATGCGTGCCGAACAGCATATAGGTGATATGCGTCAGAAAGAAATCAATTTGCGTATTTCTACTTTGGAGGCGTGTGATCCTGATAAACTGTTTTGTGATGAAATCCAGGCTTTGATTCATGAGGCGATCAGTGAACTTCCTCCTACCAGCAGGGAGGTGTTTGTATTGAGTAGAATGAAGAATTTACCTAATAAGGAGATTGCCTTGCGATTGGATATTTCGGTAAAGACTGTGGAGTTTCATATTACCCGGTCGTTGAAGCAGTTGAGGGTGAGGTTGAAAGATTATCAGTTCCTGTTTGCTTTTTTATAGGTCTGTTTGCATAAATATAAAACGAAAAAAGATAGGGTATCCAAACTAAAAGGGCTATCATTATGCAGTAGGGGCGGGGTTTGCCCGCCCGAAAACTGTTTGCTTTATGTTTTCGGGCAGGCGAACCCTGCCCCTACAGTGAAGTAAAGTTACTTTATTGTCTTAGAAACTATAATCTACACTTAAACCAAACACTTTATTAGTACGACTGTACACATTCGTTCCGGATAATCCGGTACCATTATAGTTTGAAGATGTTTTGGTGTAATCTTCATAGGTCGTCCACATATAGCCCACATTCAGGTTGAGGTGTTGGTTCATTTTGACTTTCGCTCCAAATCCTAAGGTGTAAGAATCACAAGAAAAACTTGTGTCAGATTGGAAACCATCTGCCAATCCATAATCTGTAATCTGTCCACCACAACTAAGGGTCAGTTGTTTGGTCACGTCAAATTCGATACCTGCTAAATATTCATTCGTTCCTTTGGTTAAGAATTTCTGCTTGCCGTCTGCCATACCTGCGTTTTTGTCATCATAGAAATGATATTCCACAGAGGCGCGCAATACCGGAAGAAATTCGTAAGCAGCCGCAATGGAGAGCATGGCGGGTATGTCATTGGGAGTGTTTACACCGTGTTGGTAAGGGGCTACCATGGCTTCACCTTCAGGCGTACGAGGATACTCTATACTTTTCGTATTATTCTCAATATTCAGGTTTGTCTTGAACTCATATTTAGCACCAATATTCAGTTTTCCCAACTTGGCATCCACTCCGATAACAGGAGTAAGTCCCCATCCCGTCTGGTCACAGTCCAATGCGAGTGGCAGCAAGTTTGTATTTGTTCCTTTCAAGATTGCATCCAGGAATCCTTTATAGCCTCCTGTGAAATAGTTCATGCGGCCTCCGGCAAAAACAGAAAGCCAGTCGGTAGCTTTGTAGGATAATCCCAACTGTAAAGAGTAAATATATTGTTTGCCATCCATGGCGCTTGTGATGTCGTACATATCGGGAGTTATAACCATAGGCTTTTCTCCAGCCAAGCCATTTTTGAATATACCTGCCATAGCCGCAGAATCGAACATAGGCAACCCATCATCGAAAGATGCTTTTCCGCCTCCGGCAGTGATGGCGAAGAAGCCTGAAATAGTCCAGTTACCTTGCTTATAAGCTGCAAAAAGGCTGGGAATGATTGGTGCGGCGGCTGTCCCCTCGTAATATTTCTCAAAAGGCTTGTCCGAAATCGTAGGACTTGTACCATTAACACCATTGTATGTCATAAAGCTGGCATCAATATTTCTCGTTTGGTAAGCACTCTGAATGCTCAATCCTACATGAAATCCGTCTTTCGGCAAGAAAGCCAAGCCGGCAGGATTGGATAAAGCTCCATCTATTTCAGTAGTAGCACCACGGGATAGCATACGAAGGAAAGCGGCATGTTGATTAGTGTTAGTCAGGATACCACCTGCAAAAGTTGAATTTGAAACAATCAGCATCGCTGCGCCAATCAATAAAAGTTTCTTCATTTGTTACTTAATTAATTTGTTTGCGGGCGCAAAGGTAGGATAAAATAACACGCCGACAAACCTTTTGTGCAATAATTTGCATTTCTATTGAAAAAATCAACTGTTTCAATAGAAACTATTTGCTTCTTGGCTAAGTCTGTTTTAAGATGTCCTGATTTTTTGTGGACTTAGTTCCGGACTTATTTCCGACATATACGGCCCTGTGTAATAGCGAATTATAACTTTTCCGCGGACTTAGCGCGGACGCAACCGCGGATTTGCTACATTATAATATATTAATTAAAGAAAGAAACATAGAAAGAACTCCTTAAAGGTTCTTTCGGAAAGGTCGGGTTGTTTTCCCAAAGGTCTCCCGTCATCTTTTGCAAGGTCTCCCGTCATCTTCTCCTAGGTCTCCTGTTATCTTTTTCTTGTTCCGCCTATTGCTTTCCAATATCAATTCTTTGCCGGTTTACGGATTCTTCACTCCATTCTGAATGGCAGATCGGGAAGAAAGTACTATCTTTGCATCTCTTTAAAGCAACGCAAAATTAATATATGTACACCAACAAAGATATATGGAATGTAAGTTATCCGATTTTTCTCGGATTATTAGCGCAAAACATTATTAATGTGACGGATACGGCTTTCCTGGGTAGAGTGGGGGAAGTCGAATTGGGAGCTTCTGCCATGGGCGGATTGTTTTATATTTGTGTCTTCACTATTGCTTTTGGCTTTAGTATAGGTTCACAAATATTGATTGCCCGTCGCAATGGAGAAGGGCGCTATAAAGATGTGGGTCCGGTGATGATACAGGGCGGCACATTTTTATTGGGACTGGCAGTGGTATTATTCGGATTGAGTCATCTGCTGGCTCCACCTCTTGTCCGTTTGTTGATTTCGTCAGATAGCATCTTTGATGCGGCAATGGAATTTCTTAACTGGCGTATCTTCGGTTTCTTTTTTGCCTTTGTCAATGTCATGTTCCGTGCGTTATATATAGGCATTACACGGACAAAAGTGTTGACCCTGAATGCGGTTGTCATGGCGGTGGTCAATGTGTTGCTGGACTATGTGCTGATTTTTGGTAAATTCGGTATGCCGGAGATGGGAATTAAAGGTGCGGCTATCGCTTCGGTGATTGCTGAGGCTGCTTCTTTAGTCTTTTTCTTGGTTTATACATGGGCGAAGATTGACTTGAAGAAGTTCGGTTTGAATCATTGGCAACGGATTGATTTTTCTTTGCTGGGACGCATTCTGAGTATTTCCTGCTTTACTATGGTGCAATATTTCCTTGCTATGGCTACCTGGTTCGTCTTTTTTGTTGCCGTAGAAAGGTTGGGGCAGCGGGAACTGGCGATTGCCAATATTGTGCGCAGTATCTATGTGGTGATGCTTATACCGGTACAGGCTTTGTCTACTACCACCAACTCCTTGGTTAGTAATTTGATAGGCGCCGGTGGAATATCCCATGTCATGCATTTGATAGGTAGGATAGCCCGTATGTCCTTTATCATTATGCTGGTGTGTGTGGCGGTGGCAGCTATTTTCCCTCATGCCATACTTTCTATTTATACCAATGAACCTGCATTGTTGGTAGAATCAGTACCTTCCCTGTATGTTATTGCGGTGGCTATGATTATCGCTTCGGTGGCAAATGTTTATTTCAATGCTATCTCGGGAACAGGCAATACGCAGGCTGCTTTGATACTGGAAACCGGTACGCTTGTATTCTATACGGCTTACATCTTTTGGATAGGAATGGTGGTGCAGGCACCTGTTTCTGTTTGTTTCTCCATAGAGGTGGTTTACTATACTTTATTGCTGCTGAGTAGCTTTATTTATTTGAAAAAAGCAAAATGGCAGAATAAAAAGATATAAGGTAAATAAGTTTTTTGTATTTTTGCACCCTATTGTCATTCTGGACGTTAGTGAGGAACCGGGCTGTGTGTTTACAGATTCTTCGTTTCACTCGGAATGACAGGCATTATAACTCGTAATTTATAATTAAAGATATATGTTCGATAATTTAAGTGAGAGACTGGAACGGTCTTTTAAGATTCTGAAAGGTGAAGGAAAAATCACCGAGATTAACGTGGCGGAAACGCTGAAAGATGTGCGTAAAGCTCTCTTGGATGCCGACGTTAACTATAAAGTTGCCAAGAGCTTTACGGATACGGTAAAGGAAAAGGCATTAGGACAGAATGTACTGACTGCTGTGAAGCCTAGCCAGTTGATGGTGAAGATTGTGCATGATGAACTGACCAAACTGATGGGTGGAGAAACTGCCGAATTGCAGTTGGAAGGTCGTCCGGCAGTGATCTTGATGTCCGGTTTGCAAGGTTCGGGTAAGACCACTTTCTCAGGAAAGTTGGCGCGTATGCTGAAAACCAAGAAAAACCGTAAGCCGTTATTGGTGGCTTGTGACGTTTATCGTCCTGCTGCTATCGAACAGTTGAAAGTATTAGGAGAGCAGGTTGAAGTGCCTGTATATAGCGAACCGGATAGCAAAGACCCGGTACAGATAGCACTGAATGCCATCCATGAAGCAAAGGCAAAAGGTTATGATCTGGTAATTGTCGATACAGCCGGTCGTCTGGCAATTGACGAACAGATGATGAACGAGATCGAAGCTATCAAGAAGGCTATCAATCCGGATGAAACTTTGTTCGTTGTCGATTCAATGACCGGTCAGGATGCCGTAAACACAGCTCGTGAGTTTAATGAACGTTTAGATTTCAATGGTGTTGTTCTTACTAAGTTGGATGGTGATACCCGTGGTGGTGCTGCGCTTTCTATCCGTACCGTTGTAAACAAGCCAATCAAGTTTGTAGGTACAGGTGAAAAGCTGGACGCTGTAGACCAATTCCACCCTGCACGTATGGCAGACCGTATCCTCGGTATGGGTGATATCGTGTCTTTGGTAGAACGTGCACAGGAACAATATGATGAGGAAGAAGCCAAACGCCTTCAAAAGAAGATTGCGAAAAACCAGTTCGACTTTAATGACTTCCTGTCTCAGATTCACCAGATAAAGAAAATGGGTAATCTGAAAGAACTTGCATCTATGATTCCGGGTGTGGGCAAGGCTATTAAAGATATTGATATTGACGATAATGCTTTCAAAAGTATTGAAGCTATCATTTTCTCAATGACTCCCGAGGAACGTTCTAATCCGGAAATATTGAACGGTACCCGACGTACCCGTATTGCGAAAGGTAGCGGTACTACAATTCAGGAAGTGAACCGTTTGTTGAAGCAGTTTGACCAGACTCGTAAGATGATGAAGATGGTAACCAGCAGCAAAATGGGCAAAATGATGCCGAAAATGAAAAAGTAATACCATATTAAATATAGAAAAAAAAGGAGAAAGTTCTACACTTTCTCCTTTTTTTATTATGCTACGTATCTGATTTGTAGTACATTTGCTTCCTGAACATTAGCAAATAGAAGAAACAGATTAAAAAATAAGTAGTATGCAACTAATTGATGGAAAAGCTATTTCGGAACAAGTGAAGCAGGAAATTGCTGCTGAAGTTGCCGAAATCGTAGCCGGAGGCGGTAAACGTCCCCACTTGGCTGCAATCCTCGTAGGACATGATGGAGGAAGTGAAACATACGTGGCAGCCAAGGTAAAAGCTTGCGAAGTATGCGGTTTTAAATCGAGTTTGATCCGCTATGAAGCGGATGTGACCGAAGAAGAATTACTGGCAAAGGTTAGAGAATTGAATGAAGATGCTGACGTAGACGGCTTTATCGTACAACTTCCGTTACCCAAACATATTTCGGAGCAGAAAGTGATTGAGACTATTGACTATCGTAAAGATGTGGACGGTTTCCATCCTATCAATGTGGGACGTATGTCTATAGGACTTCCCTGTTATGTATCGGCCACCCCTAATGGTATTCTGGAATTGCTAAAGCGTTATAATATTGAAACACAAGGAAAAAAATGTGTTGTATTAGGGCGTAGCAATATTGTGGGCAAACCGATGGCGAGCCTGATGATGCAGAAATCGTATCCGGGTGATGCAACAGTGACTGTTTGCCATAGCCGCAGCAGGGATTTAGTAAAAGAATGCCGGGAGGCTGACATTATAATTGCTGCTTTGGGTCAGCCCAATTTTGTGAAGGCTGATATGGTAAAAGAAGGAGCCGTTATTATTGATGTAGGTACGACACGTGTACCGGATGCTACGAAAAAATCCGGATTCAAATTGACAGGTGATGTGAAGTTTGACGAAGTAGCTCCCAAGTGTTCTTATATAACGCCGGTTCCCGGGGGAGTAGGTCCGATGACTATCGTATCATTAATGAAGAATACCTTGTTGGCCGGTAAAAAGGCTATCTATAAATAAAGAAAATTATTGTTTTGGAATGGATATTTTATGCTGGAAGGTAGTGATATTTTTTAGTATAAAATGTCCATTTTTTGGGGGAATATGAGGAATGGGATATCAATTATATTAAAGAATGAATACTGTATAATAGAAGGGGGACTTCTTTTTACTAAACGAAGAATTTGAGCATTTACATGATTTTTTTTAGTACGGTATGGTAAATGCACTCTCTATTACTTTAGTAATAAAGATAAAAAGATGGAAGAACATTTTTGGAATTGTATAAAAAGAGGGGATGAACAAGCTTTTAATTCTTTGTATGAACAGTATGCTGATATGCTTTATGGATATGGCATGAAAATTATTGCTGATGAAGAATTAGTAGGGAATGCTATTCAATCATTGTTTGTCTATTTGTATGAGAAAAGAAAAACTATTTCAGAGCCGAATTCGGTTTCTGCTTATTTGTGTGTATCACTCAAGCGCCTTATATTGCTTGAGGTAAAAAAAAGGAGGGATAGTAGAAATGTGTCTATAGAAGATGTGTCATACCCTGATTATGACTTTGAACTGGAAATAGACATCGAAAAAACCATGATTGCTGCAGAATGTGACAAAGAATTGCTTAACTCTTTGCAGCAGGCGCTGGATACGTTGACCAAACGACAGCGTGAAATTGTATATTTGAAGTATTTTAAGGAAATGAATAACAATGAAATAGCAACTATAATGGATTTGAGTATTCAGACTGTTAAAAATACAAATACTCAAGCGTTAGCTAGATTGCGTGAATTTCAAAAATTAGCTAATACTTACATTGTTTTATCGGTCTTTCTCTTATCTTTGCTGTTGTTTTAGACAAAGAAATTTTATGAGTTTAGAAGAAGAAGAAAATGTAGATAAAATATTGTCTTCTATTTTTTTTAAAGAGGAATCTTTTCGGAAAAAGGAAGAAATAGGAAATCTACTTGCCAGGGAGCGTGAACGAGAAAGGATGAAGTTGAATCATCGTCGGAGAATAATACAAAGTGTTTGTTGGGGTATAGCTGCATCTATCACGGTCCTTGTTGTTGTATGGTCGCTATTTAATAGCGAGGTCGTTATTGAAACAGACCGGCAAAAGACGCTGGTTTCCCTGCCCGACAATTCTAGTGTAGAGCTGATGTCAAATTCGGCTCTGCATTATAACAGCCTTAAGTGGTACTTCTCCCGTGATTTGTATCTTACAGGGAGTGCATCATTTGCTGTGGCTCAAGGTAAAACTTTTACAGTATATACTTGGGTTGGGGTTATTTCTGTTTTAGGAACAAAATTCGAGGTACTTCAGAAAGAAAATAAAATGCGTGTCATTTGTATGGAAGGAAGTGTCAAAATACAGACATCTTCTGATAACAAGATATTGCAAGCCGGAGAAAGTGCTGATTGCACTCCTACGGATATAACGCTTGTGAAACAGCCCCAATCAATGCTGGATACATCGGAGGATCTGAAAGAGGTCTTCGGGGGTACTTCTGTGCTTTGCGGTATGTCTTATTTCCCGGATGTTGTAATAAAAGAATAGAGAGTTATAAATTAAAGTGAAATTGTGGCCGGAGGATAGGAGCATTTCTTTTTGTTTAAGGTTGTATCAGAGGTAGAAGGCATGAGTCTTTCTACTCTTATACAGCCCTTTTATTTAAAATATTAATGCATTATTCTGCTTCGTATAAAATGTTTTCTTATTACTTTTTGGTACGATTGCTTGATTCTATTCTCTTTCATTGTAAAAACGATTGTAGTATTAATTAAGATATGTATAATGAATAAAAATGAATTAGTCCACGCAGTGGCTCAGAAAACAGGTTTGACTTTAGATCAAAGTACTATGGCTTTAGATGCTGTCCTTGGAACAATGGTAGAGACTGTGAATAAAGGTGATGGTATAATGTTGGTAGGTTTTGGAACGTTCTCAGTTATTGAGCGTAAAGCTCGTAATTGTCATAATCCTCTTACAGGAAAAAATATGCTTCTTCCTGCTAAGAAGATTATCAAATTCAAGGCGGGTAATAAAATGAAGCCGGAATGAATTACGCCGGAATGCTATTAAAGATCGTTCTCTCTTAAGGTTTTTATATAGTATAGAGGCGAATCGGGCTATTCCCATTTCTGTTGAAGCCATTTTGTCGTTACAAGATAGGTGTAGGCCGGAAGGGAAAAGTCCGATTATTATTTATATAAGCAATTTTATTTTTAAAGAATATGAGAAAAGAATATGTAGTAGAAGCATTAGGTACCATGGTGCTGGTGTTAATGGGCTGTGGTGCGGCTGTATTGAACGGAGGAGCAGTTTCGGTGGCTGCTGTATTGACAATAGCTTTTGCCTTCGGGCTTTCCGTAGTGGCAATGGCTTATACTATCGGAGATATTTCCGGTTGTCACATTAATCCTGCCATTACTTTTGGAGTTTGGATTTCCGGACGTATGACCGGAAAAAGAGCAGCCGGGTATATGGTGTCTCAGGTGATAGGGGCTATTGTTGGTTCCGGTATTCTGTATGTCATTACCAATGGTATGGGACTGGCTGGTACGGGAGCCAATGGATATGGCGAAGGAATGATGTGGCCGGCATTGGTGGCTGAGTTTGTTTTCACATTTATTTTTGTGCTGGTAGTGCTTGGCAGTACAGCCGGAAGTAGTACTGCGCCTAAATTTGCCGGTCTTGTTATTGGCTTGACATTGGTACTGGTGCACATTGTTTGCATACCGGTTACAGGTACTTCTGTGAATCCAGCCCGCAGTATTGCCTCGGCTTTGTTTGCTGGTGGCGAGGCGATTTCCCAGCTATGGTTGTTCGTTGTAGCTCCAATGGCTGGAGGCGCAATTGCTGCACTGGTGTGGAGATGTATTTCCGGTAAAAATTAATCAGTAAAAGTATTGTTAAAACCTTATTGTGAAATAAGGAGGTTTTATAAACTCTATTTGTGGGGCAGAAGTCTAATTGACTTCTGCCCCTCTTTTCTTTTACTCTTTTACCACCTCCTGGCATTGGAGCATAGAATAAAAAAGAGTTTTCTTTGGTACTCATCGGATTGTATGCTCTCTAATTCTACAAAGAAAGTCTAGTCGTTGTAGTCAGAAAGTCTAGTTTAAAAAAATATATTATGAAATTGAATAGTAGGTATTATAAAATACTTTTCAGTCTTAGTAAGATGGAATATCTGAACCGTTGGGTTGTATTTATGATTGATTTGTTACTCTCAGTGTTCTCTACTTATAGCATTTGCTTGGTTGTTTCCTATTGTTTAGGTTGGGGATTTGTTTTTCTGGATATTTATCATCTTATTGCTTTTGCTGTGCTTGCCTCGGTGGTTTCGATGTTTGTTTTCAATTCATATGCCAATACTATCCGGCATACTACGGTGGGGGATCTGTGGCGTTTGTTGATGATGTGCATTTCAAAAGGAGTTATTCTGGCATTGTGCTTAATTTATTCGGGAATTATGGTAGAATACAGGGCTATCATATTTGTGGGGGCCGATTTCTTTTTCACGTTTGTTTTCCTTTTGAGTTCTCGCATTCTGATGCTTAATTCCTATAACATACTTTTGAGGTCTGTTCATGGCAATAAAAAAAATATTCTGATATATGGAATAGGTAGTGACAGTGTGGCTTTGGCACAAGGAAACTCAACTATTTATATGCGGGATTATATAGTACGCGGATTTTTTATATCACAAACAGAAAAAAAATCAATGCGTATATCAGGATATCCTATTTATTGTGCAGCCAATGAGGAAGAACTAAACAGTCTGATTGTAAGCCGTAGCATAGGCGGAATACTTTTCCCCAGCACTCAGACCATGCAAACAGAAAAAGAAGGGATCGTTCCCCTATGCGAGAAATTGAAAATAAAAGTACTTGTTGTTCCTAATATGGAGGAAGTGAGAGGTGGTATCATTCACCGTTCTATCCGTAAAATCAATATAGAAGACTTATTGGGACGCGAAGAAATACAGATTAATCTGGATAAAATAGGAGAGTTATTGCAGGATAAAGTTGTTTTGGTTACCGGAGCTGCGGGCAGTATCGGTAGTGAAATATGCCGCCAGTTGGCAAGATTCCAAACTCGTAATCTTATTTGTCTGGATTCGGCGGAAACACCTATGCATGATCTTCGCTTGGAATTGGAAACAAAATATCCTACTCTGCATTTTGTGCCCGTGATAGGCGATGTGCGTAGTGCGGAGAGAATGGAATACGTTTTTCGTGCGTATGCTCCTCAGGTGGTTTTCCATGCGGCGGCCTATAAACATGTTCCGCTGATGGAGGAAAACCCGTGCGAAGCAGTTCGTGTAAATGTCTTTGGAACACGGAATGTAGCCGATATATCAGTGAAATATGGTGTGGAACGATTTGTTATGATTTCCACCGATAAAGCAGTGAATCCTACCAATATAATGGGGTGTAGCAAGCGTCTGGCCGAGATTTATGTGCAGAGCCTCAGTCTGGCTCTAAAGCGTGGAGAGGTGAAAGGTGTTACTCGTTTCATAACGACTCGTTTTGGTAATGTGCTGGGTAGTAATGGTTCCGTTATTCCTCATTTCAAGGAACAAATTAGAACTGGCGGTCCGGTGACAGTGACACATCCTGATATTATTCGATATTTTATGACCATACCCGAAGCTTGCCGTTTGGTATTGGAAGCCGGGACAATGGGCGATGGCGGGGAGATCTTTGTATTTGATATGGGTGAACCTGTGAAAATTCTTACACTGGCACAACGCATGATAGAATTGGCAGGCCTGCGGCCGGATAAAGATATTCCTATTCAGTTTACCGGTCTCCGCCCCGGCGAAAAACTATATGAGGAATTACTGAGCGATAAGGAAGGAACCAAAGAAACGCCTCATCATAAAATACGTGTAGCGTCCGTACGCGAATATGATTACTCCAGCGTGTTGCCGCATATTGACTTGCTTTCACGACTGAGTGCTGATGTGAATATACCTGCTATGGTTACGGAAATGAAGGCTTTTGTACCTGAGTTTAAGAGCAAGAACTCTGTATTTGAGAAATATGATAAATAAAACAATAATATGAAACTTCTTTTTACCGGAGCTTCCGGCTTTTTGGGGCAAAACGTATATCCGCTTTTAAAAGAAACTTATCAGGTCGATACCATTGGGTTGTCACAGCAAGATACTTATCAGTTTAATATAGCTGGGGGAGTGCCTGAGTTTGCTGAGAAATATGACATCGTTCTTCATGCAGCAGGCAAAGCTCATTCCGTTCCTAGGACTGAGGAGGAGCGAAAGGTGTTTTATGATGTAAACCTTCAAGGAACTAAAAACTTATGCCGGGCATTGGAACAGTCAGGTATCCCTTCGGCGCTGATATTTGTCAGTACTGTAGCTGTATATGGCTGTGAGACAGGTAAAGATATAACCGAGGAACATCCCTTGGAGGGAACGACCCCCTATGCTGATAGCAAGAAACAGGCAGAAGCATTCTTGACAGAGTGGTGCTCGGTTCACCGGGTGCGGCTGGGGATTATCCGTCCTTCATTGATAGCCGGACCTTGTCCTCCCGGTAATCTGGGAGCGATGATAAAAGGAATAAAGACGGGGAAATATTTGAGCATAGCCGGTGGAAAAGCCCGGAAAAGTGTGTTGATGGTACAGGATATAGCTCGCTTGGTGCCTTTACTGGCAGAAAAAGGAGGAGTATATAATGTATGCGATAGCTATCAACCTAGTTTTGGAGAATTGGAAAGAGTCATAAGTCATCAGTTGGGAAAAGGAAGACCCTTTTCAATCCCTTATTTTGTGGCTAAAGCAATGGCGCTGGCGGGAGATTGTTTGGGCAAAAAAGCCCCGATAAATTCTTCTAAACTGGATAAGATCACAGAATCATTGACATTTAGTAACCAAAAAGCTATTAAAGAACTGGGATGGCTTCCTCTTTCCGTATTAGATAATTTCAAAATAGAGTAACTATATGTTATATTATATCCTCATATCTGTTCTGTTGGTAACTTTGGAGTTAGTTTATTTTCGTGTAGCAGATAAATTTAATATTATAGACAAGCCTAATGAAAGAAGTTCGCACACCGGAATTATATTGCGTGGTGGAGGCATTATCTTTTACTTTGGCGCATTGGTATTTTCCTTGTTTTGCTGTGAATACCTTTGGTTTACTTTGGGACTGACGCTGATTTCCTTTATCAGTATAGTAGATGATATTCGCTCGGTATCGCAGAGAATCAGACTTATTTTTCATTTCTCTGCTATGGCGTTAATGTTTTACCAATGGGGACTGTTCGCTTTTCCCTGGTGGGCTGTCATTTCAGTATTGATTGTATGTACCGGCATTATCAATGCTTATAATTTCATGGATGGTATCAATGGCATTACGGGGGGATATTCGCTGGTATTGCTAGGGGTATTCTGCTACGTGAATGAGTATGTTATCTCTTTTGTCGATTCCAGAATGATAGGTACAATGATTATTGCCGTTCTTATCTTCTGCTTATTCAATTTCCGTAAGCGGGCGAAATGCTTTGCAGGAGATGTGGGCTCTGTTTCTATTGCTTTTATCATCTTATTCTTGTTGGGCAAGCTGATCTTGGCAACTGGTGATTTCTCTTGGCTGATACTGCTTGCTGTTTATGGTGCAGATACCATATTAACTATTGTGCATCGCATCATGTTACACGAAAATATAGGGCTTCCACATCGTAAGCATTTATATCAATTAATGGCAAATGAATTGGGTGTTTCTCACATCGGGGTAGCTGCTCTGTATATGGTTGTGCAGTTAGCTGTTGCTGTATTCTATCTGCTTTATCCCGGTTATATGGTATTTGCGGTGGTTTGTATGGTATTACTGGTTTTTTATATTTGGTTTATGAAGAAATATTATCATTTGCATGGATAGAATTGATGAAAAACTTTTGGATAAATTGTCACAAGAAGCCCGGGACAATGAACGTTTGCGGATGAATTATAATTTGCATCAGCATTTGGATGACAATGTACAGCGTTTGCTCAATGCACTGGAACCAGGGACGGAGATTCCTATACATCGCCACCGATATGCGACAGAAACTTATATTTTGTTGCGTGGCAGAATAAAAGTTTATTTTTATAATGCCAATAAAGAATTGCAGAGTGAAACTTTGTTGGATGTAGGTGGGGGATGTTATGGTATCCATATTCCTGCAGGACAATGGCATGCGCTGGAGGTTCTTGAAAGTGGTTCTGTAATATTTGAGGTAAAGGAAGGACCTTATACTCCCCTTACTTCTGATGATATATTATAGTTTTCTGATCATAAAATGCTTTTGTACTTCTAAGAACTATAATTCTTCTTTTTTGAAAATATTTCCGTACCAATCGGCAGCTATAATGATACGTTTTCTATTTCGGCAAATAGAAATTTTAGTAAGATGTGAGTGGTAAATTCGTGAAAATATCGTGCTTATCCTATCATTTTGTCATCTATTTGATCATTGCAACGCATTATTTTATTTGTTTTCTTAGTACGCTCATTTCTTTTCTTTCTCTCTATATACGAAATGTAGTTGTTATAGTACAGCCTTTTATATCCGTTTAGCGAATCGATAGCTGCGATATCAAATGCTTATAATGAATACTTTTCATTCCCCTTATTGATTTTTCGTTTTGCGGTTTTCTAGATACATAAAAACGAAGATGAGATAACAAACAAAGATGTTAGATGAAACCTGTTTTTTGTGAAAAAAGCAAGGATAAATCCGGGAATAATAGCGATTATTTCCGGATTTTAAATTTAAATCCCCACTATGATGTTTCTATTTTCCACTAGTAATAAAAAGATAAGTCTTTGCACTTATGTAGTCTTTCCTTTGATTTTTTAGTTTCGATGTTAAATAAAATGTTTTACTTTTTGATGTTTTAGTTTCGCAGTACGAAACGCTTTCTTCCTTGGTGTGGAATGCGTTGTTTGAACTGTTGAAGCATTCAGAATTCTTCTATTTTCTAGTGGAAATATTCAGAGACTCCTAAAAAGTTCTCTCAAAATAATCAGTACCAATCAAAACCTTTTCTCTCATTATAAATGGATGTGTCTTTCTTGTTTGTTTTTCGCGCAATTAATATGTGATAGTTTCGGAAAAAGGATATATCCCCAATTAATTCAAAAAAGTTCTGGTTTGTGGAGACTGGAGACATATTTTGAATTTGATTGCTGATTTGATTTAAAATAAATATGTAATGGACATGAAAAAAGTTTTTTATGCGGCTGCCTTGTTTTTATTGGCTGCTGGTACTGCTGTTCAAGCACATTCTTTTGATGTGGGAAATGATGAAGATGACAGCGACAAATACCAAGTCACGACAAATCGGTTTCTAGATAACTGGTTTGTTAGTATGGGCGGTGGTGCCCAAGTGTATTTTGGCGATCACAATAGACAAATGTCTTTTGGTGACCGTTTAGCTCCTGCTTTGGATATATCCGTTGGTAAATGGTTTACTCCGGATATAGGTGTTCGGGTAATGTATAGCGGCCTTTCTATCAAAGGTGCTACGCAAAATGGTTCTCATTCCAATGGCAAGCCAATCAGTGGTAAACCTCAAACCGGCTATTGGTTGAAAGAACAGAAATTCGATTATTTTAATCTTCACAGTGATGTATTGTTTAACTTCTCTAACTTGCTTTGCGGTTACAATGAAACTCGTATTTGGAATTGCAGCCCTTACGTGGGAGTGGGTTGGATGAGGACTTGGGAAGCTCCTACTGCTAATAGGGTAAGTGCTAATGTGGGTGCCTTGAATTCTTTCCGTTTTTCTTCTGCTATTGATTTCCATTTAGATCTTCGTGGTACGTTAGTAAATGACCGTTTTGACGGCGAAACGGGCGGGCGTAAAGGAGAAGGTCTTTTTACGGCTACCGTAGGGATTATATACAAGTTTCCCCGCCGCACCTGGCGCCATAGACGGACAGTGATTACACCTAATAACTAAATAGATATTTTTGAATCAATTGGAAGTACAATTATGAAAGAAGAGATGAAAAAAGAAAGTTATGAATGCCCTGTCATAAAGAGACAGCAGGTAATATTGGAACAAGTAATTGCTGCCGGATCTAAACTGAAAAGCTCCACAGGACCGGCAGAACATGAATGGATTGAGGAGGAAATAGATAATGGTGACATTATTACATTCTAATCCCTATCAATTAACCTAGATAATCAATTAATAAATTCATTGGAAAATAAGATGAAAACAAAAGAACTATTACCTGTCTTTTTCACAAATTTGTTGTTTTTGCTTGTCCTCTTATCCTCTTGCAGCGATAATGATCAGAAAGTAAATATTGGAAACGGAACACGTATGCTAACTTTCTCTGTCAGAGAAGGCTTTGACGAGACCTCTAATGAGAGTTCTCGCGGGCTTGAGGAAACCCCGGATACCACTTATCAGAGATTAAAAGATGGCACGATTCTGGAGGCTGTTGTAGAATGTGATAAAATAGCGGACTCTCGTGCCGCCGAGCCGATTGCTGCCGGAACAAAGGTGTTGGCAATTGTGATAGATGCCATGAATAATGTAGTCTATAGAATTCATGAATTGACAGTAGATGATAATGGCCAACTATCTTGTGAGGTTCCTGATACCTATGTGAGGGTTATATTCTATTCTTATAATAGTCTTTATGAAATGCCGACTACTACTTTGGAAGCAGGCGATTGGGCTTTTCTAGAGACAAAAAATAATACCGAAAATTTTATGAGAGATGTGATGCGTTTTGAAACTGGTACGATTGGTCCGGATGACACGGAATTAGGGGTAATACTATTTAAACATTTATTTACCAGAGTGAGGGTGCGCATGTATTATAGTACGGGGCTATTTTCATTTAATACCTCATTGACAGAGTGTTCGTCTGTATATGCCGAAGTTGATATCCTTTCAGGCAGAATGGAGCCGATTGTTCCGGAAATCTATGTATCGATGGGAATGTCTGGTGCGGTTTCCCAAGGATCGCAAATGATACTGGATTCAAATTACTCAATCTTTATCCCTAGAAATGATGTAACGGAATATGATTTGCATATTGCTGAAATCAATGATGATTTGATGACAAACAAACATATGAGGATTTTGAAGGCTTTCAGGCCAGGTTATAGTTATACGATTCATTTGCGTATGCGGAAAAATATTATCTGGGGATGGACATCCGATTATTATAGGTGGGACGCTGTAGAACCTTTTGAACCTGGGAGTACTCCTTTCAGTGGAACATCAGGTTCTGCCAGCCATTCATGTCAATTTGCTCCTTCTCCTGAGGAAATTCAGCGTATACTCGGTTCAGGAGTCTTCTGGGATGATAAAGGACCAGAGTGGATAGGCTATGATGGCAGAGTATATACCACAGGTTTGTGGGTACTGAAAAAGAGAATGTGGGGGCAAGCAAAGTCTGTTTCTGTTACTCCTGAAGAAGCAACAGACCAGCAACGTAATTCTGAAGATTATATATTTCTTCCGGCTGCAGGTATGATACCTCTTGGTCAGAATTGTATATGTCCTATTGCAGTGGGTGAAAATGGAAATTATTGGGCAAATACTCTTAGTAATCAGGAGGGGAGTGACAATCCGGCTTATGCTTTACATTTTACACCGGAAAAAGCCGAGCTTAGTGAATACTCACGGTACCATGGCTTTAGTTTGTGGCAGTTTTTAGAATAAATCAAGAGTTTTCTTTTTATTAGATTCATTAGTCATTTATGTAGTTGTAGTTTTTACGAAGAACACTTTTTAGTCCTAGTGAAATTGTTTTCTCCAATTCTTTTTATCTTTTATAGTACTATGGAGATAAGCAGCCCTCTCTTATACTAGAAACTTCAAAGTGTTTCTTCGTAATTTCTATTTCTAATTTTCGTATAAGATTTGAATGTTATAATTAAGGTGGAGAAAAATAATAATAAACGTATTACTAAAAATACATTGCTACTTTACTTCAGAACACTATTTCCTATGAGGGTAGATCTTTATACATCACGTGTGGAAGATTATAATGCCTATAATATTGCTAATGATAATAATAAATGAAATATATGGATCCAAATAAACAAGACTTAAGTATTCCATTAGTAGTCGCATTTACTCCTAACTACTTTATACCTGTGGCTACATGCCTTTACTCTTTATTTGAAAATACTGATGATAAGAACTTATTCCATGTTATTTGTTTATTAAGTGAAGAACTTTCAATAGAATTAAAAGAAAAAATACAATTAATAGGAGCTGAAAAGGCTACTTATTCTTTTATCAATCTTCAGGGGAAACTGAAGGATATCTATGTGGATGCTAAGTATACGGAAGCTGCTTCTTATCGTTTATTATTACCTGATTTGCTGCCTGAGTATGACAAAGTGCTATATATAGATTGTGATGTCATTGTCCGTAACGATTTGGGATATTTGTATCATTCGGTTGATTTAAAGGATAATTATTTGGCGGCAGTATTTGAAGCTCCAATGGATTTCCAACAGGATCACTTGAAAGCTATTGGAGTTGATTCTGGTTCATATATCAATTCTGGTTTTCTGATGATGAACTTAAAACAGCTTCGTGAAGACAATATGGTTGAGAAATTTATAGAAGCCTCGAAAGCGGAGTATTTGGAATTTCCGGATCAAGATGTTCTAAATCAGTTGTGCCGGGGACGAATTTTGGGTTTACCTCCTTATTATAACAGTATACGCACATTTTATTTACCCCAATACAAACATTATTTTTTAGAAAAATATACAGAAAAAGATTGGGAGGAAGTTTGGAGTCATGGAACAATACACTATACCGGAACTAAGCCTTGGAATGATTTTACCATAGAATTCAAAACTTGGTGGCAATATTATGATCAGTTACCTGCTACCATTAAGAAAGAATGGCAAGTGAATAGAAAACTATACTCTTTATATAAAGTATACGATTCTGCCATCGGTTCTTTTTTTATTGATGGTATACGTTCACTATATCGTAAGTGGAAATATAATAAATCGAATGAACTATGGTATTGAGTAAACAAGTCGTATCTATCATTATTCCTGTTTACAATGCATCGCAAACATTGTATGAGTGTATTAATTCGTTACATAAACAGACTTATAGACCTTTAGAGCTATTGTTTATTGATGATTGCAGTACAGATAATAGTCAGGAGGTTATTCAAAATATAAGTGGACAACATTCGTTGGAAGAGCTATCAATAAAAATATTGCATCATGAGTTTAATAAAGGAGTGGCTGCGGCTCGCAATACAGGTTTGGATAATGCAACAGGTGATTATATTTACTATGTAGATGCAGATGATAAAATAGACAATGATACTATTGAGTGTTTGGTAAAAGAAGCTCAAGAAAAAGATGCTGATATAGTGGGACATGACTGGTTCTTGACTTTTAATAGCAATGAGCGATACATGAAGCAACCATCGGTGGAAAATCCAGATGACGCATTGAAAAGAATGATGTGTGGCAGAATGAAATGGAATCTTTGGCTGTACTTGGTGAAGCGTTCTTTATATGAAGACAATAAAATCCGTTTTGTAGAGGGATGGAATATGGGCGAAGATATGATGGTGATGATGAAATTGCTGAGCGTTGCGAATAAAATGGTAATGTTGCATAGACCTTTTTATCATTATCGTCAGGTAAATCCGGAAGCTTTGACCAGAACTTCTCAATCCGAAGCTCATATTTTTCAAGTTACTAATAATATATATGAGTTGGAGCAGTTTTTACAATTACAGGAAGGAAAGAAATACACTAAATATATTGATATACTGAAATTGGTAATAAAATGGCCTTTATTAATAACAGCTGATAAAGAGTGTTATATTCAATGGCGTAAATGGTTTCCTGAGGCTAATAGATATGCATTTGATAATGAAGTACAATCTTTTAGGATTCGTTTGCTGCAGTATGCTGCAATGAAAGGGCAATATTGGTTGATAAGATTGCATTATTATGGTGTAATAAAGTTGGTATATGGAGTAATATATAGATAGGACATGGAAATAGCTGCAAAAAATAAGATATTAGCTAGTGTAATAGGTGTATGTGCTGTCAGTTTGTACTTCTTTCCGTTTGAATTTACATTTCTGCCCAGAGGGTTGAATACAAAAATGATGTTGGCAGTGGCTGGGGTAATATTATTCGGATGGCAATGTTTGCAGGATGGTCGTATTCCTGTCAATCGAGGTATATTAGGAGCTATACTGATTGCTTGTATCTTTTCTGGGGTTGGCTTTATTGCTGTTGATTATAATCATACGGACGATTATACTTATGCTTTATATATCCTCTCATTTGCCACTTGGTTAGGAGGAGCTTATGCTGTGTATAGAATACTCAAATTATTTTATAATAAGGTTTCTTTTAGAGTACTAATAAATTACCTGGTATTGGTCTGTGTGATACAATGCTTTTTAGCTTTGGCTATTGAGTGGATTCCACAATTAAAGTTTTTTGTGAATCTCTATACTTCCACCGAAAATACGATTGCTGGTGCTGATTTCTTTGATCGCGTAAATCGGCTTTATGGTATAGGGGCTGCTTTGGATGTAGCGGGTACTCGTTTTTCTATTGTTTTGATAGGATTAACTGCGCTGATTATAGAAAATATTCAAAAGAAGAAGCAATATGTCGCTTATTTGACAGCTTTCTTCATTATTAGTATTATTGGAAATATAATGTCGCGTACCACTACTGTAGGATGTATATTATCAATAATCTATTTGATTTATTCTACGGGGATATTCAAATTTAATAATATAAAGATAAGCAGCTTGAATTTTTGGATAACTATTTTTATTGTGGCTGGAATTATGGCTGTTATTACGGCTTATTTTTACAATACGGATCAACAAGTTCATGGGTTGTTAAGATATGGATTTGAAGGTTTCTTCAATTGGATAGAAAAGGGGAAATGGTATACTGATTCTACGAATAAGTTAAACAATACAATGTGGGTTTGGCCTACGGATACTAAAACATGGATTATAGGATCTGGAATATTTTATATCATTCATGGGCAGTGGACGGATATAGGCTATTGTCGTTTTGTATTGTATAGTGGAATTTTGGGTTTAGTTATTTTCTCGTTTTTCTTTGTTTATAACGCTATTGTATGTCGATATAAATTTCCTAGTTATAAACTGTTTTTTTATATCCTCTTATCGCTGAGCTTTATAATATGGATGAAAGTGCCTACTGATTTATTTATCATTTATGCTTTACTCTATTGTATTGATAGAGAAGAGGAAGGAGTTATCGGATGAAAATTGTATATTGTATTGCAAAGACTCATAATTCTGGAGGAATGGAACGGGTATTGGCAAATAAAGCCAATTATTTGATCAGACATGGGTATGAAGTGACTATCATAACAACAGACCAACAGGGCAAAGAACCCTTTTTCTCATTGGACGAGCGTATTCAATGTTATGATTTGGAAGTGAATTATGAAGAAAATAATGGTAAGTCTTTCATCAATAAATTGATTCATTATCCATTTAAACAGGCAAAGCATAAGAGAAGACTCTCTGCCTTGTTGAAAAGCTTGAAGGCAGATATTGTTATATCTATGTTTTGCAATGATGTTTCTTTTATTACGAACATTAAGGATGGGAGTAGGAAAGTATTGGAAATACATTTTTCCAAATTTAAAAGATTGCAATATGGACGTAAAGGCATTTGGAAATTGGCCGATTGGTATAGAAGTAAAACAGATAAGAAGATAATTGGAGCCTTTGATAAGTTCGTGGTTCTGACTGAAGAGGATAGAGGCTATTGGGGGGAATTGTCAAATATAGAGGTAATTCCTAATATGCTCTCTTTTAATCCAAAGAATGTAGCTGCATTGAAAAATAGGAAGGTTATCGCCATAGGACGATATACTCATCAAAAAGGATTTGATTATTTAATCCATGCATGGAAGATTGTCTGTGAACATCACACTGACTGGACATTGGATATAATAGGAGGTGGAGAATTAATGCAGGAATTGCAGAGCTTGATTGATGAAAATCACTTGGGAGAATATGTACATTTAGTGTCTCCAACTACACACATCGAAGAAATCTATCAACAAGCTTCTATATTGGTAATGTCTTCACGCTATGAAGGTTTACCGATGGTTTTACTGGAAGCGGAAGCTTTTGGATTGCCAATCGTTTCCTTTGCGTGTAAATGCGGGCCTAGAGATATAATAACAGATGGTATTGAGGGATTTCTCGTTCCGGAGGGTAATATCAATATTTTAGCAGCTAAGGTAATAGAGTTGATGGATGATGAAACTTTAAGGTTACGCATGGGGATTGCTGCGAAACTAAACTCTGAACGTTTCTCTGAGGCTGATATTATGAATAAATGGATGAAGCTATTCCAGTCACTATAAGTAAGCAGGATGATGAAGGAAAAAAGGATATACATTAATGGACGTTTTCTGCAACAAGTGCCCACAGGGGTCAATCGTTATGCCTATGAGTTATGTAAAGCTTTAACTATCTTAAAAGTAAACTTTGTGATTATATGTCCAAAAGGAAAACTGTGTGATAGTTATGAAGTAGATGATTTTAATATTATACATTGGGGAATAGGACATTCTCACTTCTGGGAACAATGTGTTTTACCTTTTTTCTTTTTACAGCAAAAAGGAAAAAGCATATTGGTCAACTTTACCGGGATTGGTCCTGTATTGGTGAAGAATAAAATAGTGACAATCCATGATTTGGCTTTTATGTTTCATCCTCAATGGTATTCAAAGACATATGCTTCGTTTTATAGAATCTTGACTCCTTTAAGTGCCAAAACAGCATTGAAAGTATTGACAGTGAGCAACTTTTCAAAGAGTGAGATAATACGTATGCTTCATATAGGCGATAAAAAAATAGAAGTAGTGTATAATGCTGTGCCTCCTTGTCTGATGGAGGAGGAGCCTGAGTATTCTTCTACAGAGAATAATATTTCGGATAAATATGTATTGGTGGTATCGTCTATTGATCCCCGTAAGAATTTTGAGAGATTGCTGAAAGCCTTTCGATATTTGGAGGATACCGATCTTCATTTATATATTGTCGGTGGATGGAATGCCATTTATACATCTGGCAGTATTCAGAATGAGATGGATGTTTGCGAGAATCCTCGGATTCATTGGTTGGGGCGTGTTAGTGATGAAGAATTGAAAAGTTATTATCGGCAAGCAGCTTGCTTTGTTTACCCTTCCCTTTATGAAGGATTTGGAATTCCTCCAATTGAAGCAATGGCCATGAATTGTCCTGCGATTGTGTCGGATATCCCCGTGCTTCGTGAGGTTTGTGGAAGTGCAGCCATTTATGTCAATCCGTATAACGAAAAGGAGATGGCTGTGGAAATAAAACGATTGTGTGGTGATGAGAACTTGAAGGAGGAAATGAAATTACGGGGAAAAAAACAACTGGAAAATTATAGTTGGATAAAGAGTGCCGGTAAATTGTATTCTATTATTAACTTATTATAAACCAAATATTTATGTGCTTCTTCTTAATTGTATTGACTTTGTTATATATCTGCTCATTGATAGAACCATTTAGGAATAACTTTTATCCTTTGGATAAAGATAGAACACTCTGTTTAAAAGGTATCTTGTCCTTTCTTATTATTGCTTTTCATATTCAGTTTCTAGTTGATATTCCTATTTTGTCTTTATTTAATTCATGGGGAGCACCTGTTGTTTCTTTATTCTTTTTTATATCCGGATATGGATCTACATGTTCTTATCTTAAAAAAGGAAATAGATATTTAGATGGATTCTTTTATAGGCGTATTTGGAAAACAATAAAGCCATTCCTTGTTGTGACGGCTATTTATATGCTATTGGAGTTCATGGATAAAGGGTGTTTATTATCTCCTTCATTGGTTGAACTGATTCGTAAAGGAGATACTATATTGCCATACTCTTGGTTTGTCATTGCTATAATTATTCAATACTTATTTTTCTTCTTTTCTTTTAAGTACGGCATTACAATGAGAAGAAAAATAATTTATGTATTAGTGCTGACAATTATAGGGATGATTATAATGAGCAGTATACATTATGGGAGACATTGGTGGGTAAGTTCTTTGGCTTTTCCTGCCGGAATGGTTTACGCTTTTAAAGAATCCTCTTGGAATAGCATACTAAAACAGAAAAAATGGAGATTTCTATTTATGCCTGTTATATGTGTAGTAATTCTTATTGTTGTTATGTCCAAAGTAGAGGCTCTTTTTACTATTGTGTACATCTTGATTCCGTTGCTTGTTGTTTATCTCATTAGTTATGTAGGTGGGAATCGGAATAAAATTATGATGTTTTTAGGGTCTATCTCATATGAAATTTATCTTTTTCACGGAGTCAGTATGTATATATTAAGAGGAAAACATATCTATGTAGAATCAGATTATTTATTTGTCTTACTAGTGTGTGTATGTACCATATTATTTTCATATTGTTTACATAAAGTGATTTATGGGGATAAAAAATAATACAGAACTTCAACGAGCTGGTAGTTTTTATTTGATTTTCCTCCAAAATTTTAGGTATGAAAAAGTAAAACTCTTCTCTATTAATAATGAGTATTAAGGATGCGGAAAAATAATACTTGTGTTTGTATAATATAAAATGAATAATATGAATCTCAAGAATAATCATCTTGTAATAATGGCTGGAGGGATTGGAAGCCGTTTTTGGCCAATGAGTACTCCTGATTATCCTAAGCAATTTATAGATGTATTAGGCTGTGGTCGTACATTGATTCAGCTTACTGCAGATCGTTTTCAGGGCATTTGTCCTTTAGAAAATATATGGGTAGTAACTTCTGAAAGGTATGCGGAAACAGTAAAAAAGCAATTGCCGGATATTGCTGATGACCATATATTGCGTGAGCCTTGCCGCCGCAATACTGCACCTTGCATTGCCTATGTAAGTTGGAAAATCAAAGCACGCAATCCTGATGCTAATATAGTGGTGACCCCCAGTGATCATATCGTGATGGATATAGTTGAGTTTCAACGAGTGATAAATTCGGCTATGAACTTTACTGCAGAATCGGATGCTATTCTTACTTTAGGGATGAAGCCGAGTCGCCCCGATACCGGTTATGGTTATATTGAAGCCGACTTGACCGTGTCTTCTACTACAAATAAAGAGGTCTATCGTGTAGATTCGTTTAAAGAAAAACCGAATCTGGAAACTGCCCAACATTATATTGAGAAAAATAAATTCTTTTGGAATGCAGGTATTTTTATGTGGAATGTTAATACCATTGTTAATGCTTTGCGTGTTTATCAGCCGAATATTTCTAAAATATTCGAGCACCTTCTTCCCTATTATTATACAGATAAAGAACAGGAAATGATTAATCGCAACTTTCCTTTATGCGAAAATATTTCTGTAGACTATGCCATTATGGAAAAAGCAGATGAGATTTTTGTTTTCCCGGCTAGCTTTGGATGGAGCGATTTGGGAACATGGGGAGCTTTACATGAAAATCTACCTAAAGATGCTCGGAATAATGTTCAAATAGGGGAGGGCATCAAGTTGTATGAAACGCGTAATTGTGTGATTCATACTATGCAGGAGAGAAAAGTAGTAGTGCAAGGCCTTGATGGCTATATTATTGCTGAGAAGGATAATACCTTACTGATTTGTCAACTGAGTGAAGAACAGCGTATTAAAGAATTCTCAGCCGAATAAGATTGTGATATGAAAATCTTGCAGATAGGTAAATCTTTTCCTTTAGTAGGAGGGGTAGAGAAAGTAATGTTTGATATTATGTTGGGTTTGTCGGAGGCTGGCGTTGATTGTGATATGCTATGTGCTACGACCAAAGGAGCCCGACCGGGTATTATTCGTTTCAATGATTGTGGACGGATATTATGTGTTCCTACTTGGTTCAAACTGGCTGCTACGATGATTGCACCTGCTTTGGTATTCAGGTTGCATAAAATCAGAAAAGAATATGATATTATCCATATTCACCATCCGGATCCTATGGCTTGTGCCGCATTGTTTTTTTCTGGTTACAAAGGAAAAGTCGTGTTGCATTGGCATAGTGATATATTAAAGCAAAAAACACTATTAAAATTCTATACTCCATTTCAAAAATGGTTGATAAAGCGTGCTGATGTAATAGTGGGGACTACTCCGGTATATGTAGAAGAGTCTCCTTATCTGCAAGCGGTGCAGCATAAAGTAACTGCTATTCCTATTGGTGTGCCCATGGCATTGCCCGGTGAAGAAATAGTGATGAAGATACGCCAACAGTATGATGGCAAAAAAATAATATTATCTGTGGGACGTTTGGTGGAGTATAAAGGGTATGAATATCTGATTAAGGCTGCCGGCTATTTGGATGATGATTATGTGATTTTGATAGGTGGAGGAGGACCTTTGAAAGATGAATTACAGACCTTGATTAATAAAGAAGGAGTATCCGGGAAAGTAAAATTGGTAGGATTTATACCCGATGAAGAATTACCTGGATATTTTGGTGCTTGTGATTTGTTTTGCTTGAGTTCTGTATGGAAGACGGAGGCATTTGCTATTGTACAGATAGAGGCTATGTCTTGTGGAAAACCGATTGTAGCTACTAACATAAAAGGTTCCGGAGTGAGTTGGGTGAATGCTGACGGAATTTCGGGTTTGAACGTAGAACCGCGGGATGAGAAAGCTTTGGCGGGAGCAATAAGTCGGATACTTTCTGACGAGGGCTATTACAAACAATTGGCAACAGGAGCATCTGGCAGATATAAAACAATGTTTACCAGAGAAAAAATGGTTAATACATGTTTGGAGTTATATAAGAATTTGTGTGGAGTGGCTAAGCTGGCAAGCAGGTTTGAAAACTAATAAAATAATGGAAGTGGAAGAATGCAAAATGCAAACATCTTTGATTCTAATGGAAGTGAAAGCTTTGTTGGAGGCGCAAAAAAAAGTTGCTATTTACGTTCGTGGGGGTAGTATGCGCCCTTTTCTGCGTGATGGGGACAAAGTTGTGTTGATACCGGCAAATATACGAAATGTGAAGAAGGGAATGATTGTGTTGGCACAAACTTCACTAGGAACAGTGCTGCATCGGGTAGTAAGTATAAATTCTGAAAGGGTTCTCTTGCGTGGTGATGCTAATCTTTGCCAGTTAGAACAAGCGAATATTGAGAATATATGGGGGATAGTATCTGATGCCTATCGGAAGGAAAATGAATTGAACCTCTATTCCTACCGGATGTATGTAGCTATACGGATCTGGAATTGGTTGCGCCCGTTGCGGGGAGGTTTGTTGCTGATAAATGATTGGTGGTATAAAAAAAATGGAATATGAGATTAAAAAAGAATTTGGTTTTGCGCCATATAGGAGAAGAAAACATGATTATTGATCCCAGTACCGGGACAGTAGATATAGCTGATGTTTATACTTTGAATAGAACGGCGGCTTGGTTATGGGAACAGTTGGAAAACACAGAGTTCACTTTAGAAAAAGTGGTGGATTTGCTAGTGGAAAACTATGATATAGATCGCGAACATGCTTTAGGGGATGCTATAGTATGGGTTAAAGATTTGAAAGAACAAAGCTTGATAATGGATGAGGCAGTCTAAAGGTGAAGTGCAGGTAGCCTTTCTGGCTTTGCTGAAAGCCGGATTATGGGGGAAGAGCATTAATGATGAGATTTTTCCATTGGATGAGGATACGTGGAAGCAAATTTATTTGTTGGCACGTAGACAGACTGTGGAAGGAATTCTGTTCGACGGGATGATGCTTTTGCCGAGAACCTGTCTGCCTCCTATGCCTTTGTTAATGAAATGGACAGCCGAAATAGATAGAGTGGAAAGTATGAACAGGCAAATGAATAAGGTGGTAGGTAACTTGGCTACCCTGTTTGCAGATCATAAGATAACGGCTGTTTTATTGAAAGGACAAGGAATAGCTTCTTGTTATGACAATCCGCTTCATCGTATTTGCGGAGATGCAGATTGGTGTTTTCCGGAAAAAGGAGAGTGGGGAAAAGCCTATAAGTTAATAGCCGATACTGGTGTTACGATAAAGCGGCAGGCAGGTTTTAGCATGACATATCAATGGAAGGGTTGCTTGATAGAACATCATAAGCGAGTTTTGGATGTACATAATCCGTTCTTGCATACTTATTTGCACAGTTTCTTTGAAGAAAATTATTGCCAGGAACTTGTACTTGATGGAAAGGTTGTGAATATACTATCGCCTTTACTGACTCATTTGTCTGTAAACACTCATATATTAAAACATATGTTGGCATTTGGTATTGGCATTCGTCAATTGTGTGATACTGCCAGTGTGTATAGACACTATTATGGAGAGGTAGATGGTGCGGAATTAGAAAAGATATATCGTAAAATGGGAATTTACCGATGGATTCAGGTATTGAATGCGTTATTAGTAGGATATTTGGGAATGCCTGCCGACTTTTTACCGTTTCCTTTATCTGGAGATGAAGATGCGGAATGGATGATAGAAGATGTGTTACAAGTCGGAAACTTTGGATTTTATGATAAACGTTTTGGAAGTAAAAGTATGAACACAGGAACACGAAGGCAAAATGCAATAGGTTCTCTTTTTCATCATTTTAAAATGAATGTGTGCTATGCTCCTGCTGAGGCCTGTTGGTTTCCATTAATGCAAGCTTGTTCGCATGTTAGTAACTTTTTAAAATTTAGATAATGGACAGACAAATTGTGGAAGTCGAAAAATTACAATTTAATATAGCAGAACAATGGGTGGAAATATCTTTGCCTGTCAAAGAGGGCATTGAACCTTTACTACCATCTTTTGTGCCTTTTGTGGGAAAGGCTCCGACAGGAATTAATATGATGTGCTCTTTGCAAGTGATGTATGAGAATATTGATCCGGACTTTTCCTCTATAAGATTAATGGATGCCATTGGGGTAGTGGGAAATCGTTTCCGATTATTGGAAATGGAAAAGAGCTATGCAGTAGAATTGCAAATGGTAGAGAACGGACCGTGGAGTAGATTGGTCTGCAATAAATATTTTACTGAAGGATATGCTTACGTAGATATTAATAATCAGCATCTAGGTGAGATATTATCAGCTTTTATGATGGTGATGTTTGCACAGTCAGCTATTTTGCACAAGATGATATTGATTCATGCATCTGTAGTGGTGAATGATGGAATAGGCTATGCATTTCTTGGTAAGAGTGGTACTGGAAAAAGCACACACAGCAGTTTATGGCTCCGCTATTTGGAAAGCTTTGAATTGTTGAATGATGATAATCCTGCAATTAGGATTGGAGAAGATGGAGAGGTATATGTATATGGTACTCCATGGAGTGGGAAAACACCTTGTTATAAAAATAGAAAAGCACGTTTGGGGGGATTGGTTCGTTTGGAACAAGCACCGGCTAATAGTTTTTATAGGGAATCCGGAGTGACAGCTATTCTTGCGTTATTACCAGGTTGCTCGTCTATGCGTTGGAATAACAAACTGTATATGTCTATGGTGGATATATTGGAAATAATAGTGCGTAAAGTGCCAGTAGGACGTTTGAAATGTTTGCCAAATAAGGAGGCGGCTTTACTCTGTTATAGTGAATTGAAACGATTAAATTAAATATGATAAAAGATGAAAAGTAAAGTATTTTTATTGATAGTGTGGAGCTTGTTGGTTATGACTTCGTGTGCTCCGAAGAAAATGATTTATTTGGAGAACATGGAATATGGATTAGGGTATCCGGTAGGCGATAAAACAGAAATGGTAATTCAGGAGAATGATAGATTAAGTATTTTTGTTTCTTCTAAAAACCCTGAATTGACTATTCCTTTTAACCAGGAAATGGAAGCACTTTCAACTGTAAACTCAGGTGATGCGTCAACAGCCAGTTCCGGAAATAGGCGTGGTCGCGAATATTTGGTGGATTTGAAAGGAAATATAGAATTTCCTATTTTAGGTATGTTGCATGCGCAAGGATTCACTTGTATAGAATTGGGAAAAATAATAAAAGAGCAGTTGGAAGAAAGGAATTTACTGGATGATGCAGTGGTGATGGTAGAAATGTTGAATTGGAAGATTCCCATGTTAGGCGAAGTGAGTCGTGTAGGGGTAATCGAAATACCGGATGGACATCGCATCACTTTGCTGGAAGCAATTTCCCGGGCAGGTGGATTAACAGAACTTGCTGCAGTGGATAAAGTAGCTGTTATTCGTGAGGTAGGTGGAGAACGAAAAATGATCATGAATGATATGAGTAATGTGGATGTCTTTAAATCCCCGGTTTTCTATCTACAGCAGAATGATGTAGTATATGTACAGCCTAAAGAAGCAAAAAGAACAGCAAAAGAAGAACGAACTTGGCGTTGGTATAGCACAGGAATTGGTCTGATAAGCTTAGTTGTGTCAATTCTTACATTGTCTAAATTGTAATATTCTAAATATGAAAGAACAAGAGAAAGAACTAAAAGTAACTTCTGGTTTGGCGGAAGAAAAGAGTATTAATTTAGTAGATATATTTATGTATCTGCTTTCTTATTGGAAATGGTTTCTAGTCTCGATACTCGTTTTCGGTGGATATTTTTGGTATGACTATTGTAAGACTCCTTTTATGTATAATCGTTCTGCAGTAGTTATGATAAAAACCCCGGCTAATACGCAAGGTACCATGCGTATGAATCGATATAATAGTTTTATGTCGGGGCCTGTTAATGTTGCCAGTGAAATATTGCAGTTCAAATCTAAAGAACTGATGCGAAAGGTTGTTTCAAGACTGGATGCGGATGTGAGTTATACAGTAAGAAATGGGTTGAGACATGATGAATTGTATAGAGAATCGCCGATAAAGGTCTCTTTTATTCAAACGAGGGCTGATGACTATCTTTCTTTCCAGGTAATTCCGGTTGACAGTGACCGGGTGATTCTTTCGGATTTAACTGGTTCTGATAAAAAAATGACTATAAGTCTGAAAGATACAATAGATTCTCAAATTGGTAAGTTTGTAGTAGAAGCTACCGATACATATGGTGACAAATGGATGGATAAAACCATTACTGTTACTAAATTGCCACGTGATGGGATGGTAGGTTATTTCTTGTCTAATTTGGCTATTGAGCAAATGGATGATGATGCTTCTTTGTTGCAAATGTCCATACAAGATAAGTCTGCATTGCGTGCCGCAGATATGTTAGACATGTTGATCGCAGTATATAATGAAGAAGCGATAGAGGATAAGAATAAGATTGCTATCAATACAGCAGAATTTATTAAAGGACGATTGGCTGTGATAGAGAAAGATTTGGGAACAGTGGAGAGCGATATAGAGAGGTTGAAAAGCTCGAATGAAGGTTTGGATGTATCTACCACGGCAGGAATGTATATTGCAGATGCTCAGCAATCTCAGTCAGAAATAAAAGGCGTGGATGCACAATTACAATTGATGCAATTTATGCAACAACATTTAATGAGCATAGATAATACCGATAAACTGATACCCAACAATACCGGATTGGTAGATGATGAAGTGGAAAGCAGAATTATTAAATATAATAATCTGGTTTTAAAACGGAATCGTTTGGTAGAAGGACGAGGAAGTAATAATCCCGTAGTACAGGAACTAAATCGTTCTTTGCAGGTAATGCGACAAGATATTACCCGGGCGGTAGATAATAGAATCAGTACATTGAAAGTAAAACAAAAAGAAGCTGATTTGCAAAAAAAGCAGGTGAGACAAAAAATGCAGGCTTTACCTGAGTTGCAACGAAAAATGTTGTCGGTAGAACGCCAGCAAAAAGTAAAGGAAGAATTATATTTGTTTCTTTTAAATAAGCGTGAGGAAAACGCTTTGAATCAAGCTATGACGGATAATAATGCACGTGTACTTGACTCACCTTCGGGAAGTAATAGTCCTGTTTATCCTAGTAAATACCGGAAATTGCTAATGGGAATGGGATGTGGAGTTGCTTTTCCTGCAATAGTTTTACTTATGATGTTGATGCTGGATACAAGAGTACGCGGCAGAAAAGATATTGAGGCAATAGTCAGTGCTCCATTTCTGTGTGAAATTCCCCAAGTTGCTGTCAGAGACAATAAAACTAGCGGAGTTAGAGTCAGTATTCAGGGGCGTGATCACTTATCTGAGGCATTTCGTATCTTGCGTACTAATTTGGGTTTTATGATGGGACATTCAAAAAATGTGAAAGTGATTACACTGACTTCTTTCAATGTAGGTGCAGGTAAGACATTTATTGCTATTAATTTAGCAGCTTGTTTGGCACAAATGCAGAAAAAAGTTATTATAGTCGATCTTGACTTGCGTAAGGGTACTATGAGTGCATTGATTAATGCCAAACATCATTCTACAGGGATCATTCATTATTTGACAGATGCTGATGTGACGGCAGATGGAATTATACATAAGGATGTTTTAGAGAGTGGAGTAGATATAATACCGGTAGGTACAATTGCACCGAATCCCACTGAATTATTGTTAAGTGAGCGTTTGGATGAATTGATTGCAGAACTGAAGAATATGTACGACTATGTGATTGTAGATAATGTACCTATGGGATTGGTTGCAGATGCCGCCATCGTAGATCGTATCAGTGAGCTTACTTTATTTGTAGTAAGGGCGGGCAAATTGGATCGACGTCAATTGCCGGAGTTGGAAAGAATATATCGAGAACGTAAACTGAAGAATCTTGCTATTTTGCTTAATGGCTCTAAAAAGGGTAGTAGAGGTTATGGCTACGGTTATGGTTACGGCTATGGCTACGGTTATGGTTACGGCTATGGCAATGAAGACCAAAAAGGAGTATGGAATAAAATCAAGAATCTTTTTAAATAAGATCAACAAGAATGATTGCATTTTGGCCTGAACAGAAATATAATGCATCAAGTTGTGGCTTGTGGAGGGGGATGACAGAAGTTCATTGTCATCTCCTTCCGGGAGTGGATGATGGAGTAGGGACAGCATTAGAAGCTTTGTCCCTGCTTCGCTATATGGAAGAGGAAGTTGGAGTGAAGAATGTGTGGATGACTCCCCATACTATGATGGATTTTAATAATGCTCCATCTGGACTTCTGCTGGATAAATTCAATGACTTTAGTGCAGACTATCAAGGGAATCTTCAGCTTTCTATTGCTTCGGAATATATGCTTGATGCAACTTTCGATACTCGTATATCGCAAGGAGATGTACTTCCTTTAGGTAAATGGGTTAATCAGAAATTATTGTTGGTAGAAACGTCTGATATGATGCCACAAGGCTATTTGGATACGATGCTGGAAAATATTGCCAGATCCGGTTATATTCCTGTAATAGCTCATCCGGAGCGTTATCTGTATATGAATGAACGGAAATATCCTGAGTTGATCGAGAGAGGATGTTTGTTGCAATTAAATGTACCGTCACTTTACGGATATTATGGTGATAAGATTAAAAAACGTGCAGAAAAGTTGATGGATGAAGGTATGTATCAGTTTGCCGGTTTTGATATTCATCGTTATGAAAGTTATGCAAAAGTAATACAAGGACTGAAATTGACTCGCAAAAGATTGGAGCGTTTAGAAGAAATTCTGGATAATAACAACGTTATCAAATGATGGAAATGGATCATATTCGGAATGTTCCCCGAGGGCTGGTTATGGATATGTACAAATGCATATTATGGCTATGGAGAATATCTCGTAGCGTCCGGATTCGTGTTGCTTTGAGTGGCATGGCAGGTATATTGCGAATGTGTATTTCTCTGCTTTTTGTATGGGTGAGCAAGCGGCTGGTGGATATTGCAACCGGACATATAGATGAAGGTTTTTCCCTTTATATAATGTTGATGGGAGGATGTATCGTTGCACAATTGGCATTATCCATTATACGTGAACGTCTGGATAGCTTGAATACTGTATGTCTGAAAAATGAATTGCGGCATTATTTTTTTACACGTCTGATGCAAAGTCAGTGGTCAGGAAAAGAACGATTTCATACGGGAGATATGGTGAACCGTTTGCTGGAGGATGTAAAGGTTGTGTCCGAACTTGTCTGTGTGTCTATCTCATCTATGTTTGTTACCGCTATACAGCTGGTTGGCGCTTTTATTTTTATGATGTTGTTGGACAATAGAATTGCATGGGTAGTTCTTTTTATTATGCCGGTAGCATTATTAATTAGCAGGAGCTATTTAAAGAGAATGAGAAAGCTGACCAAAGAGATTCGGTCGATAGATAGCCATGTACAGGAACATATGCAAGAGAATTTACAGAATCATATATTAGTCAGTTCGTTAGGACGTGTTACCGGGGTAGTAAATAGATTATTTATATTACAGGAAGGGCTCCGGAAACAGATAATGCAACGTACAGACTTTTCATTATTTTCCCGTACAGTTGTACAGATTGGTTTTGTGTCTGGTTATGCTGTTGCCTTTTTATGGGGAATATTCGGCTTACGCGAAGGTACGATTACTTTTGGCGCAATGACAGCATTCCTGCAACTGGTTTCCATGGTACAACGTCCAATGGTGGACTTGGGACGTTATGTCTCAAATTTTGTTCACATGACAGCTTCTGTCGAAAGACTGGAGGAACTAGGTAGGTTGCCTGTAGAAAAACAAGGAGAAATTAATATTGAAGGAAATGTAGGGATACGCTTAAATAATGTCTCCTTTACTTATCCGGATGGAAAACGAAAGGTGATAAATGAGTTTTCGTATGATTTTGTACCCGGAAGCTGCACATTGGTTGTGGGGGAGACGGGAGCAGGAAAAAGTACGTTGGTCAGACTAATGCTGGCATTATTGTCCCCTCAAAACGGAAATATCTCTCTTTATAATGAAAGACAGGAAAATATTGTATCTTCTATGACCCGTTGTAATTTTATATATGTGCCGCAGGGAAATACATTGATGAGTGGAACGGTGAAAGATAATTTATTATTAGGAAATCCCAATGCTACAGAAGCTGAGTTGCGTCAGGCACTTTATACGGCAGCGGCCGATTTTGTTTTTGATTTGCCAACAGGATTAGATACTTTTTGTGGCGAAAAAGGAAGTGGATTGAGCGAAGGGCAGGCACAACGTATATCTATTGCCAGAGGAATACTTCATTCAGGAAGTATTTTGCTGTTGGATGAGCCTACTTCCGCTTTAGATATGGATACAGAACGAGTGTTAATTGAACGGCTCACTACCCAGTTGGCAGACAAAACATTAATTCTTATTACTCATCGTGAGTTAAATGTGGGGCGGAAAGTGGATATTATCCAATTGAACAGATCTAATGAAATAAATTAATATTTTATATCCGTATTGCCTTTTTCAAATATTCTCCTTATCTTGCACGTTTCTAAAAAGCGTATATATGAAACAATTATTTATTCTTTGCCTTCTGTTTTTTACTCTTTCGCTGTCGGCGCAAGATCGCCTGTCTTTGCTTTTTGTAGGCGATTTGATGCAGCATCAAGCTCAGATAGATGCTGCCAAGCGAGTGGGTGGATATGACTATGCCGATTGTTTCAAGTATGTTAAGAAAGAAATCAGTGAGGCCGATCTGGCAATTGCTAATTTGGAAGTTACTTTAGGTGGAAAGCCTTATAGTGGTTATCCGGCATTCAGTGCCCCGGATGAGTATTTATATGCCATAAAAGATGCAGGATTTGATATACTGATGACCGCTAATAACCATTGTTTGGATAGAAGAAAAAAGGGGTTGGAGCGGACTATTCTTATGTTAGACTCCTTAAAGATTCCCCATGCAGGAACTTATATAAATAAGGAAGACCGTGAGAAGAGCTATCCCTTGTTAGTAGAGAAGAATGGTTTCCGTATTGTTTTTCTAAATTATACGTATGGAACGAATGGCATTGAGGTCAGTTTTCCCAATATTGTGAATTATATTGATAAGGAACAAATAAAGAAGGACATTCTTGCAGCCCGGCGTATGTTTCCCGATGTGATTATTGCTTGTATGCATTGGGGAATAGAATACCGTTCTTTGCCGGAACATTCTGAAAGAGAACTGGCGGATTGGTTAATAGAGCAAGGAGTAGATCATGTGATAGGTTCGCATCCTCACGTACTCCAACCAATGGAGATAAAAAAAGACTCCCGCACTCCTGCCCGGCATGTCGTAGTTTATTCATTAGGCAATTTTATATCAAATATGTCGAAAGAAAAGACTGATGGTGGAGCAATGGTGAAGCTGGAACTACAACGTATTTTTCGGATTACTCGTTTGGCAGATTGTAAATATGCCCTAGTTTGGACTTCGCGTCCGGTTCTGAGCAAGAAAAAGAACTTTGAATTGTATCCGGCAACCTTTTTAAATAAACCAATTAATAATGAGGAAGTTAGTACAATGAAATGTTTCTTGAAAGGTGCTCGTTCCTTGTTTGAAGACCATAATAGAGGCATTGAAGAATATTTTTTCGAATAATTTTTGCTCTAAAAGTTTGCAGATATAAAAAAAACAGCTACCTTTGCATCGCTTTCGAAAGGAAGTCCTAACATGGTGACTGTAGTTCAGTTGGTTAGAGCGTCAGATTGTGGTTCTGAATGTCGAGGGTTCGAGTCCCTTCAGTCACCCAAAATTCCTTGGTAATCAATCGATTATCAAGGAACTTTTTTATTAAAACTGGCTTTATGGCGTAATATTGGCTTGAATAGCTTCGTTGTTGACCTATTGTTGACCCTAAAATATAAGAGTTAAATGAAGGCATCTTTTTGAGTCCTTCATAGCCTTTCTTTTGCATTAGAATCTTTGAATATGCTAAGAGTTATTTTGTATGAAGGTAAAATTAAAGCTATATAAAGAAACAGAGGCTGACTTTATCCAGGTCAGCCTCTGTTTTAGTTTACGAAATCTTCCTTTTCTGAGAATTATTGGTATCCCGGATTCTGATAAGCTTTCTTTTCCTCTGCCGTCATTTCCATAGCGTTAATCTGTCCTTGCGGAATAGGACGCAGGTAATGGAATTTTTCGATGGTACGAGTATAGGTCTTAGGAGTATGGTCACCTTTGTCGTTACCACAAATTACGTAAGTCTCAGCATATTCATTCCATTTCTGTGTACGGACAAGGTCAAACCAGCGGTAACCTTCGCCATAGAACTCGCGGGAACGTTCATCAAGAATGTAATTGATATCAATAGTAGCAGGAGTTGCAGCAGTTAATTCTTCACTGTTATCTGCTACGTATTCTGATTTCAATGCATTACTATATGTCCACTTGCCGGCGCGGGCACGAAGCACATTAACCAGTTCGCGGGCATTTTTTCCTGCTTTGGTGGTTGCACCTTCTACAGCAGCTTCGGCGGCAATGAGATAGAACTCGGAGAACTTGGCAATGTTATAAGGACGAGTGCTACCTGCATTAGGCTGACCGGGACCGGTTCCATTGTCTGTACGGTAAGGACCGATTTTCCAAAGTGCCGGGAAGATAAGGCGGCTGATGCCACTTGGACCTACTACATAGTCTGCGCGTCCGGGCAGTGTTCCTGCTCCTACATTATTATCACCGGCATTGCTGGGATACTGAATACTAGGATCATCTTCATTAAGGAATGTAAGGACAGGTTCACCTTCCTTTACTTCCATATTATTGGCACATATTATGGAGCTCCATGCCATATTGTTGGTAGACCAATTGCCACGATAAACAGTTGTGAAAGTGCCATCGTAACGAGAATCTTTAGTCTTGTCGGCAAATGTTTTGGTAAATACTCCATGAGGAGGTGCCATACGTGTCCAAGGACGACCATAAGACTGTTCGGCTACACGAATTAACGGATTTATTTTACTTCCATCTGCTACTGCCTGCACATCCGTATAGTTCCAGTTCATCATCCAACTGGCAAAGTTATCGGGAGCGCTGCCGCTACCATAAGTCAAACTACCGCCATTATAATATTCATCTTGCTGAGTATGGTCGGCATAAAGCATTATTTCCTTGTTGCGGTCATTAGCTCCTGCATTGACATTATAGAATGTTTCTTCCAAACCATAAACACCCGGATTTTCAATAGCTTCCACGGCTATATCATAGGCTTTTTGATAATACCATGCTGCATCATGTCCATCGGGATCGGTGCGGCTACATTCCGGATAGGTTGGAATGTTATTGGGGTTCTTCAGCCACCAAGCATAAGTAAGATAGGCTTTAGACAGATATAAGCGCGCTACGTTTTTAGTCACCGTACCTGTCAAACGGGGCTGGTCAGGAAGATTCTCGATAGCTGTCAGTAAATCGGGAAAGATAGTCTTGGTATAAACCTCCGTTACGGTATTTCTTACTGAATGGCGTGCCGGAACGATATTAAATTTAAGTTCTCCCGATCCTAAGTCCAATGGTACACCGCCAAAGGTCTGTACCAATAAGAAATAATCAAATGCACGGAAAAAACGTGCTTCGGAGATGAGTGATTCACTAACGTTTACGGCTGCTCCATTCTCAATAACACCATTGGCAGTATTGATATTAGAATATGCAACTCCCCACACTACATCACTACGACTGCTGTTTGCCGTCAAGCTACCTACGCCTGATAAGTCGGCATCCTTGTTATTATTGTCGGCAGACTGTGCATAGGTTGCTTCGTCAGTACCCGTAAGGCAAGAATTGTAATAATAACCTTGTCCGTAAATGTAACGCAGATGTGCATACATAGATGTAACGCCTCCTTCTACACCTCTTTCGGTCTTGAAGAAGTTAGGGTCATAGGAACTACGTGGTTGTTCATCCAGAATGCCCGAACAAGATGTAGCCAGGAACAGAGCCAGTGCGGCGGTTCCTAAAATTCTTATTTTTGTAAATATTGGTTTCATAATGATCAATGCTTTAATTAGAATGTCAAGTTAACGCCAAATAAATAGTTACGGGTGGAAGGTGAATTAGTACCTACCGTCAAGAAACGGCTTTGGATTCCACTTGTTACCGCTACATTTTCATTACCATAGGAGTTGGTTTCAGGGTCCAATCCTGTTTCCTTATGGAACGGAGAACAGATCACGAATGGATTTTGAACGGTAAGATAAGCACGAAGACCTTCAATACCGAAATCCTTCAACCATTTTTGATTCTGGAAGTTGTAGCCCAATGAGATGTTACGGACTTTCCAGTATGAAGCGTCAAAATATCCCAGTGTGCTACCATATTTAGGATTGTCACCACTCTGAATACCACCCGGTTTGGGATACTTAGCGCCTGTGTTTTCAGGAGTCCAGTAATCTACATCTACTTGTCCGCGACGTCCGGTCAACATATTCAGATAACCGTTGGAGTGGTGCAGGGTACTGATCAGTTTACCTCCGTATTTAAATGCTGTGATGATGTTCAAATCAAAACCCTTATAAGCTACGCGAGTGCTGAAACCACCTTGGAACTTAGGCTGCAAGTCGATTTTTTGACGGTCAGCATCACCAATCTGACGGGTAGGAGTGCCATCTGCATTATAATCACCGGTATATTTTACTTTAATCATACCTACATTGCCGCCCGGTTCCAAAATATCCAGATAAGGATCGCCTTCTTGCCACAAACCAATCTTTTCATAATCATAGATCACATCAATTGGATGACCTACAAACCAGTTGTTTGCTTGATCTTCTTCTGCACCCGATGCAAGTTCGGTCAGTTTGTTGCGATTGGCAGAGAGGTTGATGCTGGCATCCCAACTCCAGCCATTGTAATTGTCAAGGATAGTGCCGTTTAATGTAAATTCTATACCTTTGTTTTCACTTTTACCTACATTTGCCATATAGCTGCCTACGCCTGTAGTAGAGGGAAGGTTAACACTTTGCAGCAGATCACTGGTGCTCTGCATATAGTATTCCAATGTACCGGAAATGCGTCCGTGCAAAAGAGTAAAGTCAAGACCGAAATTCCAGGTAGAAGAATATTCCCAGCCTAAATCCGAGTTAGGCAAAGCAGATACATAATATCCGGTAGCATAGCCGGTAGGTCCGAAGTTATAAGGACGGCCGGATAATTGTCCCAATGTAGAGTAAGGATCTACAGACTGGTTTGAAGTCTGTCCGTAACCTACGCGCAGTTTCAAAATATCCAGCCAACTGATGTCTTTCATAAAAGATTCCTGACCGATATTCCAACCGGCAGACACCGCCGGATAAGTATGCCATTGATGTCCTTTAGCCAAACGTGAAGAAGCATCGGCACGTACAGTTGCCATCAACATATACCGGTTATTGTAGGTGTACATCACACGTCCCATCCATGACATCAATCCACTCTTCTGATAATTCCAATCACCCGGATTTACGGTGATAGTACCTTCGGCGCGTCCTATATTGTAATACTGGAAGTATTCGGCGGGAATATCTTTACCGGAAAGTTTGGAACGGGTATAAACCGTTTCTTCTGCCGAGTACATACCTACTACATTAAGCTGGTGTTTTCCAAAAGTACGGTCGTAAGTAAGCATGTTTTCCACTGCCCAGTTGGTGGTTTCCGAGTGAGACAGAGAGGCTTCGGAAGGAGTAGTTGCCGTAGTGCTGTTCACGCCTTGTCCTGTAAATGCTCCGCCTTTGCTGGAACGATAATTCAAACCTAAGTTTACGCGATACTTCAATCCTTCTATCCACGGCGCTTTGACTTCGGCAAACAAGTTATTATAAGTACCGAACGCCTGTGTTTCACTTAACCAAGTATCTTCCAAGCTTTCTGCCACGCTGCGTGTCAGAACGAAATATTCATCTTGCTGAGTTTTTATCGTGCGTTTCAGACTGCCGTCCTCATTATACGGATTTGCCAGAGGAGACATTGTCAATACATTATAAAGACCAATATTTGATCCTTTAGTTACATTATAATTGGAATTTGTGCTGAGGCCGAAACGGAAATACTTGCCCACGCCCTGATCAAATGAACCGCGGATGGAGTAACGGGTATAGTTTTGAGTAGGGATAACGCCTTGATCTTTATAATAAGCAGCGCCAAAGCTGTATCCACCTTGATTGGTTCCACCGGCTACGCTTACATCGTGGCTGGTCACCATACCATCGCGGAACATCAGGTCTTGCCAGTCTGTATTGGTATCGTCCGATTCATCCAGACCATTCTGGAACTTTCCGGCATATTTACGCATTTCGGCATATTTAGCCCCTTCCATCATGGGATATTCAGAGAATACCTTCTTTAAGCCCACATATCCATTGTAAGTAAACTTAGCGGGAGAACCCTGAGAACCTTTTTGAGTAGTGATAAGGATAACACCATTGGCACCACGAGAACCATAGATAGCTGTAGAAGATGCATCCTTCAAAATATCCATGCTCTTTATGTCGCCCGGATTAATATCGGAAAGGTTACCCATGAAAGGTATTCCGTCCAATACTACCAACGGGTCATTGGATGCATTGAGTGAACGTGTACCACGAATACGGATCTGCATCGTTGCACCCGGTTGTGAAGACGTTTGAGCCATATCCACACCGGCAATACGGTTTTGCAGGGCGTAAGTGATATTGGTAGCAGGTACTTCGCGCAATTTGTCGCCTCCCACGGAAGCAATAGAACCGGTAACATCCGATTTACGTGCCGTACCATAACCTATTACTACTACTTCTTCCAATGCTTCCGTATCTTCTTTCAAAGTCACTTTGATAGATGTTTTTCCGTTTACCGGTACTTCTTGAGTCTTGTATCCGATATACGATATAACTAATGTAGCATTTTTGCCCACTTGAAGGGTGAAATTTCCATCAAAGTCGGTGATAGTACCATTCGTGGTACCTTTTTCCAAGACACTGGCTCCGATGACTCCGTCGCCACTAGTGTCTTTTACAATGCCGTTCACCGCAATGTTTTGTGAGAATGCCCACAACGGTATCAGGCAGAATAAGAATAATAGTCCTAAAGACTTAAGGTTGTGATTGATGTTTTTCATAAAATCATCGATTTAATTAATAATACATTTCTCTATTCAAATCAAATTAATGGTAGGTGATAATACGTTCATGTTTTCATATCATTTATATTTAATGGTTTAACGTCGTTTTTCGAACATGACAAAAGTATCCATTAAATTATAAACGAGCTTTAAAAAATGTAACCTGTATTGTATTAGGCGGTTACATGGTCGTTTCTTCATGTTACAGGATGTTCAGTTGATGTTACATTTCTGTTGTAGGACATAAACGGGAAGGGGAAAAAAGGATATTTTTCTTCAATAGTTTCTGCATTGAAGGATGCTGGAGAGGGGGATGTTATAAGTAAGGTGGAGATTACAAAAATAACGAGAGCGATAGTCAAATGTAACTTCATCCCCTCTTGAGAGGGGGTAGGGGGTAAGATGTTAAGAATCTCTTG